>Ga0099364_10002390_pt1 | contig 29989 bp, 27 predicted proteins | sample TergutTh196P3_FD_73070 | JGI IMG/M metagenome (GOLD analysis project Ga0099364, IMG submission 73070) | Microcerotermes parvus P3 segment gut microbial communities from Pointe-Noire, Republic of the Congo - Th196 P3 | ecosystem: Host-associated > Arthropoda: Insects > Digestive system > Gut ...
CACAGACGTAACATGGTCAGTAAATTCAACGGCTGGAAGCGTCATCAGCAGTACGGGTTTATTGACGGTAGCCGCTGACGAAACGACGAGCACGCTCACGGTAACGGCAACCTCTACCTTCGACAACACAAAACAGGGCACGGCGGCGGTAACGGTGACATTCTCCTACGGCTGCAACAACCCCATCGCCTCCGGAACTACCGGCGGCGCCTCATGGTCGCTTTGCAGCGATGGTACGATGGTTATCAAAGGCGTCGGCGCCATGGCGGATTACGTTTCCGGTCTAGCGCCTTGGTATGTATATTATCGCGCGAACATTAATACCGTAGTGATTGAGGACGGTATTACCCACATCGGTTCCACTGCTTTTACCGGTTGCATCAACTTAAAAACCGTGGTCATTCCCGCCTCTGTAACATCCATCGGAGCAGGCGCTTTTAGAACTTGTTCTTCATTGACATCCATCACGCTTCCCGCTTCCTTACTTGCCATTGGGCTTGAAGCCTTTGCTTACACCGGTTTAACTGCCGTTGCCATTCCCGCTTCGGTAACCGAAATTGGCAATTCCGCCTTTGCGCATTGCCTCTCTCTGAGCAAAATTGAGAACCATGCAGTAATTCCCCAAACCATCAGCGACAATGTTTTCGACGGCGTGAACAAGAACGCCTGTACGCTCGCCGTTCCGTCAGGTTCGGTTGACGCTTACAGCAAAGCCACCGGCTGGATGGATTTTATAAACATCGTTGCTATAGACACAGAACGTGATCCTGCAATCGTCAGCGTAGAGGTGCAACCCAACGCCGCCACAGTTCAGGCGGGCGATTCGCAGCAGTTTGAAGCGCAGGTAACTGCCACCGGCGGCGCGTCCACAGCGGTAACATGGTCGGTGTCGGGCGCTGCCTCGTCGGGTACAGCCATCAGCAATACGGGTTTATTGGCGGTAGCCGCAGACGAAACGGCTGGCGCACTCACGGTTACGGCAACTTCCGATTTCGACAACACGAAGCGTGGCGAGGCGGCGGTAACGGTGACGGCAGCGCAGGTAACGCCGGCTGTTACCGATGTTTCGGTATCGCCTGTGGCGTCGTACATCGAAAAGGGCAAAATGATGCAGTTCGTCGCTTCGGTATCCACAACGGACGGGGCTTCGCAAGGCGTTAGTTGGCGCGTATCGGGTAATGCTTCTTCCGGCACGGCTATCAACGGTTCGGGTCTGCTCACGGTAGCGCAGAACGAAACAGCAGCCATGCTCACAGTGACGGCAACCTCAACGTTTGACGTCAGCAAACAGGGCGCAGCCGTTGTAGCGGTATTGCACGAGGGAACGGTGGTTATCATCGGCTCCATCGACGGCGTTTCAGACGGAATCGTGGTGATGCTGTTCATCGTGACGCAGAGCAAATCGGGCGCACCCGAAGGCTATGAATATCTGACCTCCACCACCACCGACGCAAACGGCGGATACATATTTTCCGACCTGCCGGAGGGCGTCTATATCGTACAGGCAGTAATAGACGGTTATGATTCTGCCCCTTCGGAACCGATGGATTTCACGGACGGAGCCGTCGGCGGCAGCGTTAATTTTGCAGTCGACCACGAAAACAACCGCATCACCGCCGGCGAAACCAACACGATTACGATAGGCAGCGTCACCGGCATTGAGGAAATTTTCCTGCCCGAATTGAACATCTATCCGAATCCGTTTACGGGGGAGGTGCGGATAACAAGCCCCACGGCGGTAGAGACGTTGCGCGCAACGTCTCTACAGATCATCAACGCAGCCGGAACAGTGGTACATACCCAAATGATTACCGGTACCGATGAAACCCTCCGGTTGGGACATCTGCCTGCGGGCGTGTATTTCTTCCGAATAGAACAGGATGGGAAGGTGAAAACGGTGAAAATGGTGAAGGAGTAGTTTTCAGTTTTCAGTTTTCAGAATTTCAATGTAAAGCCCGTGTTGTGCGGGCTTTTTTGTTTGCGGGCGCGGTGCCATAACCATCAAAATAAGAACGTAAGTCGCTCTGAAAGAGCAGAATCATCAAAATAGGGCAACGCCGTGGCACGCCACGTCTCTACAGTTGTGGTATACCGACATATTTGACAACAAGCCTTTTATATTCTTAACTTGATGGCTATGTGGCTTGACCCGCAATGACGTGAAGTGTAGAATTTGGACTGCAGGAAAAAGAATTTTTGAAGGATTTATTTCCCGACAACTCCTTAATGTCGGATAAAATCAATACTCTACCATTTCGATAGGCACGCTCACGATGTCGGCATATTCTTCTCCTGCTTCCATCATATCTTCGTCGTCTGAAGGATAATGCCATTTGATGGATATTTTTTTGCCGTCGTCGTGCATTCCTTCGAGTTTCATCAGGATATCGAGGATAATTTTTGACGAGGCAGTATTGAAATACGACAATTTGAAGTTAAAAACGGTCATTCCGTTGGGCGACTTCGCATATTCATCTAACCAATCTAATATCGGTTTATAGAATTTTACTACATCTTCGGGTAGAGAACGCCCCGATATTTCGAAAATATCACTTGCTGCATCTAATCTGATTCCCGGCGTGTCTTCCGTCGCGCTGATAATTATTGGATCCATGTTATGTTTTATTTTTTAATGTTCTAATCTTGAAACGCTTGTTGTTAAAATAAAAAATGAGAGTTCGTCGTCAATGGGCATAAATTCATACGAGAGGTTGTTTCCGGTTTTTCGTTTGATGTCGATAAAACCTAAACCGGCGCCGCCTTTTTCATGAATTTGGCCTTCTTTGATCTGTTTTTTGTACATTTCGTTCAACGCATCTTTGTCTAAGCTGTTGATGAGTTGCAACGTTTTTTTGAGCTCGTCAATTTTGCTTGTTTCCATTGAATTTCCCGTTGTGATACAATATTCTTTTTCACTGCGGGTTACGATGAAAACGCCCATTCCTGCATACAGGTAATTATGCTCGATGGAGGAGTCGCTGTATTTACTTACGTTTTGCAGACACTCCACCATCACATGAAACACCTTGCGTTGTACGGCGCCGGGTTCTTCATGTTGCATCATTTTTGTTTCGGTCAGCGATAAAAAGGCTTTAATAATCGGTTGCGTTATTTCGCCTTCGTATACCAACGATATTTCATATTCCCGCATGTACTTGTAAAAATCGAGAATAAATTCGACAAAGGACTTTTTTTCCATTGGATGATTATTTGATGATGAATAATTTGATTTCTTCTATTATTTATGTTGGGTTAAAATTCAATACCTATAAGCAACACATCGTCAGTTTGTTTGATGCCTGTTTTCCATTGAAGGAAATCGTCTTCAAACAGTCTGTGGAATTGATCCATCGTATAATTTTGATGGTTCACTATCGTTTCGCGGACACGTCTGGACGAATATTTTTTGTTATCCGGACCCCCAAACTGGTCGGGTAAGCCATCCGAAAAGAAGAATATTTTATCGCCTCTTTCCGGCTTGATACGATGCGTGGTGAATGGCTGTTCGATTTTTTTGCCGAGCGGAATACCCCCGATAGCCCTTCTATCGCCCTTATATTCAATAATTTCACCGTTGCGTAATAGATACAGCGGACGATGCGCCCCTGCAAATTCCACTTCGTTTTTCAGTACGTTGATCTTGCAAAAAGCAATATCCATGCCGTCGCGCGCAGCGTTTTCCATTTCCTGCTTGAGGGTGGTGCGAACGCCCAGATGAAGCAAATCCAATATCTCGCCCGCGCTGTATGCCTTGCGGTGGTCTACAATATTATTAAGGGTGAAATAACCCACAAACGAGAGCAAAGCGCCGGGAACGCCGTGACCCGTACAGTCGACGGCAGCAATATAAAGGTTGTTGTTGCGGTCGGCATACCATGGAAAGTCGCCGCTGACCACATCGCGCGGCTTGTAAAGTATAAACGAATTGGGCAGTTGCGTCTTGATCAACTCCTGACTCGGAATGATGGATTGTTGGATACGCTGGGCGTAATCAATGCTGTCTTCAATCTTTTTGTTCTTTTCCTGTATTTCCAGTTCGATACGTTTTGCTTCCGTATTGTCATGTCCCACAAAGAGGATGGTTTCCAGTTCGCCTTCGTTCATTTCCGGTATGGCGGCAAAGTTCATCACACGGTTGGTGGTTTTCCCTACCATCTGTACCGGAATTTCTATTTCCGTATTGGTTTTTACAGGATTTTCCTTGATCAGCGCTATGGTATCAATAAAATAGTTTTTCAGTCCTTCGTACATCAATGTATCGTTTACATTTTGGTTGATGATACTTTTGGACGGGACGCTCAGATAGTCTTCTATTACGGGGTTGGCATAGAAGAAAACGCCGTCGATGCTTAACCGCAGGATGATGTCCAATGAGTTTTCAGAGAGCGATTGCATCTTGTTGCGAAGCCGTTCTTCTTTTTCTGCGCGCTTGCGTTCGGTACGGTCAACCGTATTCAGGATGATGCCCTGTATGGCGTCGTCGCTGATCATGTTGTGACCTGTGATTTCAACAATCATCGGCGTGCCGTTCTTGCGGACGCACTGACATTCTATGGTGATATGTTCGTCGGGATTTTTCAACAATTGTTGAAACAAATTGTGCAACGCATCCTCACTTTCAGGAATGAATTTATTGACTGTTCCTTCAATGACTTCTTCCGGGGTATAGCCGAAAATTTTCTTTACCGACGGGCTTTCATATGTCTGTTTTAGGTTTTTATCGAATATGGAAATGATTTCGGAAGCATTTTCGAGCAATGAATTGAGACGTCGTTGCGCGTTTTGTACTTCCTGTATTTTGGCTTCGAGTTTTTCGTTGGTATCAGAAAGTTCTTCCTGCGTGGCGCGCATTTCTTCGGCATTCTGGCGGAGGCGTTCTTCGTTTTCGCGCAATTCTTCGGTCATTTGTTGCGCTTCCACCAACAATTTTTCTGTTTTTTTGTTCACACGCAGATTGAAGAACGTCCGCGCGATGATTTCTGCCAATTCACGCAGGAATTTGATTGTGGTTTGCGGAATTTCCTTTTCTAACGAGGCAAATTCAATGACGCCCTGCAGTTTTTCATCGGCAATGAGCGGCACAATCAATAGACTGGCTGGTTTTCTGTCGCCCAGTATCCCTGAGGTGATGGTGGCGTATTCTTCGGGAACGTCCGTGCGGTATATGTAATCCATTTCGTAGGCGCATTGTCCGATCAATCCCTGCCCTATGGAAAATTCCTGATTGATGTATTTGCGACGGTTGTAGGCATAAGTTGCCATGTTGCGCAATTTCCGCGTATCTTCTTCGTAAAAATAGAGGGCGCCCTGTATCAGATTCACATATTTAATAATGTTGATCAGCGCATCTACCGACAACTCTTCCATATTGTTGTGCAGACGCAATATTTCCGATACCACATCCTTTCCCTTGCTGATCCACAGTTGTTCGGCTTCTTTCTTACTGTTTTCGAGCAGATTGTCGCGCATCAGCAATAAAGACCTCCCCAAAATATCGTCATCGTCAGCCGAATAATCTACTTCGTAGTTTCCGGAGCCAATATCCTGTGCAAATCGGGCATTCGCATCGGCGCGCGTTCGTCTGATATTTAATTTTGCCGTCAATGCTTCTATCTTGTCGGTAAAAATGTTGACCAGGCGTGAGATGAAAACCACCGCCGCCACCGGAATCAAGTATAAAAGCCATAACACCGGAATCGCAAGGTGTAATTCCCACCATCCGCCGAGACTCACCCGAATACCGGTAGTTGCAAAACCAATGATCCATGCTATCACAATAAAGATGATAGACACGAATAGGGCAATGATGGCGATGACGTTGTCTTTTTGTTTTTTGGGTTCGTTGCTCATGATTGTGTTCTTAATTCGTTCAACATGTTAGCTGCCGCTTCTGTAATTTTACAGACGAGTAATTCTTCGTTTTCGCCGAAAGGCTTAAATGAAGCTAATTCTATAATTCCGATACAGTTATCGTTATACACAATGGGCGCAATCACTAAGTGGCGCGGGGAGCTTTTGCCCATTCCCGAAAGTATGGTGATATAGCCATCAGGTAATTCTTTTACGTTCAGCAATTTCTTGTTTTTTGCCGCCTGTCCCGAAAGCGTTTCACCCAAAGGAAAACTGCGCGGTCTTTCTTCCGAATAATAGGCGTATTCGCCCGATATATGGAACAAATGATCCTTATCATCTAAAACGAAAACCAATCCCTGTACAATTTCCAACTCTTTGGCAATGCTTTGAAGCAGTTTTTCGGCGTAAGCGGGAGCGTTGTCAAAATGAGAACCTGTGGCAGCCATGATCCGTGAAAACAGATCGTCGGCGCAAAATTCTTCGGTTTGTTGCATGACGCTAACGTCAACTAATCTGCGCTTTTCCTTCAAATGCGTACTCTCGCGTTGTTTCATGCGATCCAGCATCTGTAGGGTTTCTTCATGCTCCTTATTTACTTGCAACATCAATATCAACAATCCCAACGACAGGAAAAGCCCGGTGATACCGCAAACGTACAGCAGAATGATCATCCCTGCCTGTGCGGTATATATGGTCGCAAGTATACTGACGATCAGAAAAGCGAATATCAATTGCCCTCTTGCATTATTTTTTTTGGTTTGATTCATAGGTTGATACGGTTACTTACTTATATTTCTTAAAAATTGAATGATCTGTTCGGTTTTATAAACATGCGTTACGGAGGTGATGTTCAGCGTGGCTTCGGTCATGGTGCGCACCTCGCACTCCTGCGGGTCTTGCACAATAGCCGTTCCGCCAAGTTCGACTATTTTTTTCATGCCCAAGGCGCCATCCCTGTTTGCCCCCGAAAGGATGATCCCTACCAATTTTTGACGGTAAGCCTGCGCTGCCGACATATACGTCAGGTCAATGGACGGACGCGAATGATTGACCGGCTCTTCGGTCGATAACGATATTTGGTTAGCCAACTCAACGTACATGTGGTAATTTGCCGGAGCCAAATAACCTATCCCGGACCTGATATGGGTTTTGTCGCATGGTTCGACAATCGGAATATTCGACTTGAGCGATAATGCTTCCACGAATCCCGACCGTACATGTTTTAAACGATGCAGGCAAAGCAGAACGGGATAGTTAAAATTCTTGGGCAACGATTGCAATATCTTCACCACCACCTGGAAACTTCCGGCCGAGCCACCTATAACCACTGCTTTGTAATCCTGCATCATTTATTGTTGAACCATTTATCGTAAAAAATCATTATGATCATTTATACGTATCATATACGAAAAATGTTTGTATAGGTTACATTTTGTGATGAAAAAATTGAAACTATTCAGGTACTCCTAAATGAAATTCGTATCTTTGCCCTTTATTTAGAAATCAAAACCATGTTTCGAAGGAAAAACAAATCAAAGAACAAGATAGAGCTTCCTGAACTGAAAAAGGTTGCTCTGTCGGCATTCCAGCGTTACCCCAATATGTCTATGAATTACAAGCAGGTAGCCAAAAAGATGGGGGTGAACAATGCTGAAACGCGGCAACTGATACCGGCTATTCTGGAAGAGATGAAAACCGACAAGTTGATAGACGCGGCGGGACGCGGCTGTTATCGCCTGAATTACGAAACCGGTTGCGTAGTCGGTAAGGTAGATATGACAGCCCTTGGCTATGCATATATTATATCGCCCGAATCGGAGGACGATGTATTTGTGTCGCAGAAGAACCTGCGCGAATCGCTTCACGGCGATACGGTGAAGGTGCATCTTTTTGCCCGCCGTAAAAGTTCCAGACTTGAAGGACAGGTGGTGGAGGTGATTGAACGCGCCCGTACATCGTTTGTGGGAACTATTGGCATCACCGACGCTTTTGCCTTTATGATTCCCGATAGCCGTCTGATACCCTACGACTTGTTCATCCCGCAGGGAAAACAGGGCGGCGCAAAGGACGGGCAAAAAGTGGTCGTCCGCATTATCGACTGGCCCCACCGCGCTAAAAACCCGATTGGCGAAGTGATTGAAGTATTGGGATATCCGGGAGAGAACGATACCGAAATGTTCTCCATCCTTGCCGAATGTGAACTGCCCTACAAGTTTGAACAGGCGGTAGAAGACGCCGCTGCTGCGATACCAACAAAAATCACTGCGGAAGATTTGAAAAATCGGCGCGATTTTCGCAGTATTCCTACTTTCACCGTCGATCCGGCAGATGCAAAGGATTATGACGATGGACTTTCGCTGCGGAAATTGGAAAACGGCAATTGGGAAGTAGGCGTACATATAGCCGATGTGACGCATTACGTGCAGCCGGGTTCGATGGTGGACAAGGAAGCCATCAACCGCGCTACTTCCGTATATTTAGTGGATCGCACGGTGCCGATGCTACCCGAAAAATTATCGAACAACCTTTGCTCGCTCCGTCCCAACGAAGACAAACTCTGTTTTTCAGCCGTCTTTGAAATGAACGACAACGCCGCTATACTGAAACAGTGGTTTGGTCGCACGGCGATATGTTCCACCAACCGGCTGTCCTACGAAGAAGCGCAGATGATCATCGACACGGGCGAAGGAAAAATGAGCGCCGAGATACAAACCCTGCATCGTTTGGCGCAATTGCTGCGTGAAGACCGTTTCAAAAAAGGCTCCATTTCCTTTGATCGCGCCGAGCCAAAATTTGAGCTTGATGAGAAGGGGAAGCCCTTAGGGGTCTATTTTGTGGAAAATACTGCCTCGCACCAAATGATTGAAGAATTTATGCTGCTCGCCAACCGACGCGTCGCTGAGTTCTGTTCGGGTATCCTGCAAACGGAAAGTCCCCCGCGCAACGGTAAGGGAAAACTATGCGTGTACCGCGTGCATGACAAGCCCAACATGGAAAAACTTGAAAAATTTGCCGCCTTTGTCAACCGTTTCGGCTACAGCATCAAAACATCGTCCGACCGCGCCATTGCTAGCTCGCTCAACAAATTGCTTGCTAAAGTGAAGGGCAAAAAGGAAGAAAACATGGTGGAAACGCTGGCTTTACGCTCTATGGCAAAGGCTGACTATTCCACCGATAATCTGGGGCATTACGGCTTGGGATTCAAGCATTACACTCATTTTACTTCGCCCATACGACGTTACCCAGATATGATGGTTCACCGCCTGTTGCAGTATTATTTGGATGGCAAAGGCGACAAGCCAGACAAAAATCAATTGGAAGCGCTGTGTCGGCAGTCGGCGAATATGGAACGCAAAGCAGTAGAGGCAGAGCGTACTTCGGTGAAATACAAGCAGGTGGAGTTTATGAGCGACAAGATAGGTCAATGTTTCGACGGCGCCATTTCGGGGGTCACCGAATGGGGTATCTACGTGGAACTGAACGAAAGCAAATGCGAAGGAATGATCCACATCCGCGATCTCAACGACGATTTCTATATCTTCGACGAGGACAATTATTGCATCAAAGGAAAACGTCTCGGACGAACGTTCCAGTTGGGCGAAACAATAAGAATTAAAGTATGGCGCGCCAACCTGATGAAGAAACAATTGGATTTTTGTTTACCCGATGAAATCCCGGAAATGCAAAAACCGGAAAAAAAGAAGAAATAGAATGGATATTATTTTTTCACCAATTTGTAGGTTTCTGAAATATTCTCGTATATTTGCGCCGTCATAAAATTGTTATTCTTCCTTGCATTTTGTGGCATAATATATTAATAATCAAAAGGAAGCATTTTAAAAATTTATTCAAATGAAAAAGATTTTTGTTATTGTCGGTTTGTTGGTTGCAGGAATGACTGCAAATGCGCAGCTTTATTTGGGTGGTACGGTAGGTTTTGATTTTAAAACTACCACTTACGAATCTGATGCGGTGGATTCGAGAACGACCTTGAGTTTCAGCTTTTATCCCGAGGTGGGGTTTTTCATCAATGATCGGTTTAGTGTAGGCGCTGAATTGGGTTTTGGTATCCAGACAGATTCATATACCGATGACGCCACTGTTAATTTTCGCTTCATTCCTTATGCGCGTATGGCTTTATTAGAGGCAGGAAGGTTTCAAGTGCTTGGAAAAGCCTCAATAAATACTGATATCAAATCAGAGTATACCTATTTCGGGCTTCATATAGATCCGATATTGGCTTACAATGTGAATGATAAAATCATTTTACAGGCAAATCTGAACTTTTTATCCTTACGTACTTTCTATGAAGGAAATAAAGACAGCAACTCAACCTTTGGCTTCGGTTTCGGATTAAATGCGAATAATGTCGCTACGCTTGGCAATCTTCGCTTTGGATTTATCTACAAGTTCTAAGATTTTTTTCCGTCCTTCTTAAAAAATCCGTTGTAAATCAAATACAATCCAAACAGAAGTCCTAATCCAATCAGGATGTAGGACAGTATTTTACTGTTGTTGTTAATGATTTCGGCATTGCCATGGGCTATGTATCCGAGAACAGCCAGAATAATGTTCCATAAGGAAGCGCCTATAAAAGTGTACAATATAAAATTACCGAAATTCATTCGCGCAAAACCTGCCGGTACGGAAATCAATTGACGTATGCCGGGTATTAGTCTGCAAATCAGAGTGGTCATGTTGCCGTGCTTCACAAAAAGGGCTTCGGCTTTTTTCACTTTTTCAACGCTTAACAAGCACATTCTGCCGATTCTGCTTTCGGCAAAGCGATAAAACACCGGACGTCCGAGATAGAGAGCGAGATAATAATTGAAAATGGAGCCGAGCAATGCGCCAATCGTGGCAAAAACAACTACCATGACGATATTCATGTCGCTGTCTTCCTGACTGGCTATGTAAGCAGCCGGCGGAACAATGACTTCCGACGGGAACGGGATGAATGAACTCTCAACGGTCATCAATAGCGTGACGGTACCGTAGTTCATGTTGTCCATGTACCAGGCAACCACTTTTTCAATCGTTGATTTATTTTCGGACTTGGTATCGGATGTCGCAGCATTGGCGTGAACCAGCGATACGTCCGAAAAATAGCCGGTTTCGAGTACGTCATCCTCGTGCGAGCAGATGAACAGACCTACGTAGCATTTTTGGGGCATGGCAAGCTCCAATGTGGCGTCGGCTTGTTCGGGGTATTTGCCAATTCCGGTTTTCATGCTGATTCTGTTGCCTGTACGTTCTAGCATGATATGGTCGGGCATTTGGTTTTCCGACTTTAATTCTTGGGTGATACCGCCTTTTTCGCTGCGGTACTGCAACGAGGTCAGTCCGTCGCCATGCACTGCCAGATCGGCGTATCGGGCGTCGGCTTGCAGCGATTCGCGAATGATCAACCCCATTTTACGATGTTCGTTGACGCCTTCGCCTTCAAAAGCAATCCGTGCTGAAAGAGTGAAATCGCCTGAAATTTCTTTCCACACCATGAAAAACTCGTCGGTTTCCGCCCACATATTGGCGCCGGCGCCTGTGAGCGTGTATACATCCTTGTCTTTGTCGTAAACATAACTTCCCTGCAACTTGCAGTTGCCGACATCGCCGGCGCCTTCAAAAATATTTGTTCCTGATGAACATGCAGTCATCAAAATGACCATGCAAAATGAAAACAACCACTTCATATGAATTGAGAATTGAGAATTGAGAATTATTTATTAACTGAAAACTGAAAACTGAAAACTAAAAACTGAAAACTAAACATAGAAAATATCGCCGCTGTTGAGCATATCGTCTACGCAAAGGATGGGCGATTGCACTTTTTGCGCGTTTATTTGTTCGTCCACTGAACGGTCGAATGATTGCGCTTTGGCGGAACGGATCACTCCTACAGCCATTGGGAAGTCAGGGGGCGTCATTTTGGCGAGCAACATTTGCAGGGTTGTATCATCGTCGTACTGGTCGTGCACCAGAATATCGTCGATGGTTGTTCCGTTTTTTCCTAATTCAACCACTTCCAAACGGCATCGGTTCAGGCGTATTCCTTTGGTTTTGTCCTTCCCGAAAAGTATAGGTTCGCCGTGTTTCAGATGCGCCTGATTTTCGTCTCTATACTCCTTACCGGTAATCATTTCATGGGTTTTATCGGCATAGATGACGCAGTTTTGAAGGATTTCCACCACAGCTGTTCCTTTGTGCAGGGCGGCTTGTTCCAATACATCCGTCATCATTTTGACGTTGGTGTCCGCCACCCGCGCAAAAAACGTTCCTTGCGCGCCCATCACCAGATCAGCCGGTTTGAATGGCGCTTCGAGCGTTCCGTAAGGCGATGTTTTGGTGACGGAACCGGCAGGCGAAGTGGGCGAGAACTGTCCTTTCGTCAGACCGTATATCTGGTTGTTGAACAGCATGATCACCATATCTACATTTCGGCGTATGGCATGGATGAAGTGGTTGCCGCCGATTGCCATTGAATCGCCGTCGCCGGTAGCCACCCATACGCTAAGCGCAGGATTCGCTATTTTCATGCCGCTGGCAATGGCAGCCGCTCTGCCATGAATCCCATGAAAACCATACGTGTCCACGTAATAAGGAAAGCGCGACGAACAACCGATACCCGACACTACAACAAAGTTTTCCTTGCGGTAGCCTAATTTCGGGAAAACTTGCGATACAGAGTTCAAAATGGCGTAGTTGCCGCAACCCGGACACCATTTTACCATCTGGTCGCTGATAAAGTCGTTTCGTGTCAATTCGGTCTCAGCCAACGGAATCCTTTCGTCTAAATTTTCTTGCATGATATGATTTTTAATTCAAGGCGCAAAAATATCATTTTTTTTGCTCGTAAGAACAGATTGTCCCATGTTTTTTTGTCTAACGATCCATCCAGCGGTTCAATATGGGCTGGTAGGTATCCATTCTGCGGTCGCGCAAAAAGGGCCAGACTTCGCGATATTTCCTGTTCAGCGCAAGATCGATCTCTACTGTTTGCGTTTCAGGGGTATCGTGTGGCGCTTGGTAAAGCAATGTTCCGAAAGGATTCGCCACAAACGATCCGCCCCAGAAGCGCGTCCCCGCTTCGGTTCCGGTTCTGTTCACTGCTAGTACATGCACCCCGTTGGCTATAGCATGACTTCGCTGTATGGTTTGCCATGCTTCAAACTGCTCTTGGTTCACAGCGTCGGATGTTTCGGAAATATCCCATCCTATTGCCGTAGGGTAAAAGAGTATGTCGGCGCCCATCAGCGCCGTGATACGCGCCGCTTCGGGGTACCACTGATCCCAGCAAATAAGTACGCCAATTCGGGCGTAACGGGTGTCGAACGCCTGATAGCCGGTATCGCCGGGGGCAAAATAAAATTTTTCATAAAAGCCCGGATCATCGGGGATGTGGCTTTTGCGGTATTTTCCCAGAAATGTTCCGTCGGCGTCTATAACAACTGCCGTGTTGTGGTACAGCCCCGGCGCGCGTTCTTCAAACAGCGAGGCTATGATGACCACGCTTAACTCGGAAGCCAACGCCTGCATACGGGCAGTAGTAGGTCCCGGCAAAGGTTCGGCAAAGCGAAAATTGCTATGATCTTCTGCGTCACAGAAATACAGAGTGCGGAACAATTCCTGCAAACAAATGATCTGCGCGCCCTGTTGCGCCGCATGACGTATTTGCGCTTCGGCAAGCGCAAGATTGCCGTCGGGGTCGTTTGTGACCATGGATTGCACCAATCCTGTTCGGACGATTTGAGATTGTTTAAAATTTTCTGTCATACATATCCTTATTTCTCGCCTATTTCGACAGCAAGGTACCTTATTTTATTTTCTTCAGGTTTCAACTCCACCTTGACGTTGTAGATTGTTTCTCCACGTTTTCCGAAAATATTCGTAGCGACTCCTTCAAAAAGGTTACCGTCAGCATCATGAAACAAATACCCTTCATCATTCACGCCAAATTGTGGATAGCAATACTTTACCCTTTTCCATAAATCGACAAAGCAGCATGGGATGATTTGATAACTTTCGGGCAATTCATCAACAATTTGCAACAAGTCGGCACACCATGCGCCGGCGAGTTCTTCTGTTGTTTCTGCCGACATGCCGTCAAATAAAGCCATTGGAGCGCCTTCGCCTGTTTCAGTCAAAATAGGAAGAACGTCTATTGCCACTTCCCAATCATCGCCACTCAAATATTTAGACCGATTAAAATAATCCGAAAGGTTGACCGCCAGTTTTTTACTGTGGTTCACTAAATATCCTTCGTATTTGACCGAACGGGTTTTTTCCCATTCAAAATATTTTTTTGCTTCATCCCAAACATCCATCCTTTTCCACTGCTTATGATGTTCGCCAATTTTTTTGATGACGTCGTAATAATCTTTTTCCTTGAGGTCTTCAATATTCATCTCGAAATCCTCATAATTCAAGTAAGTGGATAATCCGAGTACATCTTCTTCTCGAGTAAACTTTGTAACATTATCATCTAGTACGACATGATGCCCGCCCCACATCACATGGTAGGGTTTTTGGCGCAACAGATAATGTATTGAAAAAACCGTACCGCAGTATGAATAGCAGTTTGCGTGGAATTTATCAGCATCCATCACGCAACAGGTTTTTGTTTGTGTGTCAAAAGCGCAAGCATGAAAAATTTGTCCCATATTCTATTGATTTTAAGTTTGTTTTATATGATTCATGATCATCCAATCACGTTTTTATTTTTGCAAAGATAGCATAAATTTTGACGTTGTCATTTTCTTCTAAAATTTTTCGGATTTGAAACATTTTTCAAAATTCAACGTATACTTGAAAAATACGAAAACATCAATGGAAATATCTTCGGTAAGCATCTCAAATAAATATATCAATCACATTGTCAGAGCATTGGATTGCGACATGATTTGTTTCATGAACCCCCATACGTATGAAATAGAAGACGTGCCGCATGATTTCCTTTGCGGGATGTATCATGACGAAACCTGGCAGGAGGCGGTCAACCGCGTCGACCGATGGGGAAAATATATCACCATCGACCGTCCGAGGCTTGCAGATTCGGTTGAGATCATGCGTTCGTTCGTCGACAAATGTATCCCGTCAGGGGGCTTAAAGGAAGAACTCAACAACACGCTGGCGCTACGTCGACCGGACAAAAATTTTAGCAGAATTGTAGAAAAATCTGATTATCGCGACAAATGGGCTGCATACAACCGCCGTCAAATGATGAAACATATACGCCGTAAATTATGCGACCGTATTACCGAAGAGACGTCCCTGCCATGTGTTGTCGGCAGATAGACGCTGTTCGAGCATCCGCCAGAGTTCGACGTTGCGGATCAATCCCCATCCCGGTCCTGCCAGATAGCGCGGAGGCATTTCGTTAGCAAACCGCTCCACCACTATTCGCGGGTGCAAGCGTTCTAAAAATTGCACCACAAAATCAATATATTCATCGCATCCAAACAATTGGAAAGAATCCGGTTGCGTAGCGTATTGCTCGGCAAATGCCGTGTTGGCGGCTATCTGCAACTGATGCAACTTAATAGTATCTATGGGTAAGCGGCTGATGATGGCTGCTTCGTCGAGCATCTCGCGGCGCGTTTCGCCCGGCAAGCCGAATATCAAATGCGTACCCACCCTGATTCCTCTTTCGGCTGTCGCATTGATAGCCTGTATACACTGCTCCACAGTATGTCCCCGGTTGATGCGCTGCAAGGTACGGTTATAGCAACTTTCCAAACCATATTCCACCACTACGTAATGATTCTTGCTCAATTCGGCTAAATAATCGAGTTTTTCGTCGTCTACACAGTCGGGGCGCGTGCCAATGACGATCCCCATAACATTGGGTACGGACAGGGCTTCTTCGTAAAGTGCGCGCAATTTTTCCAACGGAGCGTAAGTATTCGAATAAGCCTGAAAATATGCCAGATAACGGTAGGCTTTTCGATAACGAACCTTGTGAAAATCAATCCCTTCGAGCAACTGCCGGCTGACGCTTTTCTGCGGATGGCAGTACGAGGGATTGAAAGCGTCGTTGTTGCAATAGGCGCAGCCCCCAACTCCCGCTGTGCCATCGCGATTGGGGCAGGTGAAGCCCGCGTCGATGGTCAACTTTTGCACCCGTTCGCCGTAATGCTTCCTGAAATATTCAGGGTAAGAATTAAAGCGACGATGATGCCCCCATGGATATTTTTGATCTTGAAAAGGATTCAATTTATTTTCTAAAACCATCTTTTTTTACAATTCACTTTAAAATTTTGAATTTTTGAGCAAACTATAATAATGTAAATCAATAATTTTATCGTTTTTTATGGCGGCTTGTTTCAGAATGGCTTCTCTTTCAAATCCTGCTTTTTGCAGCACTTTTTGCGATGCAATATTGAAATCAAAAATCGGAGCATATATTTTTTGCAATGGAAAATTGAGAAACACGTATTCAATCATTTCTTTGACTACTTCGGTCATTATTCCCTGCCCCCAATATTTTTCGCCTAACCAGTAACCAATTTCAGCGCCAATTCGTTCTACGTCATTTTGCAAAACAATGCCTATACCGCCAACGGCTTGACCATCAACAACGATAGCAAAATCCACAATCGGCTTCGGTTTGTTCAATACTGTTTCAATAAATCGCTTTCCGTCTTCTTCCGAATAAGGATGAGGAAAATAATCGCGAACATTATTCCAAATGTTGATATTATTTGCATTTTCGGCAAGCGATGCTGCATCTGTCAATTTCCATTCTCTTAATTCAAAATTCATCATTCAAAATTTATAATTAATACTATCATTCAAAATTTTTTGTACATCAATTATTTTCATTATCAATTCATTAAATGATAATTTATTGCCGTAAACCATGCTGTTAGTCATGCTTTCGTAATCCTTTTCCCAAAGCGGCAACAAATTTTCGGGCGGGACAATTCGTATGTGTTCAGGCGCGTGTTTCGCGTAATCCACGCCACTTAATCGTGAAAATTTTTCGCGGTGTGCGACAATCGTGCCGTATAATTTTTTGTCTGTCAATGCAGTTTTGAAATAAGGGGTTCGCGATAATTTTTCGATGTCGTACAAATGACGACTCAACCGTTCAACACGCATTTTTTCGGGTGGACGCTGATATTCTTCATGCAACAAAAACACTTTTTCCAAAAACGTTCTTTCAGGATTGACGGTTGGAACGATTGTCGGTTTTTCGATAAAAGGCATTTCGACAAACGCTTCCGAAACAAAAGTAGAAATATTTCTTTGTGAAAACGGTTCTTTCAACGAACGGCTACCAATTTCCACAAAAATATCGGGACGTAAATAAACGTCCTGTGTCGTCAATTTTGGATAATAAACTTCGATTATCAATGGGTCTTGGTCGTGATTGACAACCTTTTGCGGTCTTACAATTACGTTTTCAAATCCCATTTCTCTGAAAGATAAATCAAGCGCCGTTACAAATTTTGTTGAAATAAATTCATAGGAAGCATAACGCAATTTGTGAATTTTCTTATTGCTTAAATCGCCTGCAAATCCCAAAAATTCTCTGTCCAACGCCAAATCTACATCTTCCGAAAAGCGTTCTATTAAACTCCAGCCTTTGCTCAACGACGTACCTCCCTTGAAAACCAATTTGTCGGCGTATTCAGTTGAAAATATGGCTGATAGCGTTTGTACTACCCACCAGTCCTTTTCTATTGACGCCACAGGTAGCGCTTTTTGCCGCGCAGTTTCGGCGAAAATATTTCGCTTGTTTGCGTCGGGCAATTTCAACCATTCATTTAATGCTGTTTTCATTTTCTCGAATTATTTAGCGCTGTTTTCATTATTTCCTGTATCCACACGGGCGCAAGGCGAATATCATACGCCAAATGCGTAGGCTTTTCGTTTTGCAAAACGGTTTGAATATGCCGCATTTTTTCTTCCGTAATATTCTGCTTTCCAATTGTTTTTAACGCCTGAATTGCCAAACGGCTGATTTCGCCGATGGCGACAACGTTTTTGGGCGCAACTTTTTTAAAAACAATCGTATAGTTGCCTATTTTGGTTTTCCGTGCCGTTCCGTCTGTCAGATAGACAATATTCATCGGTACTTGCGTGGAAAGTCCCAAACGGTTGAGCGCATAATCGCCGGTAGGAACAATTCTTGCCCTGTCGCGTCGCGCAATTGCTTTTGCAACATCTTCAATATCAGGCATTACTTTGCCAATAATGCTGTCTTTTTGTGGGCGCACGAAAATACCTGCCGCCACACGGTCAATCTCGCCCGATTTTACCAACCTCTGCAATGCCTGACGTATCGCTTCAGGCTTGCCGAAAGATGCAAAATCATTAGTGAAAAACAGCGTGCCCCTCCTCGCTTTTTTTATTTTTTCAAGTATCTTTATATCAGAATGTAAAATCATATATTTATATATTTTTCGTCACAAAAATAGTAAAAATTTGTGACAAAACAAAATCTAACATCATTCCATCCCACAAATAACGTTCATCGTATTCCGTTTCTATTTGTGTTTCACTGCGGCTCAGAATGAACAATCACATGCGTTGCCTGTCCATAGCGTTCTTTCAGCCGATGTTCTATATCCGTCACTTTATCGTGCGTTTCGGATAGCGACATTTTCCCGTCCATTCGGATATGAAACTCGATGGCGCACGTGTTCCCTATCTTCCTCGTATGCAGGTGGTGCAAATCGCTAACCCCGTCGAACGACAGCACGATTTCGGTGATTTCGTTTTCCACCTCGTCGGGCAGCGACCTCTCCATCAGTTCGTCCAAACACGGTTTCATCAACTTGAAAGCCATCCTGACGATGAAGAAACTGACAAACAATGCTGCTAATGGGTCTAAAATCGTCCATTTCTCACCCAAAAAGATGGCGCCGCCAATACCTGCGGCAGTGGCTATGGACGAAAATCCATCGCTGCGGTGATGCCACCCGTTGGCTATCAGCGCTTCCGACTTCAATTGCCGTCCCTTGACAACGGTGTAGTGATACAGCAATTCCTTGACGGCAATAGAGACAACGGCGGCTAACAAAGCAAGCATACCGGGACTTTCCAGCGTTGCCCCCTTTATCACTGAAACAATGCTGTGTGCGCCCGACCAAGCAATGCCCAAGCCTACCATCAGCAAGATAACCCCGATGAGCAGCGTCGCAAATGTTTCAAATTTGCCATGTCCGTAATCATGGGTTTTGTCCTTCGGTTTGTTCGAAATACGGACGAAAACGAGAATAATCACGTCCGTCACAAAATCGGACAATGAATGTACGGCGTCGGCAATCATCGCCGCGCTGTTGCCAATGATACCTGCAATAAATTTGAGTATCAGCAACATAATATTCAGAACGCCCCCCATAATCGTAACCTTATAAATACCGTGTTCTCTTTCCTTGTCGGTCATGTTGGTCATTCTATTTTTTTCGGTCTTCATATCAACTGATTTTTGCGCAAATATAGATATTTTAATAAATATTGTAGACAAATCATTTTTACTTCCATGTTTTTGTGGTACAAATTGAAATTTATTTTATCTTTGTGGTCGTAAAATTTACTGTAATCATTGGAGATATGCGGTTGTTTGTGAGGCAGATTATCATTGTTATTGTTATTTTCGGATGTGGAACGATACGTTCGGAGGCGCAAAATGTTGGCGCATGGAGTTTGCATTTTCCGTTGCCGGAATTGTCTGTATGGATGGATTTTCCTGAACCTGTGGAACATATAGCCCAGTTGCTGGAGGAGGAGCAGAACAATCCAAGCCATCTGAAAGCATGGGTATATGCGGCAGGTATTGACGTTTCTATTGAGCCTCATACATCGGGGCAGTGGGATACCATCCCCGAAAAGGGATATGTATGGAGGATTGGCATCCATGCCGAAAACGCCCTCTCGCTCAACCTTTTTATCGAAAACTACAAGATGCAGCCCGGTATGACGCTGCATGTATACGACCAGTCGAAAGTCAATTTTGCCGGTCCGTTTGACATCCAAAACAACGCCAACGGAGGCGTCTTGCCCGTACAATCTTTGCCGGGCGACAGGATCATCGTAGAATGGAACATCCCTTTAGACCCTCAATCGCCTTCAACCAGCGCTTTGCCATTCTCCATTCTCCATTCTCCATTCTCAATTAAAAACGTTGGTTACGGTTTTCGCGATATGACAGCAACCGGAATGGTTTCCTTGGCGTCGGCTGCCAATTGTAATGTAGACGTCAACTGCAAGACAGGAAATCACTGGCAACGCGAAAAACGATCGGTAGTGCGCATGGAAACCATAACGCGGACAGCAAATGGCACCAGAACACAATATTGTACCGGCACCTTAGTGAATCAGGCAGTAAGCCCCGGCGAGCAAAAACCCTATATCCTCACTGCAAATCATTGTATTTCAACCAACGACATGGCGCGGAATACGACGTTTGTTTTCGAGTATGAAAAAGCATATTGCGACGGAACCAATCCGTCCGTACCGGCGGGTATATCAGGCTCAAATCTGGTGGCTTATAAATGGAGTTTGGACTTCGCCTTGCTGGAATTGTCGCGCAGTATACCGATTACCCATCGTCCGTACTATGCCGGTTGGAATACATCGTCAACCGCGCCTCAGGGCGCCATCGGCATACATCATCCGCAAGGCGATACCAAAAAAATAGCCGTGGCAACCAGTTCTTTGGGAACAGGCACGTTTACCGACGAATATGAAAAATTGTATTGCGACAATAATGCGCACTGGATTGTAAGAAGGTGGAACGAGGGAGTTACTGAACCGGGTTCTTCGGGCAGCCCGATTTTCGATGCAGAGCATAAAATAGTAGGATTATTGTCGGGCGGAGCCGCTACCTGTAACAATCCTGTAAACGACTATTACAGCAAATTCAGCGAACAGTGGAACAAATATCCCGAAAAAGGCGAAAGCCTTAAACTATGGTTAGACCCCGATAACAAGGGAATCACATCCCTCTGGGGATACGATCCTCTTACCGATTTCGACGGTAAATGCGATACATTGGGAAACATTGGCAAGAACGAGATCAAAACACTGATTGAATCGGGAACGAAGGGATACCTGACCAGCCGCAACGACAGGAACTGGATCAGTTTTGCCGAAAAGATCATGAACGATTCCATAGCGCATATTATCGGGATGGAGGTTCATGTAGCCGATGTATTCCCATCAGGCTCAAAAGTACAGTTTGCCGTATGGACGGGAAATGATTTTCCGATCACTACCCGGTATGCTATAGACCTCACCGTGCCGGCAAATTTTAATGACTACCCGATGCACATATATTTTGACGAAACACTAAAGATTTCCGGTAATTATTTTATTGGCTACAGCCTTGAAAACAGCGATCCGGAAGATAACTTTTCGGTGTATCAGTCGGCAGTGCGTACCTACGACGGCGTATCCAGCATGTATACCAAAATGAGCAACGGACCGTGGACGCCTTTACACGAGCAAGCGTCGCCTATTAATTCATCGTTGGGAGTCAGGGTGATGGGAAGTTTTGGCAAGCAGAAACAACTATCCGTTCATGCCACCTATCGCTATCTTAAAATCATTTCCCAACCGAACAATGATAAATTGACTGTCTTGTTTGATTTAGAGGAAGAAGTGCAGAAGTCCGGCAAAATTGAATGTTACGACACCTCCGGGAAACGGGTGTTGTTATACAGTGGATTATCAGGACATATGGAGATGTACGATGGAAAAATCTACCTGCAAGTTGAAATAGACGTGAGTATTCTACCGCCGGGCTTGTATCTGCTTCGGGTGGTGGACGCGAACAATATCTGGTCAGGCAAATTTATCAGACTACTTTATTAGTCGTTCTTAATTTTCAATCCTCAAAATATTAAAAGCAAACCAATGAACAGACGTAATTTTATCAAAAGCACAGGCGCAATAGCCGCTTTGGGCGCGCTCGCTTTAGATCAGGCAGCCTGTACTGCTTCAGGTTCACGCCAAAAAGCGATGAAGCCCTTCCGCGTGACGGCTACCGATTCCAATTTCGAACGCGAACCGCTCATCAGACCTTTTGGCTTCAAAGGCGGGTTCTTGCGCGAAATATGGCAAACTGCCGCCATGCTACAGGGCGAAAGCGAGATTCGGAAAGTGGGCATTTGTACGCATAGCGTCCTGTGGAGCGACGCAGAAGTTTTTGCCGCACATTCGCCGGCAGCAGGAGACGCCATGATGTTTGCCATGAGCGAACGCGGATTGCAGATGATCAAAGGACAAACGTTTGAATCGCCCGTTCATATGGTAGAAAGTATCAAGGACGAATTATGGGAATACGGAAAAAAAATTACCTGCAACCCCAACCTGCGTAAAACATTTGTACTGAACTCTTTGGTAGGCGTGGATAATGCCGCATGGCTCCTGTGGGCTGCCGAAAATGGCGTTACCCAATTCGACGACCTGATCCCGACTGCTTATCGTCCCGCATTGTCGTACCGTCACGAAAAGGTGGCAAGCATACCCTTGATGGCATACAACATTCCCATCAACGAAATTGTACAGGCTGTAGACGAAGACTACTTCTTTATGAAAATAAAAATCGGACAACCCGGCACACAGGAAGAAATGCTGCAAAAAGATATGGAGCGTTTGACGGAAATTCACCAAGCCATCGGCAATCGAACCACCTCCCATTCCAAAGACGGCAAATTGCCTTACTATTTCGACGCCAATGGTCGTTACGAAAAGAAAGAAACATTGCTGCGGCTGATTGATCATGCGAAAAAAATTGGCGCCTACGACCAAATAGCCATCATCGAAGAGCCTTTCCCCGAAGAATTGGAAATAGACGTGAGCGATATAGACATCCGTTTGGCTACCGACGAGGCTGCCCACGACGACGTCTACATGCTGCAAAGGATACAGATGGGCTACAAGGCTGTGGCATTGAAAGCCGCTGCCAAAACAACAAGTATCACCATGAAAATGGCGCAAGCGGCTTATGAAAACAACGTCCCCTGTTTCTTAGCCGACCTCACTGTAAACCCGATACTGATTGAATGGAACAAAAACATAGCCTCCCGCTTGTTGCCCTTCCCCGATTTGGGAACAGGATTGTTGGAAACCAACGGTCACCAAAACTACACCAATTGGGATAAAATGTTGACATACAAACCATCGTCGGGCGCTACATGGGCAAAAACCATTCAAGGCGTATTTCATCTAGATAAGGATTATTACGAGCGGAGTGGCGGAATTTTTGATCTTTCGCCGCATTACGAAGAATGGTTTAAAGTTAGTTAGTTTTCAGTTTTCAGATATAAAATAAAAGTCATGGGAAAAGAAAGAGACGCAAAAAAAGAAAGCAAAAAGGAACCCACCAAATCGTTGAAAGAAAAACGATTGGAAAAGAAAGAGAAAAAGAAAAATAAATCCTGACGTGGACATCGTCATGTATACCGACGGTTCGTCTATAGGCAATCCCGGACCGGGCGGTTACGGGGTTGTGTTGACGTCCGGCAGGCATCGAAAGGAACTGTCGCAGGGCTACCGCCTTACCACCAACAACCGTATGGAGTTGATGGCTGTTATTGTGGGGCTTGAAGCATTGAAAATTCCACAAAGCGCTGTAACCGTTTTCACCGACTCGCAATACGTTGTTAATGCCGTAGAAAAAAAATGGCTGTTCGGCTGGGAAAAGAAAAATTTCGCAGGGAAAAAAAACGCCGACCTCTGGCAGCGCTTTTTAAAATCGTATCGATGCCACAACGTGAGTTTCATATGGATAAAGGGACATGACGGCAACCGCGAAAACGAACGTTGCGACAGTCTGGCAGTGGCTGCGGCGCAAAGCCGGCATTTATGGGTTGATACGGGATATGTTTCTGAATCTTAGTACTATCGGTATTCATTAATCCTCATTTCGCCTGAAAGTGCCATTTGTACATTTGTTGCCAACGCTGTCATTTCGTCTTCTCCGGGGTAAACATGCACAGGGGCGACAAAACGAACATACGCCTCAATCCGGTCGGTGATCCATGCGTTATGTGCAATTCCTCCGGTGATGATGATCGCGTCGACCTCGCCTTTCAAAACTGCGCTCATAGCCCCTATTTCTTTGGCAACCTGATAACATAAGGCTTCGAGGATCAATTCTGTTTGCCGGTCGCCGGCTTGCGCTCGGTTCACCAATTCCAATACATCGTTGCTGTTGCACAAGGCTGTCAATCCGCCTTTTCCGTTGATCATCGCCATCACTTCCCTGTGCGTGTATTTGCCGCTGAAGCAAATATCGACTAACTGTCCGATAGGCAATGTGCCGCTGCGTTCGGGCGAGAAGGGACCGTCGCCGTCGAGCGTCTGATTGACGTCGATTACGCGCCCCTTAGCGTGCGCGCCCACAGATATACCGCCGCCCAGATGCGCCACCACCAGATTCAACTGTTCATACGCGACGCCGCGCTCGCGAGCATATAATCGCGCGACGGCTTTCTGATTGAGGGCGTGAAATTTCGATTGCCGCTCAAACAACGGGTGACCGGCAATGCGTGCACACGGCTGCAATTCATCCACTACCACCGGATCGGCAATATACGCCTTTACATGATGCGGACAGATGGCTGCAATATCGGCTGCAATAAGCCCGCCGAGATTGCTGGCATGTTGCCCCTGAACCCCTGTGCGCAGGTGCTCCTTCATCAGTTCGTTCACGCCATAAACGCCCGACGGTACGGGCTGCATCATTCCGCCGCGCCCGATGATAGCCGCCAACGACGACAAGTCAATTTCCGCCGCCTTCAAATGATCCAATACCAAGCGTTTTCGGAACGGCAGTTGCCCGACGATGCTGTCATACTGCGCCAACTCTTCAACCGTATGACGTATGGTAGTTTGCCAAACTGCCTCCAATTGATGAAAAACCGCTATTTTGGTGGATGTGGAACCGGGGTTGATGACTAAAAACATGAAATTATGAATTACGAATTACGAATTACGAATTACGAAAATTGATGCAACAAAGTTAGGAATAATTTTCAAAAACACGTTTCATTTTTCTGAAAAATGGGCTAAAGAATTGCAAATGAGAAATTCTAATGCTAAGAAGTTGTCGGGAAATAAATCCTTCACAAATTCTTTTCCCTACACTCCACATTCTACACTCCACGTCATTGAACCTTTAGCTCGGCGAAGCCAATCAAGTTCAAGGCAGGCTATGGGGCTTGATCCGCAATAGCCTAATAATCAATTATTGTTTTTAAGAAGATTCCGCGTCAAGCGCGGAATGACGAGCTTATGAGACAGCCTCTACCCGTCATTCAATTCGTGAAAATTCGTGTAATTCGTGTAATTCGTGGACAAAAAAATAAATTCGTGAATTAGTGGCTTACACATATTTCGGCAGTTCCTTCCGCAAGAAATTAAGCGCATTTCTAATCTGCGTATCTACTGTGTTTTCAGATATTTGCAGTTTTTCGGCAATTTGTTTGTAAGATAGATTTTCGTTGCGGCTCATTTGAAAAATCTCCCGTCGGCGTTCGGGAATCTGTTGTAACAATCGGTTGACGATTACGTTGATCTCCCTGTCTTCCATCTGTTTTTCGAGGTCGTCGGCAAACTGATGGTTTTGCTGAAGCATATCATCTGCGTAACAACTTTCGATGAGCCGCTTGCGCAACATATCGTAAAATCGGTTGCGGGCAATATTGAACAAAAAAGCGCTGAAAGATTTTGCAGGATCAATGCTTTGCCGTTTTTCCCATATGGTCACAAAAACGGACTGTACCAATTCTTCCGCCGTGTGTGGATTGTTCGACAATTTCAATGCAAAAAAGTAAAGCGTCCGATGGTATTTTTCATACAAACGGCTAAATGCTTTGGCATCGCCCGCAGCCAAAGCAACCAACCATTTACTTTCTTCGTTTGCGTCTATTTTACCCACATCCATATGTTGTGCCGATTCAAAAAATTGCGTTTCGTATGGCAAGTTGCAAGGGCGTGCATTTTGAATCGTCTCTGAAAGTCATTTGCCATTGACGCTGCATGACCCGACTTTCGTCCTGCTCTTCAAGCGGCGTAAGGTCTACATCTATTCCTGCAAAACCGAAGTATTTTTCGTAATCTATTTCTTTAGTGGTATCCACATATTCGCGTATTTCGATAAGTGGTTGTCCGGCTATATCTGCGCACAATGCCCAAAATTCTTCTTCGGTGAATCCGCGATTTTTGGCTATATGGAAATCGTGGTACAGACTTCTCATCACGTCGTCAAGGCTTTTCGTGTTGTTCGTCATTTGTCTGATGGCTATATCCATCAAAAAGCCAATGATCTGACCTTTGACATAATACGAAATGCGCGTGTTCCCGTTTGCGTTCCGGTTGAAAAAGTTGAGCCAGATGTCGTAACTGCTTTGACGCAGACTCATGTGCAGTTTGCCTTCGGCGTTTTCTATCGCCTTGATGGGACGCTGATGCCTGACGAGCGCCTCATCCGATGTAATGATTCCGGCGCGCTTCAGCAGCAATACCTCGTAATAACAGGTCAAGCCTTCGGAAATCCACAGTCCGGTTGTAAACACTTCCTTATCGTAGTCGAAAGGACCGAGTTCTACCGGACGTATGGTTTTTACATTATATAAATGGAAATATTCATGGGCGATGAAGGACAGCAGGTTGAGATAAGCGTTACGGTCGCGCGAGCGAAAAGAAATGCCGAACGAAGCCTGCGAGTTGAGATGTTCCAATCCTCCCGCTCCGGGTCCGAGAAACAGGAAGCAATAGTGTTCGTATGGCACATCGCCAATCAAGGCTGTCGACGTTGAAATAATTTTTTTCAGGTCTTCTTCGAATGTCGTCTCTTCAATACCATCCGGAGTTTCTAAAGCCATCTCGTACCGTTTTCCTTCCAAGTCGAAGAACATCGTTGCATGGTTGCCCATCAGGATCGGACTGTCATACAGGACGTCAAAATCCTTTGCGCGAAAGGTATTTTCTTTGCCCTGCACAGGTTCCAAGCCCGTTGATATTTTTTCCCATCCGGGATATTGATTGAAAGTGACGGTTACAGGGAGATGTTTTTGGTTTTCGATATACATAAAGACGCCATTACCGGGTATGAAAGCCCTTTCGTCTGTAACTCTGGCATTAGCAACAGATTGAGCATTGGCGTACACTCTGTATGTTACCTTCATGCTATTGTCAGCGCCATGCGTCACCAGCCAGCCTGATTTTCCGACTTTTTCCCATTGCAGCGATTGCGAACCGTTGCCGGCTGCAAAATCAACAATATGTTTCGGATAGTCCATAATGATGTAATATCCCGGCGCCCACACCGGAAGTTTCAGCATGGTTTGCGCGCCTTCGAGTTCGGCTACCGTCAATTCAATATTCAAATAATTGCCCGCAGGATCAATATGTACCTCGTAATGTATTTGAGGCGCAGCAAGGGCAGCGACACAGAATAAACTGAAAATGATTGCCCATGCGAGCCTGTATGTTCTTGTACTTTTCATGATTCTAAAAATACAAAAGTAAAACAAAAAAACGTCAATATCAAAAAAAACACTAAATTTGCGGTTTAAAACTAAAACGTATCATGCAAGTAATAGATCAATACAATTTCAATGGCAAAAGAGCCATTATCAGGGTAGATTTCAATGTGCCGCTGAACAAGCAAACATTTGCTGTCACCGACGACACCCGTATTCGCGGTGCGCTGCCCACCATCAAAAAGATTTTAGCCGACGGCGGTTCGGTTATTCTGATGTCGCATCTTGGGAGACCCAAGGGCGTGGAAGAAAAATTTTCGCTCAAGCATATCATCGGGCGATTGTCTGAGTTGCTGGATAAGAAAGTGAAATTTGCCGACGACTGCTGGAGCGATACCGCAGCGCAAATGTCGTGCGAATTGGCGTCCGGCGAAGTGCTTTTGCTCGAAAACCTCCGATTCTACGCCGAAGAAGAAGGCAAGCCCCGCCTGCCCGAAACGGCTACCGACGAAGAAAAGAAAATAGCCAAAGCCGAATTGAAATCCAAACAGAAAGAGTTTACCAAACAATTGGCAAGTTATGCCGACGTGTATGTGAACGACGCTTTCGGCACCGCGCATCGGGCGCACGCTTCAACAGCCCTCATTGCCGACTATTTCGACGAAGAAAACAAAATGTTCGGCTACCTGATCAACAGCGAGTTGAAGGCTATGGACCAAGTGTTACATTCCAGCGAAGAACCATTTACCGCCATCATGGGAGGCGCTAAGGTTTCGGACAAGATACTCATTATTGAGAATCTGCTCGACCGCGCTCAAAATCTGATCATCGGCGGCGGAATGACCTATACCTTTGTTAAAGCGCAGGGCGGCTGTATTGGCAAATCGTTGTGCGAAGAAGACAAACTCGACCTGGCGCTCGATATTCTGAAAAAAGCCAAAGAAAAAGGCGTCAATATTTATCTTCCTGTGGACGCGGTGAACGCCGACGCTTTCGACGCCAACGCCGCTACCGGCGTCTCGAAAGTGAACGAAACGCCGGACGGATGGATGGGTTTAGATATTGCCGACGAAAGCATACAAATTTTCAGCGAAGTGATTGCCAAGTCCAAAACAGTGTTGTGGAACGGTCCGATGGGTGTTTTTGAATTTGAAAATTTCTCAAAAGGCACCTCGGCTATAGCGCAGGCAGTTGCCAAAGCGACGGCAAACGGAGCCTTCACTCTTATCGGCGGCGGCGATTCAGTGGCGGCGATCAACAAGAATAAATTAGCCGACAAGGTGAGCTACGTGTCCACCGGAGGCGGCGCAATGCTCGAATACATGGAAGGAAAAACGCTTCCCGGTATTCAAGCGATACGAGGATAATTTTTTTTATTCATTTTTTTATTGAACGGGTTGCAGTTTGTCACAAGCAACTGACAGCCCGTTTTTTTGAATTATGGCAGACAAGCGTAAAGTCAATATCAATATCAAAAACAGAAAAGCCTCGTTTAACTACGAGTTTCTCGAAAAGTATATTGCCGGTATACAGTTGTTCGGCACCGAAATCAAATCCATCCGCGAAGGAAAAGCCAACCTGACGGATGCCTATTGTTTTTTCCGCAATAACGAACTTTGGTCGCAGGGCATACATATTTCCGAATACTGGTGGGGTACCTGCAACAACCACGACCCGAAAAGAGAGCGAAAACTGTTGCTCTCGCGCAAGGAACTCAACAAATTAGAGCGGAAATCACAGGATTCGGGATTGACCATCATCGCATTGCGCATGTTCATCAACGACCGCGGTTTTGCCAAAGTCGAAATAGCGCTCGCACGCGGCAAAAAGAGATTTGACAAAAGAGAAGACATCAAACAAAGGGATTCAAAAAGAGAATTAGACAGGTTGAGGAAAATTAATTAAGGAAGTTGTCGGGAAATAAATCCTTGAAAATCCGATAGGACTTTTATGTGGATAATCCCAAGTAAGCGAACCGAAGGTCGACGAAATCAACCGCAACTCGGGGCATAAACACTGCGTACCCCTATTAGGAATTAGGAATTAGGAATTAGGAATTTCTTTCGGCAATGGCTGTGCCATTCTCCATTTTCCCAAATACGTTCGTCACCGATTTTTGTGCGTTCGTCAAAAAATTTAAAACTTTCAAAAAATTTGTTATATTTTTGCTTTATGAAGTTTTGGAGTCGATAATTGTAATTTTTTAAACCAAATGAAAAGTAAAATATTTTGTTTTTTTCTGGCGCTGGCAATGATTTTCGGTGCGTGTAACAAAGAAATTCCCGATCAGATCGTGGACGAAAATATGGTAAAAATAAAAGCGTTTATAAATGCAGTAGACGAAGGCAAATTGAACCTTTCAGACAGCTGTGCCATCAAGGATGATGCTGTGGCGGTTTTTACCGAAAATTTGAAGGAAGAGGAATATCTGCTCAATCTTGAGCAGATCACTAAATTATACTATCTTTCTGCAACATCATCGGAAGGCAATCGTCGTTACATTACATCCCAAACCAAAAGTTCGCCTTCACCATAAACGTATTGGTAGAAGGCAAGCCGAACATCGTATCCAGGTTATCGCGCCAGCCTGACACGTATAGTCTGTCGCGGTTAGAAAGGCTGTGTATCCACGCAAAATAGATGGTTGAGCCGGGCAGGTACTCCCAACGGAACACTAAATTCGAGCGAAATTCATTGAA
>Ga0099364_10002391_pt1 | contig 29980 bp, 26 predicted proteins | sample TergutTh196P3_FD_73070 | JGI IMG/M metagenome (GOLD analysis project Ga0099364, IMG submission 73070) | Microcerotermes parvus P3 segment gut microbial communities from Pointe-Noire, Republic of the Congo - Th196 P3 | ecosystem: Host-associated > Arthropoda: Insects > Digestive system > Gut ...
GGTCTGTTCGTCAGTGAGAAGCGTGTCTTTGAAGTCGCGGCATGAGTTGCGTTCCATTATAGCTTTTATTGTTTCGTTCATATTGCTACCTCCCGATTTTCGCCCCGAATAGGGCGTTTTTCTGACTATATCACAAAGCAGGCGGTTTTGCCACCCTGAATAATTGACAATATATTGCTGCCGGTATAGAATGTTATTGTTCACGGCTAACCAGAAAAGGCTGTTTATTGCCCCGCAATTGTCAATAACATGAGGTGATATTGTTAATGAAACAACTTGACAAAGTATATGATCCACGGCAGGTCGAAGACAAAACATACAAATTATGGATGGACGGCGGATACTTCGAGGGCTCGATCGACCCACAAAAAAAGCCGTTCACTATTGTAATACCACCGCCAAATGTCACAGGTCAGCTCCACCTTGGGCACGCGTTTAACAACACGCTCCAGGATATACTCATGCGCTATAAGCGTATGAGCGGCTATGCCGCGCTATGGGTTCCCGGCACGGATCACGCGGGCATCGCGACGCAGATCAAGGTCGAGGAGGAACTGCGCAAGGAGGGGCTGACCCGCTATGACCTCGGACGTGAAAAATTCCTCGAGCGCGTATGGGCCTGGAAACATCTGTACGGCGGACGCATCATAGAGCAGCTTAAGAGGCTCGGCAGCTCGTGCGACTGGGGCAGGGAGCGGTTCACGATGGACGAAGGCTGCTCAAAAGCGGTTCGCGAGGTTTTTGTCGCGCTCTATGAAAAGGGCCTCGCCTATAAAGGCAGCCGCATAATCAACTGGTGCCCGAAATGCACTACCGCCCTGTCCGATGCTGAGGTCGAGCATTCGGAGCGTACCGGCCGCCTTTATTATATCAAATACCCTGTTAAGGATTCCGGCGAGTTTCTTGTCGTTGCGACGACGCGCCCGGAAACGATGCTGGGGGATACGGGGGTCGCTGTCCATCCTGAGGACGCGCGCTTTGCCCATCTTATCGGCAAAACCGTCATCCTCCCGCTCATGGAGCGTGAACTGCCCATAATAGCCGACGAATATGTGGACAAAGAGTTCGGCACCGGATGCGTAAAAATGACGCCGTGCCACGACCCGAACGACTTTGAGGTCGGGCTGCGGCACGGGCTTGAGCAGATACTTGTGCTTGATAACGACGCAAGGGTCATAAACAGCGGCAAATATAACGGCCTTGACCGCTATGAGGCGCGCAGTGAAGTCCTAAGCGACCTGGAGGCTCTGGGGCTGGTTGTAAAAACAGAGGAGCACAACCACAGCATCGGGGCGTGCTACCGCTGCGAGACGGTGGTAGAGCCGATAACCTCGGAGCAGTGGTTCGTTAAGATGAAGCCGCTGGCAAAAGAGGCCACCCGGGTAGTGGCCGACGGCACGATAAGGTTTGTGCCGGAGCGTTTTTCAAAAATATATACCCACTGGATGGAAAATGTCCGCGACTGGTGTATCTCGCGTCAACTCTGGTGGGGACACAGGATACCCGCATGGTACTGCTCCTGCGGCCATATAACTGTCAGCCGTGCCGACCCCGACAAATGTGAAAAGTGCGGCGCAGTTGATATCACCCGCGACGAAGATGTGCTTGACACCTGGTTTTCGTCCGCGCTGTGGCCGTTTTCGACCCTCGGCTGGCCGGACAAAACGGCGGATCTGGATTATTTTTACCCGACCGACGTTCTCGTCACCGGGTATGATATCATCTTCTTCTGGGTGGCGCGGATGATTTTTTCCGGCATGGAGCATATGGGAAAAGAGCCGTTCCACACCGTTTTCATCAACGGGATAATCCGCGACGCCGAAGGCCGGAAAATGAGCAAGTCGCTAGGCAACGGCATCGACCCGATAGATATGATCGAAACTTTCGGCGCGGACGCGCTGCGCTTCAATATCATCACCGGGAACAGCCCCGGCAACGATATCCGTTTCTATCCTGAGCGGTGCGAGGCAATGCGCAATTTCGCAAACAAGATTTGGAATGCCGCCCGGTTTGTGATTATGAACCTCACAATCGAAGAAAACCGGTTGCCGGAAAGGCTTGAGCTGGAGGACAGGTGGATACTCTCGAAGCTAAACACCCTTGCCGGGGAAGTGTGCGAAAACCTCGATAAATATGAAATCGGAATTGCCGCATCGAAAATCTACGACTACATCTGGGATAGCTACTGCGACTGGTATATCGAGCTTGCGAAGCCTCGCCTCCAGTCCGGCGGGCAGGACGCGGTGAACGTGCAAAGGGTATTGCTGTACGTCCTCACCGAAGTGCTGACCTTGCTGCACCCGTTCATGCCGTTTATTACAGAGGAAATCTACGGAGCGATTCCGCACGGCGGAGCAGAGGGAAATCGCCCGGAGCTGAGAGTTGACAGCGGAGAGTTGAGTGCCGGTATTGGAGCGGCGCAATCGTGCGATGCGGAATGCGCCTTGAGGGATGCGGAGGCGAGCTCCCCTGACCGCCCGCTTATGCTCAGGGCCTATCCCGGGTTTGCGGAATCTTTGAATTTCCCCGGTGATGAGGCTGATTTTGAGAGTATTATGGCTGCCGTGCGGGCTGTGCGCGCGCGGCGGGCGGAGATGAACGTGCCGCCTTCAAAGAAGCCCGCCCTTATGATCGTCACAGAAAAAACCGGGCTGTTTGAGGCTGGCAGCGCATATATCGGCAGGCTTGCGTATGCGGGTGATGTATCGGTGACGCAAGATGCGCCGGAGGATATGTCCGGACTTGTTTCCGCCGTGACGAACGACGCACGCCTGTACATGCCCCTTTCCGAGCTTGTAGACCTTGCAAAAGAGCGCGAGCGCATCGAAAAGGAGATAGGCAAGGCAAAAGATGAAATCGGGCGCATAGAACTCAAACTGTCAAATGAGAAGTTCACGTCAAAAGCCCCTGAGAATGTCGTAAACGCGGAACGGGAAAAGCTGGAAAAGGCCAAGGATTTGCTCGCAAACCTGACGGAGAGTCTAGTGCAATTACAGGAGTCATAATAATGCCATTGTCATTACAAAAAGAAAATGTGAGGTACACATTCGCCGATTACCTGACATGGGACGACAGCGAACGCTGGGAGATTATTGAGGGCACGCCATATTTGATGTCGGCGCCGGATTGGCTCCATCAGGGAATAAGCAGGGAGCTTGTTTTGCAGTTTGCGGTTTTTTTGAAAGGTAAGCCATGCAAAGTGTTTCACGCACCTTATGACGTGCGCCTTTTTCCCAAGGAGGATGATTCTGACGATACTGTATTGCAGCCTGATTTAGTAGTGATTTGTGACCGCACAAAATATATGCGCACAGGCTGCGCGGGCGCTCCGGATCTGGTTGTGGAAATCCTGTCTCCCAGTACTGCCCGTAATGATAGGCTTGTCAAACTCCAACTATACCAAAAGGCCGGCGTCCGTGAATACTGGATAGTTGACCCGGAAACAAAGACTGTATCCGCACATCTGCTCAAAAACGGCGAATACGTGACATACGCATACGGAGACTCAGACGCCGCCCCGGTACATATACTTGAGGGGCTATCGGTAGACCTCAGAGAAGTTTTTGCGGAAGCCGATGAGTTTTCAAGCACGCCCTAGGGCGTGCTTGAAAATTCATCGGCTGACAGATTGGTGGGGATTTTTTCGCCAATCGAGGCTATTTTTTGCAGGAATGCCACTGGCCTTTCAAGAAAAATAGGCGATGAGTGGAGGAAAAAGGCCCATCAAGATGGCGGGCGATGAGTTTTCAAGCACGCCCTCAGCTCCTCGCGCATACGCAGCGCTTCGGCGCGCGCGGCTGCCTTGTAGCCTTCGCCGCTTTTTTTCCATGCCGCAATGATTGCGCGCGATGAGTTGATGATTGCGCCGCGCCCGTTTTCGTCAAAGGCGCGCGCGGCGTGGGCCGCGGAGCCGCCTTGCGCGCCGTAGCCCGGCACGAGGAAAAACGTGTTAATAAGCCTCGCCCGCAAAAACTCCGCCTCTTCCGGATACGTTGCCCCCACGACCGCACCGACTCGCGTAAACCCGTATTTGCCGATGGTATCGCGCGATATTTCTTCCATGAGTTCGCCGACTGCGGTATACAGTCTGCGTGGAGGCGATAAGCTTGGCATATCGTCCCCCTGTCCGCTGATAAACATATCCTGAAGCTCTCCCGCGGATGGGTTGGACGTCCTTACAAGGGCGAAAACAGCCTTGTCGTATTTCACTGCGGTTTCGATAAATGGCTTTATGCCGTCGGAGCCAAGATAAGCATTCACCGTGAGCGCGTCGGCGTCAAAGGGGCGCAGCTCTGAGCTTCCGACCTTGACTGAGCCGAGAAAGGCGGCGCTGTAGGCTTCTGCCGTTGTGCCGATGTCATTGCGTTTGGCGTCGCATATGACGTACATGCCCTTTGATTTTGCGTAATCAAAGGTCTTTTTCATCGCTTCGACGCCCTCATAACCCAGCGCTTCATAGTAAGCCGACTGTGGCTTGACCGCCGGGACAATATCGCACAGGGCGTCAATAAGCCCCGTGTTAAATTCCACTACCGCCGCTGCCGCCGCCTCGAACGTTTCGCCTTTTTCCGAAAAATGCTTTTCCAAAATCTGCGGCGGTATGTGCTCCAGCGCCGGGTCAAGCCCGACAACCGTCGGATTCCGCATAGCGTCAATCTTCTGCTGCAATCTGTCAAATGCCATAATAAGTTCTCCTCTCTCCTCTTTCCTCTCTCCTCTTCAAAAGAAAACCTGTTTCCCGCGCGATACGGTATACTTAACCCTGCCGCGCAGCTTCATTCCCTCAAAGGGGGTGTTGCGGGCTTTTGATTTGAACCGGGCAGGGTCAACCGTCCACTCTTCATCAGTGTCAAATATGACTATATCCGCCGCCGCGCCTATGCAAATGGCTCTCTCGCCGAGTCCGAGTATCCGGGCAGGGCTAATGCTCATCAGCCTTATTATTGCCTCAAGGCTCAGGCGTCCGGTGTGGTATAGAAACGTGAGCGCAAGCCCGAGTGAGGTTTCCAGTCCGATCATGCCGCTGAGCGCGTCCGGGAGCGGCCGCGATTTTTCTTCCGCAGAGTGCGGCGCGTGGTCGGTGGCTATCGCGTCTATCGTCCCGTCCGCAAGCCCCTTAATTATCGCCTCAACGTCGATGCCCGTCCTTAGCGGCGGGTTTACCCTTGCTAGCGCGCCTTTTGACAGGATTTCTTCATCCGTGAGCGTGAAGTACTGCGGGCATGTCTCCGCCGATATTCTCACACCGTCGTCTTTTGCCCTGCGTATTATTTCGACTGCCCCAACTGTGCTGACATGCGCGATATGCACCCTCGCGCCGGTATCGCGGGCCAGCGCCGCATCCCGCGCGACCATTATCTCTTCCGCTGCGGCGGGGCGGCCCGGGAGTCCAAGCTCCGTCGAAACCCGGCCCTCATTGACGCCGTGGTTTTGAGCCAGATCCGCGTCCTCGCAATGGCTGACTATCAATAAATCGTGCTCGCGGGCAAGCAGCATTGCTCTGCGCGCTACGGCCGCGTTTTGGATTGAGTTTCCGTCGTCGGACAGGCCGATTGCCCCGGCGGCTTTGAGCGCGGCAAAATCCGTCAGCTCCCTGCCATTTTGACCGATGGTGACGGCGCCATACGGAAGGACCGTAATCTGCGCATTTCTCGCTTTATCCACGATATACCCGACGACCTCCGCGTTATCGGCTGCGGGCAGAGTGTTCGGCATACAGGCGCATGTCGTCACCCCGCCGGCGGCGGCAGCCGCCGCGCCGGTATATATGTCCTCTTTATACTCAAAGCCGGGGTCACGGAAATGCACATGCATATCAACCAGCCCCGGCGCGACAATAAGCCCGGCGGCGTCTACCACCGTCATGCCGTCGCTTTTTTGAATATTATCCGAAATCTGCGCGACCGCGCCGTCCTTTATCAAAACATCCGGCGTCCCCGGCTCTCCGAACACACTCCCGTTTTTAATCAGCAGCATTTTCCCCCCGGCCACAAAATGAGTATCCTCGAAAACTCCAAACCATTGCAACTACAGGCATTGAAGTTTCACGCCAAGACCCTCACCTCCGCGTCATGGCGGGCTTGACCCGCCATCCCCTGCGGAATTCGGGGGATTGCGGCTCGGAGGCCGTAATGACGAACAGCGTTTTCGAGGAGACTCAAAATGATGGCATCTAACAGCGTTTTATAGTATAATACAAAATAAATTATACATTGTGAAGGTTGTGTTATGTTTAGAATCCTGGCCAAGCAGGGCCTCGCCCGGTTGGGCGAATTTGTTACGGAACGCGGCGTGATCCGGACGCCGGTTTTTATGAATGTCGCGACGCAGGCGGCAGTCAAGGGCGCGCTTTCGAGCGCCGACCTTGAGTCTGTCGGCTGCCGGGTCGCGCTCGCTAATACATATCATCTGCACCTCCGCCCAGGTGACGAGCTTATACGCTCACTTGGCGGGCTTCATAAATTCATGGCGTGGGACGGCCCAATTCTCACAGACAGCGGAGGATTTCAAATATTCTCCCTCGCGGGCCTGCGTAAGATAAACGAAGAAGGCGTTACGTTCAGCTCACACATTGACGGGCGAAAAATATTCATGTCCCCCGAGGACAGTATTCGCATACAGTCAAACCTCGGCGCAAATATTTTCATGGCCTTTGATGAGTGTATCGAGATACCGTCTGCCCGTGATTACGTCGGGCAGTCATGTGACAGGACATACCGCTGGCTTGTCAGGTGCAAAGACGAGCTTGGAAGGCTGAACGCGGAGGCGGGGGCGTCGATTTCAACTCTCCCCGCCGGAAGGCATGAGCGCCGTCCGCCTGTCCCGCTCTTCGGCATCAATCAGGGCGCGGTGTATAAAGACCTCAGAGTTTCACATATGAAACGGATCGCGGATCTTGACCTGCCCGGGTATGCTATCGGCGGCCTTTCGGTCGGCGAGACCGCGGAGGAGATGTACGATATAATTGAAACGGTCGAGGAGCATATGCCCGAAGACCGCCCCCGTTATCTGATGGGCGTAGGCACTCCGCAAAACATCATTGAGTCCGTTGCCCGGGGTATTGATTTTTTTGACTGCGTTATGCCCGCCAGAAACGGGCGGCACGGGCGGCTGTACACGCTGCACGGGAGCATCAATATTAAAAACGAAAGGTATTTCAGCGACGGCGGCCCGATAGACGAGGCGTGCGGCTGCCCGGTATGCCGGACATTTTCCCGCGCCTATATCCGCCACTTGTTCAAAGCCGGTGAAATGCTCGCTATGCGCCTCGCCGTTTTGCACAACCTTTATTTTTACAATACGCTCATGGCGCGGATACGCGAGGCGATAGCAGCAGGGGAGTTCGAGTCAATGCGGACGCAAGCCTCTTCTTCTCACATGCTCAGGGATTGTTAAGGAATAAAGTCTTAACAGTCCCTCAGATAAGCGTTTATTAGCCCGTCGATATCGCCGTCCATGACGGCGTTAATATTTCCGTTTTCGAAGCCGGTGCGGTGGTCTTTTACTAAGGTGTATGGCATGAACACATATGAGCGTATCTGGCTGCCCCACTCTATTTTCATTTGTTCGCCTTTTATATCGCTGATTTTTTCCAAATGCTGCCGCTCTTTTATCTCAATAAGCTTTGAGCGCAGCATACGCATGGCGACCTCACGGTTTTGATGCTGGCTGCGTTCCATCTGGCATGCTGTGACCAGCCCGGTCGGCAGGTGGGTGATGCGTATTGCGCTTTCCGTCTTGTTGACATGCTGCCCGCCCGCGCCGGAAGAACGGTAGGTATCCACCTTCAGATCCTCGCTCCTGATCTCAACCTCAACATCGTCGGAAATGAGCGGCGTCACCTCTACCGCCGCGAACGATGTATGCCGGCGGCCCGATGTGTCAAACGGCGATATGCGGACAAGCCTGTGTATCCCGCCTTCGCTTTTGAGGTAGCCGTAGGCGTTTTCCCCCGCAATTTCGATAGACGCGGATTTGACCCCGGCTTCCTCCCCGTCGAGCCAATCCAGCAGCTTATACTTCATGCCCTTGCGTTCAGCCCATCGGGTGTACATACGGTACAGCATTTGCACCCAGTCCTGCGCTTCCGTACCGCCCGCGCCCGCATGGAAAGACAATATAGCGTCGCAGTTGTCGTATTCGCCTGAGAGCAGCGTCTCCATACGCGCCGCCTCAAGCGCGCCGCGAAATCGGGGAAACTCCTCCGCAAGCTCAGGGAGCAGGTCTAAGTCCTGCTCTTCAATGGCCATTTGGCAAAGTGTTGTCAGATCGCTGTAGCCGCCGGAAAGCTTCTCGTACTTTTCACTTTTGCTTTTGAGCTGCTTTATCTTCTGCAATACCTTCTGAGAGTTTTCAATATCCGACCAGAACCCGTCCCCTGCGCTCTCCTGCTCAAGCCGCTCCAGCTCCGGCGCGATTTCGTCAAGCTTCAGCGCGCGCCCCAAATCCTCAAGCAAAGGCTGAAGCGCGGATATTTTCTGCTTATATTCATCAAATTCCAGAATCATAAATCCCTCACAAATATCGCGGCGCGGATAATGTAGGCCTCCACGCGGGCAATGCAGGCCTCTGCGTCAGTGCGTTTCCTTGTCGCGCACGAATACATGCTTAATATTCGGGTCGGTCGTTTGCCTGAAATCAATCTCAAAACGGTCGATGGACTTGATCATTGCCGAAAGGCTCTTATATCCAAAATTCCTGTGGTCAAAATCCGGTTGCTTTTTCAAAATCAAATTGCCGAGCTCCCCCATGAATACTGAGCCGTTGTCGCCGGCAAGATCGGAGACCGAATCGGCTATGAGCTGGACAATGTCGTCGGGGACCTTTACGCCTACGGTGCGCGGCCTGGGCGTATGCTGCTGCCTTTCCCGCTGATGTGTACTTTGCTTGTGTGCGTTTTCGTCGCTTTCGGCCCTGGTTTCTTCTGCATTATCCCGTATTACTTCTATATAGGTGAATTTATCGCAGGCCGCGATAAACGCGCTCGGGGTCTTGCGCTCGCCAATACCGATAACGCGCTGGCCCGCCTCTCTCAAACGTATCGCCAGCCGCGTAAAGTCGCTGTCACTGGAAACTATGACGAAACCGTCTGTTTTTTCGGAGTATAATATATCCATCGCATCTATAATCATGGCGGAATCGCTGGAATTCTTGCCTGTTGTGTAGCTGTACTGCTGAATCGGCGTTATAGCGTTTTCCAGCAGGGAAAACTTCCAGCCGGATATCACGGGACTGGTCCAGTCGCCGTAAATACGCTTTATCGTAGGGGTCCCATAAATCGCTATTTCCTCCATGACGTTTTTTATGCAGTTGCGCGGGACATTTTCCGCGTCGATCAGAACCGCTAACCTGAGATTCTTAAGGTCGTGGGTGTTTGTAGTCATATAGTCACCATGTACTTTCTGATCATTTTGATCGGGTGGCAGGCTTTCTTTGAGGTGCGGAGCCCGGGGTCGCCGTCGTCTTCCTCCCGGTTGACATATTCAAAGCCCCGCCCCGAAAAATGCTTGGGGAATAGCTTTGCCAGCATTTGATACGCCCCCCGGAAAGCAGTGTCCGCCCTTTCGACATGCACAAACAATGTATCCTTAAGTATTTCGCCGGCGGCAAATCCGATAACCGCCCCATCGACGCGAAGAAGGCCGCCGATCATGTCGAATTTATCGTAATGGTATAATAACTCTATGGTTTTTTCCCGCCCTTCAATAAATATTGCCGTGCCCTTATCAGCGGCGGCTGTAATGCCGGTGAAAAAATCCCTTACTTCCCGCAGATTATCAGGGCCAATTTCCTCAAAAGCAAAATTGACAAAGTTTTTCATGAAGTAATTTATGTGGTTGCGCTGACCGCTGTATTTTCGCCCGGGCAGGTTTATCATATCCTCCGCCCTGTAGAGATAATCGTCCCAATCTTCATTCGATACAAGCTCCATTGATGAGTACAGCTTCCCGTAAACTTCGAGGTCTTCCTGCGTCGCGGCACAGAAAACAAGAGGTATGCCCAGGTTTTTGCAGTATTTTTCTATTTCCACAATACTGCCGGCAGGGTCAGCCCCCAGGGGAAGCGGAAACGCCGTCACACCGCCGAAATGCTTTACCTTGAAAATGAGCGTATCGTTAAAGACACAGTATTCGGTTCCAAAAAAGTCGCGCCACATGAATGTGCCGCCGACTGTATTATCGCAAGCTCTGCTTAATGAAAAAGAGAAGTACGGCCTGACGGCGTCAATATCATTCAGAGACAGCTTCTTGAAGGATAACATTAGATTTCCTCAAATAAATGATGATACACATATTAACATATTTCCCGCCGCAATGCAAATTATTTGAGGCGGCCCATTTGCGGCCGCCTCAAATCGGTATTGGTCAGACCTTGCCGGAATGGGGCTGTTTTTTCATTCCGTAGCGCGGAGCGAGGATGCGGAGCGCCGCGAATAGGCGCAGGATGCGCCTTTGAGCGGCAGGAATGCAAAAATAGCCCCATTTCGGCAAGGTCTTCGGTAGACTCTGACCTGCAACCTCAAATCGCTAAGTTACTTACATTTCTTGAGAAGCTTCTCCCACTTATTGTCTACATGCTTCTGCATTTCTTCAATCATCCATTCGGCGCCCTTTGCAAACATGTGGCTGAAGCGGCCCTGCGGCTTTAAATAATCCGCAACGGGGATCTTCTTTTTGGGTTCATGTGTGAGCTTCCACTCGCCTTCAACGACCTCATACAATGGCCACACGCAGCTATCCACCGCAAGCTTGGTGATTTCAATCAAATCTTCCGGATTATAGCGCCAACCGCGCGGGCAAGGCGAGAGGACATTCAAAAACGCCGGGCCGGGGGTATAGTGCGCCTTGTAAGCCTTTTCGTGCATGTCTTTAAAGTTGCTGTAAAATGTGGTTTGGGCGACATAAGGGACGTTGTGCGCCACGATGACCTCGGTGAGGTCTTTCTTGTGCTGCTGCTTTCCGGCTAGTACCGAGCCGACCGGCGCGGTGGACACCTCGGCAAACTTTGGGGTGCTGGACGAGCGCTGAAGGCCTGTGTTCATATATGCCTCGTTGTCGTAACAGACATACACCATGTCATGGCCGCGCTCCATCGCGCCGGAAAGGCTCTGGAAACCGATGTCATATGTCCCGCCGTCCCCGCCGAAGGCGATGAATTTATAAGTGTCTTTTATCTTACCCTTCCTTTTAAGGACCTTATAAGCCGCTTCCGCGCCGCTTATTGTGGCGGCCACGTTTTCAAAAGCGGAATGAATGTAGGATTCCTGCCATGAGGTAAACGGGTACAGATAGCTTGAAACCTCAAGGCAACTCGTCGCAACGCCGCAAACTGAGCGGTCTTCTTCATTCAGCGCGCGAAGCACTCCACGCACCGTGACTCCGGCGCCGCAGCCCGCGCACAGGCGGTGCCCTCCGACAAAGCGTTCCGGCTTAGCGGCTTCCTTTTTCAGATTATATGCCATCTCTTATACCCCCCTCACGCCGACAAAGCGATAAATTTCTCCGGGTTCTCCCGCCTTGACAACTTCGCCCAGTTTGTTGTAAACAAGCAAAATGTCCTCAAGACGAACGTCGCGGCCGCCTAGGCCGTATATGTAGTTTATTATATGGGGACGTTTATCTATATCGTAGCAAGCGCTGCGTACATCGGTGAAAACAGGCCCGCCGATTGCCGAGAAGCAGTCGGCCTTATCCATGACCGCAACGGCCTTGACATGGGAAAGCGCTTTTGCAAGCTCCTCCATCGGGAAGGGGCGGAAAACGCGTAATTTAATAAGCCCAACCTTTTCTCCCTTCGCGCGCAGGGCGTCGCATGCTACTTTAGCGGTTCCGGCAGTGGAGTTGAGAATGATGATGGCCCGCTCCGCATCCTCCATCCTGTATTCCTCAAAGAGATCATACTTGCGGCCTGTGAGAGCGGCAAAATCATTGAATACGTCCAGAATAACCTTTTTGGAGTTAACCATAGCCTGAGCACGCTGGTAAGCATGTTCAAAATAAAATTGCGGGACGTCCAGCGGCCCGATCGAAACGGGCTTCCCCGAGAGCAAAGAGAATTCGGGCTGATACTCACCGATAAACCCTCTAACCTTCTCGTCCTCCAAAAGCTCAATATTCTCAATTGCGTGAGAAGTGATAAAGCCGTCCTGGCAGACCATGACCGGAAGCATGACGTCCTTGTGTTCCGCAATGCGCATGGACATGATGTGGTTGTCGTAGACTTCCTGATTGTTCTCTGAATAGAGCTGTATCCAGCCGCTGTCCCTTGCTCCCATCGAATCGCTGTGGTCATTGTTAATGTTGATGGGTGCGCTCAAAGCGCGATTTACAACGGCAAGGGTTACAGGTACGCGTGTACCTGACGCCACGTAAAGCAGTTCCCACATGAGCGCAAGGCCGCATGCTGAGGTAGCGGTGGCGGACCGGGCGCCGCTCGCAGCCGCGGCAATACAGGCGGACATGGCGCTATGCTCCGATTCGACGGCTACAAACTCTGTTTGCACCGCGCCATCGGCAACAAATTGTGAAAAATATTGCGGGACTTCTGTCGAAGGCGTGATCGGATATGCGGCGACAACGTCCAAATCCATCTGCTTAAAGGCAACCGCAACCGCTTCGTTGCCGGAAAGTCTTTCACGGATTCCCATTATTTATCCTCCTTTTCCCAAGTGATCGCCTCAAAGGGGCAGACTTTAAAGCATACGCCGCAGCCTTTACAGTGATCGAAGTCGTAATCTAGGCGCTTTTCATCCTTTACCGGAATGGCGTAGTCGGCACAAACCGGGAAACAAAGCAGGCATTGCTTGCAATTTTCCTCGACAAAACGCGGTATCAGAATGCGCCAATCCCCCGTTTTGACTTGCAATGAAGTTGCGCCCCCGATAATCGTCCCGCCTTGGTGGACTTTATCCCAGTTGGGGCTTTGGGTTGCGTCTTTAACATAGATCATAGTCCCTTTACCTCCTGCAGAGAACGTTTTATCGCCTTCATGTTGCCCTCGACCATATGCAGCTTTGTGGATAGCTTATGCCGTAGAGACTCTTCCATATCCGCAATAAACTGATCCTCCGGAATAATGCCGGTCACCTTTACTACAGCTGCCAGCATGGGGGTATTGGGGATATTCTTGCCCAGTTCTTCTTCAGATATCGTGCCTGCGTCTATGGTGTAGACCTTACCTTCATAGCCCTCCAAAAGAGGCCTTAGCTCTTCTGGGGATTTTGAGGAATTGATGATGATGCCGCCTTCCTTTTTAAGGCCGCTTGTAACCGCCACGGCCGACAAAAGCGTCACGTCTACGACAACTACATAGTCAGGCTCGTAGATGTTGGAATGAATCAAACACCGCTCATCACTAATGCGGTTGAACGCGGATATGGGCGCCCCCATACGCTCAGGTCCGTACTCAGGGAATCCCTGCACATACTTCCCGGTGTTGAACGCCGCGTCCGCCAAAAGCAGAGATGCAGTCTTAGCGCCTTGCCCGCCTCGTCCGTGCCAGCGTATTTCAATCATTTTCGGCAAAACTTATACCACCTTTCGTAATGTAATGTAACATGCAAATTAAATACTTTAATACATATTCTATATATTTTAAACTTCTTTTTACACTTCTGTCAAGCTCTATTCACCAAACAATTGAATTTTGCGTGAATTGCTGATAATATTGCTAAAGGCATTAATATTTACTTTTGCATTATGAACCAAAACGCTGTATAATACAAACTGTTGAGATGTTGCTTATTGCGTGAAAACGGAGGTTTCTATGGTTTCAAAAGTCAGGTCACTGGGGCTGGGCGGAATACGGGGATATGAAGTTTCCGTAGAGTGCTATCTGAGTTCCGGGCTGCCCGCTTTTGATATTGTCGGGCTGCCGGACGCGGCCGTCAAGGAAGCGCGCGAACGTGTACGCGCCGCTGTAAAGACCTGCGGCATGAAATTCCCGGTCAGCAGGATAACCGTCAATTTGGCCCCGGCGGATAAGAAGAAAGCCGGCACCGTGTACGACTTGCCTGTCATGCTCGGCATGCTCGTTGCGTCCGGCGCCATCGACCCTCTGCCGCCGGATGCCGCGTTTTTCGGCGAACTGTCACTGACCGGCGAGCTTCGCCATGTCGCCGGCGCGCTCCCGATGGCGCTTTGCGCCGGGCGCGTGGGCGTCAGCGAGCTTTTTGTCCCGGCGGATAACTCAATGGAGGCCGCATACGCGACAGGCGTCACGATATACCCTGTCACCCATGTGCGCCAGCTTATCGACCATCTGCGCGGCGATACCCGGATCGAGCCTGTTTCCCCCCGGGAGCCGGCAGCGCTTAGCGACGCCGGCAATGATTTTTCCGAGGTCAAAGGACAGGAAAACGTAAAACGCGCACTTGAGGTCGCGGCTGCGGGAGGGCATAATATTCTGCTTGCCGGGCCGCCCGGCGCCGGAAAGAGTATGCTCGCAAAGCGGCTGCCGACCATCCTGCCAGACATGACCCGGGGTGAAATGCTCGACGCCACCGAAATCCATTCCGTCGCCGGACTGACAAGCCGGGAAAACCCGATCATGTCTGTAAGGCCGTTTCGAAGCCCGCATCACACCGTCTCAGCTACAGCGATGGCGGGAGGCACTTCAAACCCCAAGCCCGGCGAGATTTCACTGGCGCATAACGGGGTTTTGTTTCTCGATGAAATGCCCGAATTCAGCCGCGACGTGCTGGAATCGCTCCGCCAGCCCCTTGAGGACGGAAAGATTACAATTTCCCGCGCAGCGTCGTCAGTGACATATCCCAGCCGCTTTATGCTCGTGTGCGCTATGAACCCCTGCAAATGCGGCTGGTACGGCCATCCGGCAGGGCGGTGCACATGCACCGGCAGCTCTATCGCAAAATATCATGAGCGCCTCTCCGGCCCGCTGCTCGACAGGATAGACATGTATATCGAAACGCCTTCACTCGAGTATGACGAACTGCGCGAGCGTTCAAATGCCGAAACTTCAGGCGAAATCCGCGCCAGGGTAAACCATGCGAGGGAGCTTCAGCGTGTGAGATACGAGGGCAGCGGACTTGGCTGCAATGCCCATATCGGTTCAAAGCAGCTTGAAAAGTATTGCTCGCTGTCGCCCGATTGCGAGAAATTAATGCGCGACGCCTTTAACCGCTTGTCAATGACCGCCCGCTCGTACGACAGGGTGCTGCGCGTAGCAAGGACGATAGCCGACCTTGATCAATCGGAAGATATCGCGCCGCAGCATCTGGCGGAGGCGATACAGTATAGGGTGAGCGTATTAAAATGAATGATGTTATTCTTTTTAAACTTGGGGAGATCATCCTAAAGGGCCTTAACCGGCCGGTATTTGAAAACCGGCTTATAACAAATATTCGGCGGCGAATTCGGCCGTTTGGAAATTTTCATGTCTATAGTATGCAGTCTACTATCTATGCCGAGCCTAAAGGTGAGTGCGATATGGATGGGGCATTTGACGCGGTCGTGACTATTTTCGGCGTAGCTGCCGTATCCCGGGCGGCCGCCTGTGATAAAGATAAAGACGCTATTTTTGAGATGGCCGCCGAATACTTAGGCCCGCAACTGGAAGCGGCCTGTTCGTTCAAGGTTGAGTCAAAGCGTGCGGATAAGCGTTTTCCGATGAGTTCAATTGAGCTGTCCCAATATGTTGGCGGGATGCTGCACGGGAGGTTTCCCCATCTGAAGCCTGATATGCATTCGCCGGAGCTGATAGTCAACGTGGAAGTCCGCGACCTTGCCGCCTATGTCCACGGCCCGGCGGCGCCGGGTGCGGGCGGCTTGCCGGTCGGCGTCGGCGGGAGCATGGCCGCGCTCCTGTCGGGCGGGATTGACAGCCCGGTAGCGGCATACATGATGGCAAAACGCGGGGTAAAGATCATTCCGGTACACTTTTTCACCCACCCGTACACATCGGAAATGGCAAAGGAGAAAGTTCTGACGCTGGCAAATATTCTCACAAAATACTGCGGGCGGCTTATGGTCGAAATAGTCCCGTTCACACGTATTTCGGAGGAGATTAGGAAAAACTGCCCGGAAGGGTACATGACCGTTATCATGCGCCGGTTTATGATGCGGATTGCCGGAAGGGTCGCGGCGGCGAATGGCTGCTGCGGGCTTGTAACAGGCGATAATCTCGGCCAGGTAGCAAGCCAGACGGCGCAGGCGTTGGCCGTGACGGAAGCGTGCGCAGAGCTTCCCGTGATGAGGCCGCTTATCGGTTTTGACAAAAAGGAGATAGTAGACTACGCTCGCAGGATAGGGACATATGAGACGTCGATACTGCCGTACGAAGACTGCTGCACGGTATTCACACCGCGCAAACCCCGTGTGATGCCCCGCCTGGCTGAAGTCCTCGCAGCGGAATCGGCGCTGGACGTTGAGTCTCTGGTCGATGAGGCAGTCGGGGGAATAGTCAGGGTTAGGGCTTAATATAGGAGGATTGCGGATGAATTACACAGCCGAAATAATCGCGGTGGGTACAGAGTTATTGCTTGGAAACACCGTAAACACTGATGCGCAGGACGTGTCGCGGGCTTTGTCGGTGCTTGGGATAAACGTTTTTTTCCACACCGTCGTCGGCGACAATCCAAAACGGCTGAAACAGGCGGTGGAGATTGCCAAAAGCCGCGCGGACATAATAATCACGACGGGCGGGCTGGGGCCGACGTATGACGACCTTACGAAACAGACCTTGGCGGAGTCGTTCGGGAAGAAGCTGATCTTCAATGAGGATGTGGCAGATCAAATTCGCGATTTCTTTGAAAAACGCCTCCACAGGGAAATGACGGACAATAACTTCAGGCAGGCCGAGCTTCCGGAGGGCTGCGTGATATTTGAAAACGGCGTCGGGACAGCTCCCGGCTGCGCTTTTGAAGCGGAAGGCAAGCATGTCCTGATGCTGCCCGGACCGCCGCGCGAATGCCGCGAAATGCTGAAAACATGCGCCGTGCCTTATCTGAAAAGGCTGTCGGAATCAGAAATACGCTCACATAACATACACATATTCGGTCTTGGCGAGAGCGCCGTCGAGGATAGGCTGCGCGGCCTGATGGAAAGCCTTATCAACCCTACGCTCGCCCCCTATTCGAAGGACGGCGAGGTGACGCTGTGCCTGACGGCGCGGGCCGGTTCCCGGGAAGAGGCCGATGCGCTTATGGATCCTGTCTTGAATGAAGTTTGCGAAACGCTGGGCAGCGTCATATACGGCGTCGATACGATAAGCCTTGAAAACACAGTCATTAATCTGCTGCTGGAAAGCGAGATGACGCTCGCTGCCGCAGAGTCATGTACCGGAGGCCTGCTCTCGAAACGGCTGACGGATATACCGGGCGCGTCGAAGGTTTTTCTCGGCGGCGTCGTTTCATACAGTACGCAGTCCAAAACGGCGGTTTTAGGCGTGGACGCAGGCTTATTGGAAGAAAAAGGCGCGGTCTGCCGCGAGGTTGCGCTGCGGATGGCGGACGGCGCGCGTGAAAAATTCGGCACGGATATAGGCGTTGGCATCACCGGGATTGCCGGGCCTGACGGCGATGGCTCGGGCCTGGACCCCGGCACGGTTTTTGCCGCGCTCACAACAAAGGATAATTCCTTTTGCCGCAGGATACTTCTCTTCCACGACCGCGAAAGGATAAGAACGTCCAGCGCGTCAAACGCCCTGGACATGCTGCGGAGGTTTTTAACGGGGCTGAAGGTGGATTGACATGGCAATCGCTTAAAAACGTATTTGCCGTAAAATGCACAAACCTTTGTAGGGACGGTCGCCCTCGACCGTCCGAAAACAGGCGGATTTCGCGCATGGCGGACGACCGGGGGCGGTCGTCCCTACGGGTACCATCGAAAACATTGGGCAATCCGTAAGCGGTTGCCCCGGTGGATTGAATATAATTGTTGATTTTTACAATTGAATACTATATATTGTATTATTAGAAAGCTTAATAATCAATATATGAGGTATGCAAATGAAAGAATCAATGCGCACCGCTCAATACGGCAACGACAGCATCAGCTCCCTCAAAGGCGCGGACCGCGTAAGGAAACGCCCGGGCGTCATCTTTGGCTCGGACGGGATCGAGGGCTGCCAGCAGGCTGTCTTTGAAATATTGTCAAACTCTATCGACGAGGCCCGCGAGGGTTTCGGAAGCGTTATCACAGTCACGCGTTTTGAGGGCAATGTCTTTGAGGTGGAGGATTTCGGCCGCGGCTGCCCTGTCGGCTGGAACGAGGCCGAGGGTAGGTATAATTGGGAGCTTGTGTTCTGCGAGCTGTACGCCGGCGGAAAATATCGCAACAATGAAGGTGAAAACTATGAGTTTTCCCTGGGGCTTAATGGCCTCGGATCATGCGCGACACAGTATGCATCGGAATTTATGGACGTCACGATATACCGCGACGGCAAAAAATACACCCTCCGTTTTGAAAAAGGCGAGATCGTCGGCAAGCTTAATTCCGAGGATTTTTCCGGACGCCGTACAGGGACAGTTATCAGATGGAAGCCGGATCTGGACGTGTTTACCGATATCGCCGTCCCCCGGGAATACTTCGAGGACACTATGAAACGCCAGGCCGTCGTCAATGCAGGGGTCACGTTCCGGTTTAAAAATCAAGTTAACGGCAAATTCGAGTCGGCTGACTATCTGTATGAAAACGGGATTGTTGACTACGTGACGGAATTGGGCGGCGATGAGGCCCTTACGCAGCCGGTGTTTATCAAGGCAGAGCGGCGCGGGCGCGACCGCGAGGACATGCCCGAATATAAGGTCAGGCTCTCTGCCGCATTTTGCTTTTCAAATAAGACAAATATTATCGAATACTATCATAATTCATCCTGGCTTGAGCATGGCGGCTCGCCGGAAAAAGCGGCGCGAAGCGCGTTTGTCGCAGAAATTGACTCATACTTGCGGAAAAACGGCAAATATCAAAAGAACGAGAGCAAAATAACCTTCATCGACGTGCATGACTGCCTGATCCTCATTACCAACTGCTTTTCAACGCAGACCTCATACGAAAACCAGACGAAAAAAGCAATTACAAACAAGTTCATCCAGGAAGCGGCGACAGAATTTCTCCGCAGCCAATTGGAGGTCTATTTCATTGAGAATAAAGCCGATGCGGACAAAATCGCCGAGCAGATCCTAATTAACAAACGCAGCCGTGAAACGGCCGAAAAAGCGCGGCTCAACATAAAAAAGAAGCTCTCAGGCGGCCTTGATATATCCAGCCGGGTCCAGAAATTCGTCGATTGCCGTACAAAGGACGTGTCAAAGCGCGAGATATACATTGTCGAGGGCGACAGCGCGCTCGGAGCGTGCAAACTAAGTCGTGACGCGGAGTTTCAGGGCATCGTGCCGGTGCGCGGCAAAATACTCAACTGTCTGAAAGCCGATTACGGCAAAATTTTCGCAAATGAGATCATCACCGATATAATCAAGGTACTTGGCTGCGGCGTAGAGATTCAAAATAAGCATTCAAAGGATTTGAGCGCGTTTGATCTGGGCGCGCTGCGCTGGAACCGCGTCATAATCTGCACCGACGCTGACGTTGACGGATTCCAGATACGCACCTTGATACTCACTATGCTTTACCGGCTCGTACCGACGCTTATTGAGGAAGGGTATGTTTATATTGCGGAATCGCCCCTGTTTGAGATAGAATGTAAAGGCAAGACGTATTTTGCCTATTCCGAGCGCGAAAAGGCGGAGCTCGTCGCCGGTTTTGATGGCGCGAAGCATACTATCAGCCGTTCTAAGGGCCTGGGGGAAAACGACCCGGCCATGATGTGGCTGACGACGATGAACCCGCAGACGAGGCGGCTTATCAAGGTCATGCCCGAGGACGCCGCCGCTACCGCGGACGCATTTGAGTTGCTGCTTGGCAATAACCTCTCCGGAAGGAAAGAGTATATTTCGGAGCACGGGTACAAGTATGTAGACCTGGCGGACGTCTCGTAAGAGTAATGTAACTACCCGCAATCCCCTCCCGTCATTGCGGGCTTGACCCGCAACCCCCTCCCGTCATTGCGGGCTTGACCCGCAATCCCCTCCCGTCATTGCGGGCTTGACCCGCAACCCCCTGCGGATTTCGAGGGAATTGCGGCTCGGAGGCCGCAATGACAAGGCATGGAAGGTTTCAGCAGAGGGGTATTGAGCCGTTACAGAGTAATCATGAAAGGTTGGTTTTCCATGAAACGATTCTTATGCTTTTGTATTTCTATAGCTTTGATTTTTGCCGCTGTACCGCCGCTTTCGGCTTTGGCTTCCGAGGAGTATTCCGACGACCCGTATTGGCTGCGCTGGGGCTTCGAATCTTTTGAAGAGTTCGAGCGACTGCTTGTGGATATATGGAGTATTGGCCTAGATCCGGATGAGACTCTTTCATGGTGGTGGGGTTTTAATTCTATTGAGCAGCTTTTGGAGTTTCATGATGAGGAAGATTACCTAGCGTTTGAAGAGGCGTACAGGGAAGTCAGCGCCCGTATGGATGATATGCCCGCTTGGATGATATGGGGATACAGCTCGCTGGAAGAGTTTCTCGAGGAGTTTATGGAGGAGTTTATAGATTGGGGTGCTGACGCGGGTTTGCCCATATGGCACTGGTTTGGCTATGATTATCCTGAAGAATTGGCTGAGTGGTTCAAAGTCGGCGTGGATGAGTTCCTTGAGGCCTATAATAAAACCCTGGATGAATATGAGCAGCGCCGAATGGCCCTCCGCATTGCTGTATTGGAAGAAGCCGGCGGAACCCCCGGGATAATAAACGTAATGTTCAACGGCAGCTTCATAGAATTTGAAAACGCTGTACCGGAGCTTTCGGGAGGGGTCACATTTGTGCCCGCCAGGCCGTTTTTTGAGGCTATGGGCGCAGCGGTGAGCTTTGACGGACAGGCCGGCGCTATCATTGCCAATTTTGCCGATAAAAGCATAGTCCTTCTCATCGGGCAGGACGTCATAAGCGCAACGCAAAACGGGAATGTCAGGGTACTGTCCGCCGATGCGGCGCCGTATATCAAGGACGGCGTATCATACATACCAGTCCGCGCCGCCTCAGAAGCGTTGAGCCTGGATGTTTACTGGGATGCTGAGTATGAAGCCGTCGTAATCATTGACGCAGATGAAATAATTGCGGAAATTGACAGAAGCTTCACCTTTATTAACCGTCTGCTTGATTTGCCGGCTAACATGATTCCTGACGACGGAGAAACATATTTGTCTGTACTTGCCTTTCTTACGTCAATGACAGTGTTTAACTCGCTCGACGGTGATAAATCGGAAGATTCGAGTTCGGCCTTCAATTTGCATACCGACGGGCGCAGTTTCAACGTAACGGGAGAAATTAACCTATCCGAAATGTTAGTACAGACTCTGATGGATAATACCTATGATATCTACTGGCTCTGGGAACTGCTCTGGGAGCTGCGGTTTATTATCAGGCAGCAAGGTGATATAGAAGGCTCAAAGGTCGATATAATCCTCAATCAGGACGAAGATAAGCTCTACATAAGAGCGCCGCTGCTGAGCGCACTCGTCCCGGATCTCGCTGAGGATGCATGGCTTGCCTTCAGCGGCGTCAACAGTTATTTTGACATAGGCGGCTTTGGCAGTTTTACTGAGGGGCTTATCCCGTCAATGCTGGTCGGGCACTCAAGCATGGGCGAGCTTGTCTACTCGCAATTGCCCCGAATTTACCGCCGCGCGAATGAAGAGATATTTATATACAGGGAAATCATGCATATAGCGGACTACCATAAGGCCCTGTTTGGCGACGATAATTTTATCAATAACGAAGGCGTCTACACCCTTTCGCTGACTTTGGACGATTTGGACGCGGCGGCGGAGGAATACAGCGAGGTCTTTTACTTTGCCGGATTTGACTTAAGCCTGTCAGTCAGGACACAAGGCGGCGAGTTCGCAGACGCCGCCGGCAAGATTGTGATTCGCGAGCCCGGATATAGTTACGGCGCGGGTGATACGCAATACACACTTCAATTCACCACAAACCGGGATCGTCTGTATATCAGCTATGAGGTACATGAGCAAAACCGCCGGGTAATACTTATGGAGATAGACATAAATACGACAAAGTCAACTACGCCGATCCCTGAAGCCCCGCCCGACGGCGATACGGTGATTTTGGCGGAGGAGCTTTTCAGCGCGTTTTATTAAAATCGTATCCGGGAGTCAACATGGGAAAGAAGAAAGATCAAGCAAAAGACAAGCTAAATGTGGTCGGGCTTAGCGCGGAAGTGCTGGAGCAGCCGATTACGGATACACTCAAGCTCAACTATATGCCTTACGCCATGAGCGTCATTATCTCCCGTGCAATCCCGGAGATAGACGGCTTCAAGCCATCCCAGAGAAAGCTTCTGTACACGATGTATAAAATGGGGCTGCTGACGGGGGCGCGAACGAAATCAGCCAATATAGTCGGTCAGACTATGCGCCTGAACCCGCACGGCGACGCCGCTATCTACGATACGATGGTGCGGCTGTCGAAAGGCTACGGAGCGCTGCTGGCGCCCTTTGTCGATTCGAAGGGTAATTTCGGCAAGGTTTATTCCCGCGACATGGCATGCGCGGCGTCCCGTTATACCGAGGCTAAGCTTTCGGCAATATGCGCGGAAATGTTTCATGATATCGACCGGGATACAGTGGATTTCACCGATAACTATGACAGCACGATGACGGAACCAACGCTGCTTCCGACCTCGTTTCCAAACGTGCTTGTCAGCGCGAACACGGGCATTGCCGTCGGAATGGCGAGCAGCATTTGCGGCTTTAATATTGAGGAGGTCTGCCGTACTGCGATAGAATATATCGGAGACCCTGACTGCGGCCTTGCGCATACGCTTAAAGCGCCGGACTTCCCCACAGGCGGCGAACTGATATTTAACGAAGCCGAGCTTGATTCGCTTTATAATACGGGACGCGGCAGCGTCAGGGTCAGGGCGCGATGGCAATATATTAAGGACGGAAACCACATCGAAATAACGGAAATACCATATTCAACGACAGCCGAGGCAATAATTGATAAGGTCGCGGAACTGATTAGAACGGGACGGCTGCGCGAAGTATCCGATATGCGCGATGAAACAGACCTTACAGGGCTCAAGCTGACGATAGACTTAAAGCGCGGTACGGATCCAGATAAGCTGATGGCAAAGCTCTATAAACAGACGCCGCTAATGGACACTTTCTCCTGCAACTTTAATATTCTGATAGCGGGTGCGCCCCGAGTCATGGGCGTTCGCGAGATATTGCAGGAGTGGACGGCGTGGCGGATTGAATGTGTCAAGCGGCGCGTCTATTGTGAGCTGCAAAAAAAGAAAGATCGGCTGCATCTCCTGCGCGGCTTGCAAAAGATACTGCTGGATATTGACAAGGCAATCGGGATCATCCGCGCGACGGAGGAAGAAGCCGAGGTAGTCCCCAACCTCATGATTGGTTTCGGCATTGATCAGCGGCAGGCCGAATACGTAGCCGAGATAAGGCTTCGGAATATCAACCGGGAATATATATTAAAGCGCACGGAAGAGATCGGCGCGCTGGAAAATGAGATAAAAGACCTCGAAGACGCCTATAACTCGCCCCGGCGTATCAAGGCGATCATTGTCAAGGAACTAAAGGACGTTATTAAAAAATACGGCGTGGAGCGCCGCACCAAAATTATATATGAGGACGAGATAGAGACGTTCGACACGGAGGAAGCTGTAGAAGATTATGCCGTCAATATCTTCATGTCGCGGGAAGGTTATTTCAAGAAAATAACGCCGCTGTCGCTGCGGATGGGCGGCGAGCAGAAATACAAGGACTCCGACGGCCCGTTTTTGAGCTTCGAGTCGCATAACAAGAATGAAATGCTGGTGCTGACAGACAGGCACCAGGCATATAAGGCGCGCATCCGCGATTTTGAGGACACAAAAGCGTCGAGCCTGGGTACATATCTGCCCGGAGCACTGGAAATGGACGAAGGCGAGAATGTAATATTTTTGCTTGACCCCGGAGATTATTCCGGGCATATCATATTCTTCTTTGAAAACGGGAAAGCGGCGCGGCTTGAACTATCGGCCTACGCAACAAAGACAAACCGAAAAAAACTGACAGGCGCTTATTCGGATAAAAGTCCGGTAAAATCCGTTCTGCCGGTTTTTGAGGATATGGATCTGGCAGCATACACAACAGAAGGCCGCGCCCTGATATTCAATTCATCCCTGATGTCCCCAAAGACGACGCGCTCGTCTCAGGGCGTGCAGGTTATTTCACTCAAGCGCAGACATACGCTGGAAAAAGCCATGCCCCTTGCCGAAGCTCCGATAGCCAACCCGTCGCGATACAAGGTAAGGGCAATCCCGGCAGCCGGCGCGCTCCTGAAACCCGAAGACAGAGGAGAGGAACAGCTAACTTTTCCTTTGGAAAATAAGAGTTGAGGGTGGAAAAGATATGCAATTGAAACGCTTTATTTCCGCCATGTTCCTGTTTTCCGCCTTAATTGCGCTATACGGCTGCGCGGCCATCCTAGAAGACTCTATACTGATAGAAAGCCCCCATGCGGGCACGCAGTATGTAAGGCCTTTAGAAGAGCGGGCGGTCGCCTCGAACTATGGCGAACTAAAAGAGGCCCTGCTTGATATAGTAATGCAGCATGAGGAGTCGGGCATAATACTTATCCAAAGCTACGATGGGGAAATCCGGGAGGACTTTGACCACGCAAGCTATGAAATAAAGTACGTAAACCCAATTGGAGCGTATGCGGTTTCGGAGATTGTCGGCGTCACCACAAGAATAGTAACCAATATTGAACTTGAGGTAAGTGTGGAATACAAGCGCACAAGGCAGCAGGTTGAGTCTATTGTCACGATTCTGTCTCTTCAGGAGCTAAGCGAAGAACTGCTAAACGCCATGAGCGAGTATAGCGACGAGCTTGTGATCCGTTCCGCCCTGCGGGGCGTCAATGCTGAAAGCGTGCTGAATCTGGCCAGGGAGACATATTACAATAACCCGCGCAGTATTGTGATGATGCCCGGTACCGCAATAGATACATTCCCCGACGTCGGTGACGATATTATTTTTGTGATAAGCTTTGGGCACATTCCCCCGGCGAACATACAGCGCGGAAACGCCATAAGCCTGGCAGGATTTGTGCAGCTCAACGCCGAAGCTGCAATTGGTGAAAACGATGCGGAGAGGCTGCTCTCTCTTGCGGAAAACCTGATAGGGACCTGCGTTTTTGACGAAGGCGCAGCACGAACCATCTATGAGCACGGAATGCAGAACCATGTCGCAACCGCGTTCGGCGCGTTGGTTACAGGAAACGCGGTCGGCGAGGGATTTGCAATGGCATTCAAGGCGCTGTGCGACGAGCTTGGCATTTACTGCCGTGTTGTGCTTGGTTACCTCGACGGAATGATACACGCCTGGAACATAGTTTCCCTTGACGGGGACTATTACCATATCGACGTTTCAATGGGCGCACTTAACGGGCTGGAAACCGCGTTTCTGAAAACCGACATGGATTTTATAGAGCTTTACTCCTGGGACTTCGAAACAACAGTGAGCTGTCAGGGCGAGCTGACCTATGAGGACGTCGTTATCGCGCGGGAGATGCAATCCGGCGGCGACCCTGAAGAAGATGTTTCGCAGGAATCATAAAAGTATGAAAGGCTGTGTTTGATATGACAGGAAAAATCCACCCCTTCAGAAGCCGGTTCATGGGCGGATTTAACCGGCAGGATGTGATCGACTATATCGCCAAATTAGCTGAGGAGCGCAACGCGCAACGCGCGGCAAAGGATATGGCCGAACAGGAGGCGCGAACGCTTGCCGACGAGATAGAAAGGCTAAAGCAGGAGCTTGAAAAGGCTCAGCGGGAGCTTGAAAACTCTAAACGATCAAATTCTGCCCATGACAACAAAATCAGGATCGCAATCAGGCCCATATCGGAAAACTGATGAAAAACGCGAAAGCGCGCAGGGACAATCGCTCAAAAACGTATTTGTCGTCAAAATGCACAAACCTTTGCAGGGATGGTCGCCCTCGACCGTCCGAAAACAGGCGTATTTCGCACATAGCGGACGACCGGGGGCGGTCGTTCCCTACGGGTACCATCGAAAACATTGTGCAATTTGCTATCTTGCGATTGCCCCGGAAAACGCAATAAAAGTATTGCATTTCCCCCATGAGATATGTTATAGTGTTTGCGCTGTGACCGCAAGCCCGGCGATAAACCTGACAGCACGGCTTGTCTGTGTATGGGACGGAGGCGGGTTGTGAATGGCCGGCGTGATGGCGTGCGGATAGCTCCGGCGATGGTGGGTATAGCTCAGTTGGTTAGAGCACTGGATTGTGGTTCCAGGGGTCGAGGGTTCAAATCCCTTTATCCACCCCAATGGTTATCTGTTGTTAGTAGACGGGGGATCGCGCCTCCGTCTACTAATGACTGGCAACTCAAACATTTGCTGTACTGGGATGTCGCCAAGCGGTAAGGCACCAGACTTTGACTCTGGCACTCGCAGGTTCAAATCCTGCCATCCCAGCCAACGCCAAAGCCTTGTGCTGACCTCAATGGACGCCCAGAGGTCAGCACATCCAAGCAGAGGATAATATTGCGGCAAAGAAGGCTGCAGTATCATCAAATGAAGCATTAAATCGTAATTTTAGAGAATCTGATTTGACCCGCTAGCTCAGTCGGCAGAGCACCTGCCTTTTAAGCAGGGTGTCCCGCGTTCGAATCGCGGGCGGGTCACCAAAAGAAGCCCTGTGGCTGCAACGGCCGCAGGGTTTGTTGTTTATCGGATCATTGAGTTCAAAATATCTTTTGACGACACAAGCATAAAAAAAATCAAGTAAATCCAATACATAACAAAAAAGCCTCCGCTCAGGATCGATTCATGACCGGAGGCTTTTTACATATTCTCTTATTTAAGTTATTTCGCTAAGTCAACCATCTCGCCATTATCAGCGAATGAAAAATAATCGTTTTCCGCAACTATCACATGATCGGTCAAATGCACGCCCAGCAGACGCCCCGCTTCTATCAGTTTTTTCGTTGCCTCCCTGTCCTCATGGCTTGGATACGCTTGACCGGACGGATGATTATGCACGATTATGATTTGGTAAGCTCCTACGATCAGGGCGCGGGAAAAAATCTTTCGGATGCTCAGAGAAGCGCTCCCCAAATCTCCGCTTGATATTTCAAAGACGCCCATAACCTTAAATGATATAGACAAAGCAATCATGTATACACGCTCCTCCGGCTTGTTTTTCAAGTCAAAAACATCGTTCATCAACTTCGGGACTTTCTCTGTCGCATTAAGAGCAGTCATTGCAGAATAATTCTGAGAGGATTCTTTGAAAAGCGTGGTAACTCTGTCCTCGTTCAATCTCAGGTCGTAAGTGTTGATTCTCATGTTGCTCTCCTTAAACTACAATAGTAAACCTGCCACGCACGGCTGATTGAATGCACATCACCATTATGCCTTACTATGACGCTATTCCTGTAGGAAAGGCCATAACGATGGCCGCTTCGACCGCGAGGTGTTGGAGTACCGTGCGGCGGATGATGTAACGCAAAAAACTGTTGACCATCTAAAAAGCCATGTTCTTCCAAGAATTTTGAGTATTCTTTGAATACGGCCCTGTATATCTCATTTGCTTTTATCATCATCCCCTCCTTCACCAAGCCGGCAATACAAAAAGCGCACCGTCAAAAACGATACGCCTGTTTAGCGGTCGATACAACTTTCGCTATCATAGACAATAGCATATCCAAAAACCAAAATCAAGGGCATTATTACTTTTTAAAGCGTCAATTTGGCTCGAAAAAGCGACAAATTAGCGACATTTCTATCAGTTTTTCGATTTCGCCTTCATATGAATAAATTTCCCGCTGCAGGTTTTCACGCCTATAGCCGGAAGCATTTTGGTTTCCGCACAACTGCGTCCCAGTCATCGTCAAAAACGCTGAAGCGCCCACCCCTTTCTCCGCAAGTTCCCGTGCTCTGATATATAGATCGAGATCAGGCGTTTCCTGAAACATTGCTTTTGCTGCATCAAACGCCTAAGAATTACGTAACGCGTAAAAGGCATAAAAAGCCTCCGGTCAGGAAGCGATCCTGAGCGGAGGCTTTTATTGATTTTGACTTGCATCTTGACTTGCATCTTTTACATTATTTGTCAATTTTTGGCGTATTTTGCAGGAATCCTGAGCAAACGCAAAACCCCTGCAACCGTTATGATTGCAAGGGTTTCCTGTGGTGGAGACTACTGGACTCGAACCAGCGACCTCCTGCGTGTGAAGCAATGGCTCAAGGCGCGGAACCTCAGTAATATCAAGCTTTTCATGGTATCATGTTGCAAATATGTTGCAAAAGAGTCAATACACTCTAAAACTAAACAACACTAAACAACACGCGCACAGATTTTGCTGTAGTTAGTATTACCGCTTAACCCTCGGCCAAAACGATCTCACTGCAATACTCGCGTAATTCCGGCAGATCGGCTTTGAGTGTCTGCCAGAGAATATCTGTATCAAAACCCTCATATCCATGTGCAGCAATATTACGCATACCTTTGATTTGCCTCCAAGGCTTTTCTGGGTATCTTTCCTTAAACTCATCAGATAATTGTCCGGCAAGTTCGCCAATTTGCAGTACGCACATCGCCGCTGCGTTCTTATAAATACTATCTGCTCTCAGAATCTCTAAGGAATCACCAAATCTGCTGATTGTCTCATCAGCTTCATTGCAATATTGTATGATTTTTTTGAGGATGTACAGATCCCGCTCTTCACTGCTCAAAAATCAGCACCTCGTCTTTCTGTACCCTCTCAAGTACCTCGCGATCCATTGCGCCGGAGGTCAGCACGTCAATATTCAAGCCTAACCGATCTTCTAAATCCTGCCGAAATCCGCAAAGCGTAAAATAACCCCATTGAGCTCCGGTATCTATCAGATGAAAATCAAGATCGCTTTCCGGCGTAGCCTCTCCTCTGGCATAAGAGCCGAACAGCGCTATTCGCCTTACCCCATACTCACGGGCGACAGGTTCAACAATTTTCCTGATTTCCTCCGTAGATAATGCTTTTTTTCCCATTTGGCTCACCTTCTCGCTGCGTTTGCAAATCTTATCCTTTCGAGTGTTTCAGAGTAAGCTTGTCTTAGTATCAATTTGCTTGATGATTCCTTATATACTCGTCTATACTGTCGATGATATATAGGTGACCGGTCGTGTGCAGCCCCTCATAGCAGCTCAATATAAAGCCGGTCGCTCCGGTGCGGTACATATAATTGAAAGCTTCCTGGCCGCTTATTTTTTTCTCCGCCTTGTAGATTTCCACGCAAAAGGCTAGAAATAATACTTCGTTTGTAATAGCGCTCATTTCATTGTTCCTCCGGAAAAGTGATTTCTCCCGTGGTCAATTCTTCCTCAAGCATGTCGTAGAGGATAGGATAACTCAAATGCCAGAGTTTTGTTTCTTCGTCCTCCAATAGCCTGTATAATCTGGAGTTGTACAGAAGAATTGAAGCGGCCTCCGCAGTTATTTGGCGGTTGTCCATAAGCATTTGTATTATACCCGGCGTGATAAATGTGAGTACCACGTTGAGGCTTTCTTGACTAACCATTTGCGTCCCCTCCCTCGGCGTCAACGACTTAACGAATCTCAAAAGCTGCAAAGCCTTCTCTGTCGCGAAGCAGTATTGGTCAAACAGTTTGTATGGCTTCAAGGCAACCAACGCGGCTTCTACCGTGAACTGCCCCATTACAAGAGCCTGAATCGTCGGGAAAACCCGATCATTTGCCACCGGGCCTATAATCACATCGTATTGTTTGCCCGTATAGGTTTTCAGACGATTGTCTCTTACAAACTCAAGTTTCGCAGTAGTCAAACTGCACAAATAACGCTAAATTTCTTATGTAAGGCTCCGAGGAAACGAAGCCTCACCGTTCGGCACCTCGCCCACCCCGTCAACTGCGCAGTAACAC
>Ga0099364_10002392_pt1 | contig 29972 bp, 22 predicted proteins | sample TergutTh196P3_FD_73070 | JGI IMG/M metagenome (GOLD analysis project Ga0099364, IMG submission 73070) | Microcerotermes parvus P3 segment gut microbial communities from Pointe-Noire, Republic of the Congo - Th196 P3 | ecosystem: Host-associated > Arthropoda: Insects > Digestive system > Gut ...
TGCGGCGTTTTGGGACACCGGAGAATGTATTTTTAGCTGGCGCAGAAGACTATAAGGAAATAGATGGTATAAGGCGTTCAGATATTTCACAGCTGCAGATTAAGGATATCGAGATTGCAAACAAAACACTTGCGTCTTGCGCTGAAATTGGCTGCCGTGTAATAACGCTGCAAGATGCGGAGTACCCGGAAAGGTTAAGGAACATATATGACCCGCCTATTGCGCTCTACGTCCGTGGAAACTTACCGCCGATCGACGATGAACCGGCTGTCGCAATTGTGGGAACGAGAACATGTACTCCGTATGGGCTGAAAATGGCTGAGAATATCGGATATCGACTTGCGCACCATAATCTTCTTGTTGTAACAGGGCTAGCCCGAGGTATAGATACTGCTGCAGCACGTGGAGCATTGCGCGGCGGTGGTCCGGTAATAGGCGTGATAGGCTCAGGACTTGATGTCATATACCCGCCTGAGAATAAGACTCTATTCGACGATGTTGCAAGCTCCGGTGCTATTATTAGCGAATATCCGCCGGGGGCTGCAGCAATTGCCTCTCATTTCCCGGTTCGCAACAGGATACTAAGCGGCATATCACTTGGCGTTGCAGTAATAGAAGCCCCGAAGAAAAGTGGGGCACTGATAACTGCTGCAAGAGCGCTTGAGCAGGGCAGGGACGTGTTTGCGCTACCCGGTAATGTAGACGCTAGAAATAGCGAAGGCTCCAACTTGCTGCTGCGCGAAGGCGCAATACCTATTCTATCCGGTGAGGATATCGTCGGTGAGTACGCCGAATTATTTCCAGAAAGAATAAAGTCAAACAGTCAAGTTCAAATGATACCGCTTGAAAGGAAAGGAACTGACCGGGCGCAAAAGGCACAGCTAATCAGCGATGGCGACGCTGTAACCGCAAAACATGATAAAAATGAGATTGACAATGCTCCCGAGGTAGAATATATTAATTTGGATGAAATTCTCAATGCATTGACAGGCGATGAGAAAATAGTGGCGGAAACGATTGGAACTAAGTCGATGCCTGTAGATGAAATAATCATTGGCTCTGGTTTGCTAACGCCGCAGGTGCTAACAGCGCTCACGATGCTTGAGATTAATGGATATGCGATGCGAAACAGCACAATGTACGAATTAAGAGGTCTATTCAATGGCAAATGAGAAAAATAATCTTGTTATAGTCGAATCTCCGGCAAAGGCAAAAACGATTGGGAAATATCTCGGCCCCGGATACAGGGTAACGGCCTCGATGGGGCATCTCAGAGATTTACCAAAAAGTACGCTCGGAGTTGATATAGACAATGGTTTTGCCCCTGATTATCAACCAGTCAAAGGGCGGGAAAATACGATTAGAGAACTGAAAAGCGCCGCAAAGAATAGTTCGAATATTTTTCTGGCCACAGACCCTGACAGAGAAGGCGAGGCCATTTCTTGGCATTTAAAAGAACTATTAAGTCTGCCGGATGATAGAACATTCAGGATAACTTTCAACGAGATTACAAAAAATACCGTTAGCAACAGTATTAAAAACCCACGTGCAATAGATATGGATCTTGTCAATGCGCAGCAAGCAAGACGTATACTCGATAGGATTGTGGGATATAAACTAAGCCCGCTTCTTTGGAAGAAAATCAGGCGCGGCCTTTCAGCAGGACGCGTTCAATCAGTAGCGTCCAGAATGGTCGTCGATAGGGAAAACGAGATACGGGATTTTAAACCGGAAGAATATTGGTTGTTAAGCGTAGATTTGAGTCTCATTGAAAAAGAAGGCAGGTTTACGGCATCCTTTCATGGCAATGAGCGGAAAAAGATGGAATTGACTAGCGAAGACGAGGTCAAGACAGTTGTCGAAGCTGTGCGCGATGCGCCGTTTTCCGTGCACACGGTGAAACGCGCTGACAAAAAACGTTCTCCATCTCCGCCTTTTATCACTTCTTCGTTGCAGCAGGAAGCTTCGCGAAGAATGAGCATGACTCCTCGCCGCACAATGTCGATAGCACAGCAGCTCTACGAAGGCGTTGATATCGAAGGAGAAGGCACTGTTGGTCTTATAACGTACATGAGAACGGATTCGCTGCGAGTGTCTGATGAGGCAATTCGAGATGCGAAAAGTTTCATCACAGATACTTACGGGAAAGATCATTATCCCGACAAGCCGAACATTTATAAATCAAAAGGAAATGCTCAGGATGCGCACGAGGCAATTCGGCCCAGTAATATATTTCTCACACCGGATCAGATAAAAAGCAGCGTAACAAACGATCAGTTCAGGCTTTACCGCTTGATTTGGAGCCGCTTTGTGGCCAGTCAGATGGCGGCTGCTATATATGATAGTGTGACAGTTGACGTATTATCTGCTGGATACATTTTTAGAGCAAATCATTCAGCCATAAAATTTCATGGATTTATGGCAGTCTATGAGGAAAGCAGCGACGACGAAAAAACGGAAAAGCAATCGCCATTACCTGAACTCGCGGAAGGTGATCCGTTGGGTTTGGACGATATAAAAGAAGAGCAAAAGTTTACGCAACCTCCAGCGCGCTATACAGAAGCAACGCTGATACGAGCTATGGAGGAGACAGGTGTTGGACGTCCTAGCACCTACGCTCCGACAATTTCTACAATAATGGACAGGGAGTATGTTGTTAAAGAAGGAAAATTTCTGCGCCCAACTCCTCTGGGTGAAGTAGTGACTGAGTTGATGAAGTCGCGATTTGCAGATATTGTAGATCTTAAGTTCACCGCTCGCATGGAGGAGTCCCTCGACAGTGTTGAAAAAGGTAAAAATGATTGGAAAAACGTTCTTACAGGTTTTTATAGCGGATTGAAAGAATCAATCGAAGATGCCGAGTCTGCACTTGAGGGAGAGCGCATCAAGGTGCCGGACGAGGAATCAGATGAGATTTGCGATGTCTGCGGTAAGCAGATGGTTGTGAAGTCAGGACGCTTCGGAAGATTCCTAGCGTGTCCGGGGTTTCCGGAATGCAGCTTTACAAAACCGTTGGTTATAGAAATGCCCGGGAAATGTCCGAAATGCGGTCTTCGTATACTTAAACGGACTTCAAGGAACGGTTATACATACTATGCTTGCGAGAAACTGAAGGAATGTGGGTTTTTAACTTGGGATGTACCGGTTTCCGACAACTGTGCCGAGTGCGGGCAAACTATGTTCAAGACATCCGGCAGAGGGTTTAGGAAACCATTTTGTACTAACGAATCGTGCGCGAATTTCCTGCCCGAAGATAAGCGGGGCTATAAAAGAAAGAAAGAAAGCGACGACTCGGTAAGCGATTCCGGCACGGCAAATGCAGCGGAAAAGGAACCTGAAGCTCCGAAAGTAACGAAGAAGTCTTCATCTAAAAAGGCAGCTTCGAAAAAAAGCCCGGCAAAAAAAACGACTAGAAAAACTACGGGGAACGCAAGAAAGGGCGTTGCGACTGAAAAGGTGTCAGGAGACAGCGCATGAGCGTGACTGTGGTAGGCGCAGGCCTTGCGGGTTGTGAGGCCGCTTGGCAGCTTGCCGAGCGCGGTATCGCAGTGGATTTGATTGAAATGAAGCCGAACAAGCTGACACCTGCGCATGTTTCAACAGATTTCGCGGAGCTTGTTTGCTCGAACTCGTTTAGAAGTGACGAGTTAACAAACGCTGTAGGGCTTTTAAAAGAAGAAATGCGCAGACTCGGAAGCATTATCATGCTGTGCGCTGATAAAACCCGTATACCTGCAGGCGGCGCACTGGCAGTTGACAGAAAACAGTTTGCTGTGATGGTAACAGAAAAAATTAAAGGCCATCCTCTTATTAAAATTAATCATCGCGAAGTGACTGATGTGCCTGACGGACGCGTGATTATTGCGACGGGTCCGCTAACATCAGATAGGCTTGCTGAAAATATTGCTTCGCTTATTGAAAACGAGAAAATGCTCAGCTTCTTTGATTCTGCTGCCCCGATAGTTACATTTGACAGCGTGGATTTTAGTAATGCCTATTTTGCTTCGCGATATGGTAAAGGTCAAGCTGATTATATCAATTGCCCGCTTAGCAAAGATGAATACAAAGCGTTTCATAGCGAACTGATAATTGCGGAAGCAGCGCAAGTACACGGTTTCGAGGATAAACTTATTTTTGAGGGTTGCATGCCTATTGAGGTTATGGCAAGGCGTGGGGAGGATACCATTCGTTATGGGCCGCTCAAACCGGTAGGGTTACCGGATCCAAAGACCGGTAAAAATCCGTATGCTGTCGTCCAACTGCGAAAAGACAATGCAGAAGGCACTTTGTATAATCTCGTCGGCTTTCAGACGCATTTAAAATTTCCGGAACAAAAACGAGTGTTTTCGATGATTCCCGCACTTAGAGATGCAAACTTTGTCCGATATGGCGTTATGCATCGCAATACTTATTTAAACTCTCCAAAACTTCTCGATAGGTACTACCGATTGAAAAGTAATCCGCGAATCAGTTTTGCGGGGCAGATAACAGGTGTTGAGGGGTATGTAGAATCAACGTCATCGGGACTGCTAGTTGGAATTGAGACGGCATGTGAGTTGTTGGGATTACCTCATTTCAATTTCCCCAAAGAGACCGCGATAGGTGCGCTCGCCCTATACGCATCAGGCGGTGCCGTTGCTGATTTTCAACCTATGAACATTAATTTCGGACTAATTGAACCCATCGCCGTCAAGGTAAAAGGTAAACGGAATAAGAATTTGGCAATTTCACAAAAATCGCTGTCGACCATTGATGAGATGAATTAGGAGTTGGGGTATGAAAATTATAATTGACGCTATGGGCGGAGACAATGCACCGGATGAAATAGTAAAAGGAGCGTTGGACGCATCGCGTGAGTTGGGCGTCGATATAGTATTATGCGGCAGGGGAGAGGATGTACTGCGTTCCATAGAACGTATGGGACTCAGCGATATTCCTCAAGGCATAGAAATAGTGAACGCTACAGAGGTAATCGGCATGGAGGACGATCCATCAAATGCGGTTCGTGTAAAAAAGGATTCTTCACTAGCTGTTGCGCTGAACCTTCTACGCGACGGGAGAGGCGATGCCTTGGTTTCAGCTGGGAATACGGGCGCTATACTATCAGGAGCGACGCTTATCGTAAAACGGGTACGAGGCATACGAAGAGCCGCTTTGGCTTTGTTGCTGCCAAGTCCCACCGGTGGATTTGTTCTGATTGATACCGGCGCAAACACTGAATGCACTTCCGAATATTTATTGCAATTTGCTTTCATGGGTTCTTACTACGCACAACATGTGCTTAAGCTCAAATCCCCGCGTGTTGGGCTTTTAAATAACGGTGCAGAGCCGACAAAGGGAATGCAATTACAACTGGATACATACAAGTTGCTTGAAGAGGCTTGCGCCGAAAGTTACATAAACTTCGTTGGAAACATTGAAGCCAGAGATGTGATGAATGGTGTTTGCGATGTTCTTGTATGTGACGGGTTTACCGGTAATATCTTTCTCAAATCATTGGAGGGGACCGCGTCATTTATTATGACAGAGCTAAAAAAAATATACAAAAAAAGTTTGATAACGAAGCTCTCCGCTATATTGATTAAAAAACATGTTTACAGTTTAAGAGAAAAAATGAACTCTGATACAATCGGTGGCACTATCATGCTTGGTATATCAAAACCCGTGATCAAGGCGCATGGTTCTTCGAAAGCGATTGCTATTACAAACGCAATACGCCAAGCTGTCGATGCGGTTTTAGCAGATACAGCTTCGCAACTTCAGGAAAACATCTCCCGCATGAAAATCAACACATCAAATGTATAAAAGGTATTGACAAATCTCAGTCAGGGTTTTACTATTTCATTAACACAAACTTTCTGCACATTTACATTGATTGTGCCTTTGAGGTGATAGTTGTGATTTTTGAAAAGTTGCGAAATCTGATAGCGATTCAATTTACTGTAAACGAAGACTCTATATCCATGGATACGTCATTTGTGGATGACTTGGGCGCTGATTCGCTTGATGCAGTGGAACTCATTATGGCGATTGAAGCAGAATTTTATATCCCTGAAATGGACGAGGATACAGTCGTTGGACTAGTGACCGTTGGTGATGTCGTCCGATTCCTTTCGGAGAATTGTGATTGATTATGAATGAACAACAATTAAAAGACCTGCAAAAAAAACTAAAGTATAGGTTTAAAAACCTTGCTTTGCTCAAAGCCGCGTTGACGCACAGTTCTTATGCAAACGAGAACAAGAAGCGAGGTGCAGTCAGTAACGAAAGGCTTGAGTTTCTCGGCGATTCTGTGCTCGGGATGATTGTCGCCGCGCTTATATTTAACGGCAAACCAAACATGACGGAGGGACAGATGACACGGCTCCGAGCAGAGCTTGTCTGCGAAAAGAGTCTTGCGTCGCTTGCAGTAACGCTGGGATTAGGTGATTGTATATTGCTCGGGTATGGTGAAGAAAAGAGCGGAGGACGCAATCGCTCATCTATACTCGCTGACGCTGTTGAAGCCATTCTTGCAGCAATGTACCTTGAAGGCGGTTTTAAACCTGTTGAGCGGTTTGTTTTTGAATATCTTGGGCCGCGGGCAAATTTAAACGAGTTTGAGAATTCTGACTATAAAACTTCGCTTCAGGAAATTATCCAGGAAAAGGCCGGTCAGACTCTCAGCTATCATATTATAGATGAGCAAGGCCCTGATCATATGAAATCTTACACGGTCGAAGTACGGCTCAACGGCGGCTTAATAGGCCGCGGTGTCGGTAAGAGTAAAAAAGAGGCGGAGCAAGAGGCAGCGCGCGCGGCGCTTACAGAGTTTTCGAGATGAACCCCAAGCGATATATAATACCTGTTTTTATTCCGAATGAAGGGTGCAAGCACACATGCGTGTTCTGCAATCAGCATAGAATCTCAGGCGCAAGATATATACCATCTACTGATAATATCCATATCGCCGCAGGCAGTCTTAAGAGTGTCGACTGTCCTGCGGAAATTGCTTTTTATGGAGGGAGCTTTACAGCAATCCCCGAGGAACAACAAGACGAGTATTTACTGGCAGCACAACCATTTCTGGCGCAAAATCCGTTATACAGCATAAGAATCTCCACAAGACCTGATTGTATTGATGAAGCTACGATTGACAGATTAGTGCGTTATGGGGTCAAGACGATCGAGTTGGGTGCGCAATCAATGTGTGACGATGTTCTGGCTATGTCCCGGCGCGGACACACGTCAGAAGATATTGTTCGGGCAGCAGAAATGATTAAAAGTGCGGAATTATCGTTAATACTGCAAATGATGACCGGTCTTCCCGGTGACACATTTGAAAAATCGCTTTATACGGCAAGACGTTTTATTGAGATAAAACCAGACGGTGTGAGAGTGTATCCAACTGTCGTTGTGTGCGATACGGAGCTATATAAAATGTGGCGCTCCGGGCTTTATCGTGAGCATACGGTGGAGGATGCAATCGAGCTTTGTGCTCAAATATGCGCTATGTTTTTGGAAGCAGATATTCAAATTATAAGGCTAGGTCTGAACCCAACGGAAGCACTCAGCAGCGGAACTGCCGTTGCTGGGGCATACCACCCGGCTTTTGGTGAGTTGGTATACTCAAAGATTTACTACAACAAGGCTGCAGCTCTGCTCCGGGATGTCCCTGAGGGGAGCAGTGTTACTATAACCGTGCCCAAAGGCCGCATTTCGATGATGGTTGGCCAAAAACGCGAAAACATCCGGAAACTAACTAAAGAATTCACGCTTGCATCAATAAAAGTCGTTGAAAAAGACAGCGCGCACATAGCGTTAAAATATGGGAAAAATATGTTGAGCGATTCTATTGAAATAGCTTTGCATAAAGTATATAATTAAGTACGGTCATGGCGATTTACAATCATCAGTTACTCATAATAAGAAAGGTTCGGTGTTTGCTCTGTATTTAAAATCTATCGAGATACAAGGTTTTAAGTCGTTTCCGGAGAAAACGCGAATTACATTTGAAAAACCGATCACCGGTGTCGTCGGTCCAAACGGCAGTGGGAAATCAAATATTTCCGACGCTATACTTTGGGTCATGGGAGAGCAATCAACGAGGTCGTTGCGAAGCGGAAAAATGGAAGACGTTATATTCGGTGGAACACAAAGGCGTACGCAAGTCGGATTCGCCGAGGTCTCGCTGATTATTGATAATTCCAGAGGCTGGTTTAGTCTTGATACGACTGAAATAATGATTACCAGACGGTATTACCGCTCCGGCGAAAGTGAATATTACATAAACCGGACGCTTGTGCGGCTCAAAGACGTCAACGAGCTTCTCATGGACACCGGACTTGGGCGAGAAGGTTACAGCATTATTGGACAGGGCAGGATAGCCGATATACTGTCAACAAAAAGCAAAGACAGACGAGATATATTTGAGGAAGCCGCAGGCATATCGCGACACAGGCACAAGAAAGATGAATCGGAGCGAAAGCTGCAGCAAACAGATGAAAACCTGGTAAGGATCGGCGACAAGATATCGGAGCTTGAACTGCAAATAGAGCCATTGCGCGAACAGGCGGAAATAGCGAGGAAATATCTGCTGCTCAGGGATGAGCTGCGCGGTCTTGAAATCTCAGTATGGTTGCGGGAGCTTGAGACACTGCGTTTACGAGCTGAAAAAGCAGATGCTGACCATGTAACCGCTAAAGCAGCCCTTGATAGCGCTACGCGTGAAGTTGAAGCCAGTTTTGAAGAAGCTGAGACGCTATCAAATAGTATGCGCCAATGTGACATAGAAGCGGATTCTGTACGCGATATGATATCATCGGAGGAAATACGCCAAAACGACATCGAGAGTTCAGTCGCCGTTCTAAAGTCGCAAATGGAGGGTAACACAAGCCAGATAGAACGGCTCAATCAGGATTTGCACAGCCAAGATAGCCGTCAGGATGGCGTTGGTGCACAAATAAGCGAGCGCGAAGAGAGGCTCGCGGAAATTGCGGCAGCTCGCTCGTCACTTGATGACAGAACAACTAAGCTAGGTTCAGAATTGCAGGATATTTCCGGCTCGGCAGGGGAGTCATCCGAAGAGCTATCTGTGCTGATGAAGAGCGAAAACGAAGCAAAAAATGAGCTAAGCGATAGAAAATCTGAGTTATCCGCGCTAGCTTCACAGGCGCAGGAATTATATGACTCAGAGAACTCCGTAAAACAAGAGCTTGCAGCAGCGGCAGAAAATCTCGTTACTCAGACAGCGGATCATGAGATATACATCGGCGAACTCAAGAAAATTAAAGATGATGCTGTTTCGCACAATAATATCGTTAGCGGTTTGACTATTAAAGCACAAAATCGAACGGATAAAGCGGATAAAGTCGGAGAACAACTGGAACGACTGAAGTTCGAGCTTAAAACAATGGAATCAAGAAGAAACCTGCTGACCGATCTCGAGAGAGATTATCAGGGATATTCAAAAGCAGTCAAGCTCGTTATGCAGGAGTTTTCGCGGGGAACATTGAAGAACATCCATGGAACGGTTGCAGGACTTGTTAAAACAAGCGACAGGTATACAGCAGCGATTGAGACTGCGCTTGGCGGAGCTATGCAAAATATCATAGTTGATAATGAGGAAGATGGCAAAACTGCGATAAATCTTTTGAAGCGGCGTGATGGCGGCAGAGCTACATTTTTACCGATATCGACGATAAAGGGCGAGAAATTAAATAAAAGCAACTTCAGCGGCGATAGCGGATTTGAAGGTGTTGCGTTTGATCTCATAGAATTTGAACCAAAATACGCAGATATATACGCTAGTCTGTTAGGACGTGTTCTGATCGCCGACGATTTAAACAGTGCTGTCAGGATAGCAGGAGCGCATAGGCATAGGTACAGGGTCGTCACACTGGATGGGCAGGTAATAAATACAGGAGGGTCGATGACCGGTGGATCCGTTGCAAGTAGTGCAGGCATGCTTTCGCGCGCAAATGAACTAAGTTTGCTTGCAGGGCGAATAGGTGCGATAGCTTCAGATGTCGAAAAGGCAGCACGCGAACATTCAGAATGTGTTCGCGAAAAAAACGCCGCCGAGTATGAACTTGAAATTGCTCGCACAGAGCTGCGAACGATTGAAGATGAGCTTCTCAGGATGGACAGTGAGGAAGCGCACCGTGCAAGGCTTATGCAGATTGCGAAAGATGATATCACGACACTGGAAAGCGAACTCCAATCAATCGACAAAAGAATACGTCAAAATACCACTGAGACAGGAGCAATAAAGGATCAGATATCCGCGCTTGAACTGAAAGCTGAATCATATAAAGAGCGTATTGAAGAATCAATTCGCGGGCAGGAACGTCTATCACAGGAGCGGGAGCGTGTTAATGAAGCACTCTCGGAGCTTCGAGCCCAACGTGCATCTATTGATGCGGAGCATGAGGTGCTCTCTAAAGATGTTTTAGAGCTCCGCGCTCTGCGCGAAGAAATGTCCGATAACCGGGAACGGCAGCTTGGGACTATAGACGACTTGAAAACCCGCAACGATGAGATACGTTCAGAGATACTTAAAAATGAGCGCGCATCAACGGTTGTTACCGGGCAGATTGAAGAATATCGGAGTCGCCTCACTGAGATTAATGCGCAAAAACTTGAGATAGAAGCTAAGAGAAGCAGCCTGAACAAAGATATACAGGGCAAAAACCAGCAAATGCTGGATATGGAACGTGAGTGTTCGCGACTTGAACAAAGAAAGCTTGCGACACAGATGGAAGAAAAGCAAATCGTTGACAAGCTTTGGGATACTTACGAGTTGAGCAGGAGTGCCGCTATTAACGCCGGGAAACCAATTGAGAGCCTCGCAGAAGCACAAAGAAATATTTCAGCAATCAAACGACAGATTAACGAACTTGGCAATCCGAATATCGGAGCTATCGACGAATTCGCCCGCGTCAACACGCGGTATACTTTTTTAACAACTCAGCGTGACGACGTAGAAAAGGCAAAAAATGAGATAATAGGTATAATAAGCGAAATAACCGCACACATGCGTGAAATTTTCACGCGTGAGTTTGCTATGATAAACGATAGCTTCGAAAAAACCTTTAAGGAACTCTTTGGCGGAGGGCGCGCTTCTTTGATATTGGAGGATCCGGACGATGTCCTCAACAGCGGTATCGAGATACAGGTACAACCTCCCGGCAAATCATTGAAAACGTTGACTCTTCTCTCGGGCGGTGAGAAGGCTTTTGTGGCAATTGCGATATATTTTGCAATCTTGGCCGTGCGCCCACCTCCATTCGTTGTAATAGATGAGATAGATGCAGCGCTTGATGATGCCAATGTACTGCGTTTTGCGTCATACATGCGCAAGATGTCGAATAATACTCAGATGATAGTTATTTCGCATAAGCGAGCTACTATGGAAGAGGCAGACGTGTTGTACGGAGTCACTATGCAAGAACTCGGTGTTTCGAGCATTTTAACGGTCGATCTCGAAGAAGCAGAGAGGCATATAGCTGCGCGTGAACGAGTTAGAAGTTAGAAATTAGGAGTTCTATATAATAGCGAGGAGCGCAGGTTTTCATTAGTCTGTAAAACGTACAAATTGACTCCTAGCTGAAGTGTGGAGGTTTAGGATTTGGGAATTATAAGCAAACTGCGTGAGGGTCTTGCGAAGACTACAAAGAGTGTGTCGGCTCAGTTGAGCGGGATTTTTGCTTCTTTTACAGGAGCAAACGATGATTTCTTCGACGAGTTGGAGGAAACTCTGATAATTGCAGATATTGGTGTTGGAACCGCTTCGACAGCGGTGAATATGCTTCGTGAAGTAACTAAAAAGGAAAAATATCGAACGAGCGACGAAATAAAAACCGCGCTAGCTGACATTCTCACAGAGTTGTTAGATGTTGGCGATGTTTCAATTAAACTCGGCACTAAGCCCTCGGTTATACTCGTAATTGGTGTCAACGGGGTAGGGAAGACCACCACCATCGGAAAACTTGCGATGAAATATAAAAATGAAGGGAAGAAAGTCCTGCTATGCGCCGGCGATACATTTCGTGCGGCTGCGGGGGAACAGCTCAGTGTTTGGGCAGGACGCGCCGGCGCGGATATTGTCCGTCGTGACGAGGGTGCTGATCCGGCGTCGGTAATTTTTGATGGGATCAACGCCGCTAAAGCACGCGGAGTAGATATAGTGATCTGTGATACAGCCGGACGATTGCATAACAAATCTAATTTGATGAACGAGCTTAACAAAATAAGCCGGATTATAGACCGTGAGCTACCGGATGCTGATAAAGAGACATTGTTGGTTCTTGATGCTACGACTGGACAAAATGGACTGATTCAAGCTCGTGAGTTTAATGAGTTCGCAAAAATCTCAGGTATTGTTTTAACAAAGCTTGACGGCACGGCAAAGGGCGGTATAGTTTATGCAATCACTGATCAGCTCCGTGTTCCTGTCAAACTCGTAGGCGTAGGCGAGAAGCCGGAGGACTTGATTGACTTCGATGGACGCGAGTTCTCAGAGGCAATACTGGTTTGAGGTAAGAATGCACGCTACAGAGTTAATCACGTAATACCAGACGACATTGAGCATAAATGAGATGAAACGGGGTTGCAATGGCTAAATATGTTCTAGCGACTGACAATCAGGGTAAGATAACTGAAATGCGCGATATTCTGGCCGGATTTGGTGTTGATGTTGTTTCTCGGAAGGACGTTGGTATTGACATTGAGATAGCGGAAACCGGAACAACTTTCATGGAAAACGCGATGCTAAAAGCTGAGGCAGTATGCAAAGCGTCAGGCCTACCGGCTGTGGCTGATGATTCCGGACTTACAGTTGATGCGCTTGGCGGGGAACCGGGAGTCTATTCAAGTTCGTACGGAGGTCAGGATTTGAATGACTCAGAACGTTGTGATTTTCTTTTAAAAAAAATGGAAAACATGGAACAAAGAGGCGCGAAATTCGTCTGTACTATTGTATGCATATACCCTGACGGTCGCGTTATTAGCGCTGAAGGGGAATGCCACGGTGAGCTTTTGGCATCGCCGCGCGGGACCGGCGGTTTTGGTTACGACCCTGTTTTTCTTGTACATGGGACAGGCAAGTCTATGGCAGAACTTAGTCCGGAAGAGAAAAACGCATTGTCACACAGAGGCCAAGCACTTCGGGCACTCGTAAGAGAGTTGAGAAATTAGTATTGAAAACTGATAATTATTTGAAAATAGGAATATTCGGCGGTACCTTCAATCCACCGCATATAGGTCATGTGAAATCGGCAATGGCGGCGGCTGAGCAGCTTGAGTTGGACCGGCTCATAATAGTACCTGCGGGGATACCGCCACATAAAGCCATGCCGGCGGGCAGTCCATCTGCTGAAATGCGTTTGCATATGACGCGCACAGCATTTGAAGAAATGCACAGCGCAATTGTTTTGGATATTGAGATATACAACACTGTTCCAAATTATACCGTTCAGACTGTTAGTATTATAAAGCAGGACTATCCAAATGCACGGCTTTACTTACTTACTGGAACCGACATGTATTTGACGCTGGATATGTGGAAAAACAGCGAAGAGTTGCTTAAAGCTATAACTCCGATCGTATTTTTTCGAAGTGCTGAGGATATAGAGAAAATTACGGAATATTCACAGAACTTGCAAAATCGAAATGGAGTACGTACCATAACGGTAAAAAACGATGTTATAGATATATCCTCTTCTCAACTTCGTGATATGCTGCCGGAGCGAAAGGGCATAGGATACATCGCAGATACAACTTATGCATATATTATTGCAAACAGGCTGTACGGTGCAAAGCCTGATTGGGAATGGTTGAGAGAGCAAGCTTACTCAATGCTCAATCCAGCCAGAATACCGCATGTTGCCGGGTGTGAGGAGGAAGCACTGCGTCTGGCAAAACGCTGGAATGTTGACCCCGATGATGCCCGCGAAGCAGCAATATTACATGACATCACAAAGAGGCTTAATTTAGAAGAGAATTTAAGGATACTTGAAGAACATAGTGTTTTGATCGGAAAACTTGAACTTGGCGAGGAGAAGCTATTACACTCAAAAAGTGGAGCAGCGCTTGCCAAGACGCTATTTGGCGTGTCTGACAAAGTGGCTGATGCGATTTCGTGGCACACTACAGGAAGGGCAGGAATGACGGATCTTGATAAGATTATTTATCTTGCCGATTACATTGAACCGATGAGGGATTTTCCTGGTGTGGAAGATTTGCGCGCTGCAGCATATGCGGATATCAATAAGGCAGTGAAAATAGGGTTGGAATTAAGCGTACAAGACATGCGTGAGCGAGGAATAACACCAAATAAAATTACTTTTGAAGCTCTGAATGATTTGTAGTTTGAGACTGGCAGAAACGCGGCTCAAGCAGAATGTAGTTAATCCGTGCGCCGCAAGGTTATGTCCGGCCCGTTGGCTATAGTAAAGAAGGGACTAGCGTATGAAAATTTCTGGAAGCAAGAGAAAAGGGCAGCATCTAAAGAAAAAATCCAACGCAGTCTTCGAAGAGGACTTGAGCGAACAGGATGGTTTCGACGTAGGTGAGGTTCTAGCCTTTAAGGAAGGCTTCGTTGCAGACGAGGCTTTTGGCATAGATGAATACTTCGCATTTGACGAGGCTAACGAAATTAAGGATAACTTCGGCTCTGATGAGACCTTCTATACAAACGAAGACAAAGACACAGTCGGAAGTGAGCCTATAAGCGAAAGACCTGAGAGAAGTATCGACATTTCTGTCGAAAAACCAAAAAACACCAAGAAGAAAGTTCTGATAGTTCTTTCGGCAGTCTTCGGTGTACTGATCGTTGCGGGTTTAAGCATGTATTTTTACGTGCAGACGGCACTGGGTACACGTCCGCCTATCAGAAGCGACCCTTGGGGAACTGAATTGTTTTATCCTGATGATCCAAACAACCCGTTTGTATCCGTGCAAACACCGAAGGTTCCCGGTGCCACTGTTTTCACAAGAGACACGGAAACACTGAAGTATACGTTTTTGCTCATGGCTACCGATGAAGACGGTAGCAACACAGATGTAATCATGGTTGCTTCTTTCGACACGACAAACAATAAAATGGAGATCGTCAACATCCCGCGTGATACTTTGGCTAATGTAAGTTGGAATCTTAATAAAAAAGTCAACTCAGTTTATGCAAACATGCGTGCACGTCACGGTTGGGGTGAAAGCTCGCTTCCCGATGCTATGGATGCGACTGTCGAAACCCTTGCAGATATACTGGGGTTCAAAGTAGATTACTGGTTTCTTGTGGATATGAGAGCGTTTGTAGAGCTTATTAACGCGATTGACGGCGTGGAGTTTTATATACCTGTAAACATGTACTATCATGACCCATACGGAAACAATGGCGCGGGATTTACGATTAATTATTCAAGAGGCACGCGACTTTTGTACGGCAAGGAAGCACTGGAAGTGATGAGGTTCAGATCCTTTGCAAACGCCGACATTGGCCGCATCGGTACACAGCAGGACTTTTTAATGACCGCCATGCAGCAGATACTTGCCAAAAGAGATTCTATAAACGTCATTGAGCTTGCGAATATTGTGCTCAGATACGTAAAAACCGATGCAGATTTGAGCTCACTTATCTGGTTCGGCAGAGAGTTTCTCAGGCTCGACTCGGAAGGAATCAATTTTCATATTTTACCCGGAAACTACTGGGACGGTGTTGGAGGCACATCATATGTATCCGTATATGTAGACCAATGGTTAGAGCTCATAAATGGGCATTTTAACCCATTCAACGAAGACATATTACCGATAGATGTAAGCATCCTCACCAGAGGTACAGATGGATATTTATACGTAACTGACGGTAATCGGCAGGGCGATGCATCATGGGGGTCGGGCAGAGGGACGCCGTATGCCGGAGCCGGTACCGCGCCCGCTAACCCGGGAGGCAGCAGCAATCAGGTGAACAACACGCCGCCTAATAACCAACCCCTCCCCTCCAACAATCCTCAGCAGAGCACCCCGCCAAGCAACGGCGAACCGAGTGACCCGGGAGATAATCCGGGTATGAATACAGGTGAAAACCCGGAAGATGATCCCGACATTGTTGATCCCGGAGATGATCCGGACATAGATCCTTTTGACCCCGATAACCCGCAAGACCTTGATCCAATCGATCCGGACGATCCGGAATATCCTGACGATCCTGAAGATCCGGAAGAACCCGGCGACCTGGATGACCCTCCTGATTATGATCCATTTAGCCCCAATTATCCGGGAGAGCCTCCGGATAACGACACAACAGATCCCGGGGACCCGGACGATGAAGATTAGCCCGGAGTTTAACAGCTTATTTAGGAAGGATTTGATACTTTAATGCTGATGCCGGAAACAATTGCGCAGCTTGTCGCAGACACACTTGACAGCAAGAAGGCAAAGGATATAAAATTGCTTCATACAAGGGACATTACTATACTTGCGGACTATTTTGTTATATGTACGGCAAGTTCTACGACTCATCTGAAAACTCTATCGGATGAGGTCGAAAAGGTATTAAAAGAAAACGGCGAAATGCCTCGGCGGCGCGAAGGGCACAGATCCGGCGGATGGATTTTGATAGATTTTTCTTGTGTTATAGTTCATCTATTCTTGCAGGAAACCCGTGATTTTTACACATTAGAGCGGTTATGGAGCGATGCAAAGGAAGTTGAAAGCGGAGAGTTGAAAGATGAAGTACGATTTTCATAGTATAGAAAAAAAGTGGCAGGATAGATGGGAGGATGATAAGGCTTTTGCCGCTTACAATGGAAGCGATAAGCCTAAATACTATGTGCTTATAGAATTTCCGTATCCATCAGGGGACGGATTGCATCTTGGGCATCCGCGTCCATATACTGCGATGGACATTGTTGCGCGAAAAAAACGCATGTTGGGGTATAACGTGCTGTTTCCCATAGGTTTTGACGCATTCGGGCTTCCGACGGAAAACTATGCGATAAAAAACAAGATCCACCCTGCCGATGTTACGCGCAATAACATAAAACGCTTTTCCAAGCAGCTAAAAATGCTTGGATACAGCTTTGACTGGAATAGATGCGTTGACACTACCGACCCGGATTATTACAAATGGACGCAGTGGATTTTCCTGAAGATGTTTGAACACGGGCTCGCTTATAAAGCGCTGATTCCTGTGAACTGGTGTACCTCGTGTGCATGCGTGCTCGCAAACGAGGAGGTAGTGGACGGCGAATGTGAGCGGTGTGGCGCACCGGTCGTCAGGCGGGAGAAAAGCCAGTGGATGCTGCGCATCACACAGTACGCGCAGCGGCTCAACGACGACCTCGACGATGTGGATTTCATTGAGCGCGTGAAAATCCAACAGCGAAACTGGATAGGACGCTCTGTCGGCGCTGAAGTAGATTTCAAGACAACGCAGGGTGATACGCTCCGCGTTTTTACAACACGCCCGGACACACTTTTCGGCGCTACATATATGGTTATATCACCTGAACACCCATTTTTGAAAAAATGGATTCCTGATAACGCAGATGAAGTCAAAGCATATCAGGACGCAGCCGCCAAAAAAACTGATTTTGAACGCACAGAAATGGCAAAAGATAAAACAGGCGTTGAAATTAAAGGAATTACCGCTATCAATCCTGTGAATAACAATGAGATTCCTATATATATATCAGACTATGTACTCGCATCCTACGGTACGGGCGCAATTATGGCTGTCCCGGGACACGACCAGCGAGACTGGGAGTTCGCAAAACAGTTTAATCTGCCAATAGTTGAAGTTGTATCCGGCGGAGATATCGAAACGGAAGCTTTTGAGGACTGCGAGACAGGCATCATGGTAAACTCAGGAATACTTGACGGGCTGGCAGTCGAAGACGCTAAGGTGAAAATTACCTCTTGGCTGGCAGAGCGTGGGATAGGGGAGGAGAAGGTCAACTTCAAGCTCCGTGACTGGGTTTTCTCGCGCCAGCGCTATTGGGGCGAGCCTATTCCTATAGTCTCATGCGATACTTGCGGCTACGTGCCGCTGCCGGAAAGCGAGCTGCCGCTAATACTGCCGGAAGTAGAAAAGTACGAAACGACAGAAACAGGGGAGTCGCCGCTTGCCGCTATGACTGAATGGTTATCGACAACATGCCCCAAATGCGGCGGACCCGCGCTCCGCGAAACCGATACAATGCCGCAATGGGCCGGTTCAAGTTGGTATTTTCTGCGCTACGCCGACCCGGATAACAATTACGCATTAGCATCGCGTGAGGCGCTTGATTATTGGACGCCCGTTGATTGGTATAACGGCGGTATGGAGCATACGACGCTGCATCTGCTGTACTCACGTTTTTGGCATAAGTTCCTATATGATATCGGCGTCGTACCAACGCATGAGCCGTATATGAAGCGAACAAGCCACGGCTTCATCCTCGGTGAAGACGGGCAAAAGATGAGCAAGTCAAGAGGCAATGTAATCAATCCGGATGATATCATCAAGGAATATGGCTCGGACACGATGAGGCTGTATATCATGTTCATCGGGGATTTCGAGAAAACAGCGCCATGGTCGCAAAACGCCGTCAAAGGTTGCAAAAGGTTTCTTGACCGTGTGTGGAATATCGCAGAAAAAGCTGTCGATGGCAGTGACGAAATATCCGCCGCCCATGAGTTGGCGATACATCGCGCAATCAAGAAAGTCGGCGGTGATATAGAGAATTTGAAGTTCAACACAGCGATAGCAACGTTGATGGCGCTGGTGAACGATTTCTATGACACTGCGCCGACTCGAGGCGATATAAAGGTTCTGCTGACCTTATTGTCGCCGTTCGCACCACATATTGCCGAGGAGTTGTGGGAAACGCAGCAATTCAGCGGAAACGCAGCCAATCAAGCATGGCCTGAGTATGACGAGAGCAAAACGCTTGAAGCTGAGCGCGAGATTGCAGTGCAAATCGGCGGGAAGCTTCGAGGCACAGTGATGGTAGCAATGGACTCAGGCGACGAAGCAGTAATAAACGCCGCAGTCAGCGATGATAGGATAAAGCGGATAATAGAGGGCAAAGAAATCGTCCGCACGATAGTTGTGAAGAATAAGCTTGTTAATTTGATTGTGAAGTAAGGGGGTATTAGGATCGGTGCAAAGTTGTGATGCTGTCAAGACTCATTTTTAAGCTGATCTGGGTCTTCAAACGGTTTTAAAACGACACCTTCGGCGTTAGCCATTTCCTCAATTGCGGCGAATATGTCTCTGACATTGTCACAATTCCGAACTATGTTTGCAATGGCGATCAAAAGGACTTTGGTATCATATGACACTTTTTTTTCTCCTTTCACAGAAGTTTGAGTATTCATAGCTATAGCTCCTTTCGGCAATCACATTATTTGGTACCATTTACATTATAAATGTATTACAAAACTGTATGTTAAGATTATAGCATACAGAAAAATGTCTGACAAGGAAAAGGGCGTAAGTATTTGTCGGTGTAAGCTATTCGGCATAGGCTTTATATTTCAAATCGACATCCCTGCATTGAACAAAAACTTGATTTTGTTCAAAAATCCCAATATGCGCAACCCCCAAATGGCGCATACATACTCTTTTGCCAATCACTCAAGGCTATATGTTTCAGGACCCGAGCAACCTTTGCGATAATTAGGACACCCTGCAAAATACGAGCCATCTTTACTGTTTCGTTTTGCCACCATTGTTTCACCGCATTCAGAACAAATAAAGCTAGAGGCCTTCGATTCCCGCGATATATTTGCGCTGCTGTATTTTTCTGTATAATCAAGCTCACGTTCTTTATGCGCGTTTAAATAAAATCTTGCGAGAGATTTCATTTCTTTATCTGTTCTATCTGTGGCACCCTTATACTCGTTTTCTTGCCGGATGTACCTTATTAGCGCGTCGGCTCTGATAACTCGCGATTTAATATCTTTGGGTGCATATTTATCGTCCAATATCGTTTTCTCATTTGCAAAAACAATAACAGAACGATAGTTGTCAAAAAAATACTTTTCAAACAAAATTTTCGCTATTCTGCCTTTTACCTCGCTACGAATCAGCTTTATAAGATCCATATGCCTGCGGTTTTGCGTATCTGGCGAGTAAATACCTTCTTCTCCATCAAGTTTATGCCAGATAAAATCACCTTTTTCATTTATCTCAATGTTACCATAATAATACTTGCTCTCAATTACGAAAATGCGTCTTCGAGTTATCACTAGAAAATCAATTTGCGCCGAAGAGTCGCCATACTCAAGATAAATACCACGAAGGACATACATCGGTATGTGACTATTTTGTAGTTCAAATTTGATGCTATTTTCACCCTTGATACCAGAGTCAGTAGTTCTGATATCTTCAGCTAGCTGGCGCGCAAGCTTTTCCGGCAAAAGTGATCGGTTTATCGCCTGCAACTGCTTTAGCTTCCGCAGTTCACTACTGGGTTTTTCCAAAAATACCGGTTCACGCAGTTTTCTAAAAAACCACATTAACTAGCCCTCCTACCATAAGCACTCAAAACACAATTTCTTTGTCTGTAATTTAGTATTTTACCATTTGTTCTCGCGGTTTTGTTATAATAAAAGTCATTTAAAACCGCTTCAATCAACGCAGCTAGTAAGCGTAGTACAGCCTCTCCCCTCCCCTGCTGCAACCGATTTCTGAACAAATAAATAACACAGAATTTCAATCCACAAGTTTTGTTGGAAAATACTCAAAGAATTTCCGTAAAAAGCTTGACATGAAATGCATTATATTTTATTATATTTACAATGTCAATAGTTTTCTGTTTTATTTATTTATTATGGGTGCTCAATCGGAGAAAATCATCTATGAAAGACTTTAATAAACCGCTTATCGCCAGATTCACTGAAGACAGGCGTACACAACCTTTGCAAACACACGCCGATAATGTAGCGAAACTTGCAGGGACATTCGCTAAAGGATTTGGTATGCGCAAGTTAGCCGAAACGCTTGGCCTGTTTCATGACATGGGCAAAGCAACACCCGGGTTTCAAAATTACATATATGAGCAGATGTACAATCCGGAAGTTAAGCAAAAGAACGTCCGACACAGCATACACGGTGCGAAAATGCTGTATGACGATTGTTCAAGCAGTTTACCCGTTGCTGAAATCCTCTCAAATTGTATCACTTCACATCATGGCCGTTTACGAGACAATTTAGCACCAGACGGCGATACTCCGCTTTCTATAGAATTACGTACTGCCATAGACAGCGTACCGGATGCACAAAAATCTGATATTGATATTGATATTGATATTGATGTTGATGCCTTGGTCGCGGAGCTTAAATCAGTCATAGCAAATGCGCCGGATAAAGCCTTTGCATTGACTATGCTAACCAAGCTCCTATACTCCTGTCTCGTGGATGCCGACAGACTGGATGCCTATCTGTTTGAGAGCGGCAAGACCTATGAGCCGAGGATACCTGACTGGGATTCGATGCTGTCTCGATTAGAAGCGCATATTCTGGAAATTAATTCCCGTCAAGATGGCACATCTGCCGAGATGTTAGCATTGCGCGAAACAGTGTCAGCACAATGCGCCAAATCAGGAAAACGAGAGCGCGGTATTTATCAGCTTAACGTACCAACCGGCGGCGGAAAGACCCTTTCGAGCTTACGGTTTGCTATCAAGCACGCAAAAGAGCATGGGCTTAGTCGAATAATATATGTCATACCGTATCTTTCAATAATCGAACAAACAGCAGCATCAATACGTGCTGCGCTCGATGCAAATGAGCAAAACGTCCTAGAGCATCATTCCAACATTCTGCCTGACGATCCTGTACTTTATAAACTGCACACAGACAGATGGGACGCGGATATCATAATAACAACGCAAGTGCAGTTTCTTGAAAGTGTCTTTTCCGCAAAAGGCAGCGACCTTCGGAAACTGCATAATATGACAAACAGCGTTATCATATTTGACGAAGTACAGAGTTTACCGGTTAAATGCGTTCATTTATTCAACAGTGCTATGAACTTTATGCATTCAGTATGCAGGAGTACAATACTGCTCTGCACGGCAACACAGCCGCTTCTTGATAAAGTGGAGAAATGTAAAATGCTATTGTCGGAAAATCCTTCGATTACGAACACTTGTGCAGAACCTAAACGTACAGAGATAATTAATGCTCTCCGACCGATGGGATATTCATATCGTGATTTGGCTGCTTTTGCGTTAGAAAAACTCGAAAACTCGATGCTTGTCATCGTAAATACCAAAGCAGCGGCAAAAGCTCTTGTGAAAGAACTCCAGATAGCCGGAGCAACAACGCTGCACCTGAGCACAAATATGTGTCCTGCCCACCGAAACGAGGTTATCGCAGACCTGCGAAAAAGGCTTAAAACCCTCTCAGAGCCGCAATCCGATGGTTGCGCACCTTTTATTTGCGTATCGACTCAGTTAATTGAAGCAGGTATTGATATATCCTTCGAGTGCGTTATAAGGGATATCGCCGGTCTTGACAGCATTTTTCAAGCAGCGGGCCGTTGCAACCGTCATGGCGAGTTCGGCATTATTAAGAACGTGTATGTTGTCAATATAAGAGAAGAGAACCTCAACAGACTAAAGGACATAAAGATAGGCGCAGAAAAAACGAGGCAGCTTTTCAATGGCAAAACAATAGACATCGAAAAGTATTATAAGCTGTACTTCTATGCACGCAAAGGCGACATGGGATATAGGATAGACGGCGGCACAATATATGATTTGCTTACCATAAATACACAAGGTAGACAAAATTACCTTAACAGCGGAAATGCACATAAAATAGAGTTGTGTTCAGCAATACGATCAGCCGCTGATGAGTTTTTCGTAATAGAACGCGGGAAGACTGACATTGTGGTTCCATATGGCGAAAGTGAGCGGATTGTGGAAGAATATACCAAAGCAAAGGATTTGTCTGTAAAACGGAGTAAACTTCGTAAACTAGGAAAGTATACCGTATCGCTTTACTCATACCAAATAAAAGAGTTGATTGATAAAGGCGCACTTCTAAAAAGCAGTCCCGACGAGCATGGTCTGATGATTTTGGCAAAAGGTTTCTACGACTCACAGTTCGGCGTAGATATAGATGGTAGTTACGAGTTCTTATGTGTGTAAGGAGTTAAATATGAGTGAAAAACGAAATACGGTTCAATTCAAGGTTTATGGTAGATATGCCCTATTCTCTGATCCGATAACACGCCCCGGCGGTGAGAAGTTCAGCTACCAAACACCGACCTATCAAGCCCTCAAAGGCATTATTGAGAGTATCTATTGGAAGCCAGTGCTTATTTGGCACATTGACACAGTTAGGGTGATTAAACGTATTCAAACAGAGAGTAAAGGCATTCGCCCAATTAAAATGAACGGCGGCAATGAACTTGCATTCTATACATATTTAAAGGATGTAGAGTATCAGGTGTCTGCACACTTTGAATGGAATATGCTACGCCCTGATTTGGAGAAGGACCGCAATGAACATAAGCACCATAATATAGCTAAGCGGTGTATCACGCAGGGTGGAAAGCGGGATGTGTTTTTGGGTGCGCGAGAGTGTCAGGCGTATGTGGAGCCGTGCGTATTTGGTGAGGGGGAAAGCGATTATGATAATTACGGCATTTTAGATTTTGGCATCATGTTTCATGGATTTGATTATCCTGACGAACGCGGTAAAAATGAACTTGGTGTGCGTTTTTGGAGACAATCTATGACAAACGGAATTATCGATTTTACGGACTCGCACAATACAAGTATGAACCGTACTGTGAATACCTATGGAAAGAACTATTCTTTTAAGCAATTTATTATTGGAAAAAGCTATCGTATAACGGAAGAAGGTGATTATTCTTGAGTTGGTTTAGCAACTTGTCCGATACATATGAACGGCTTGCGGATATTGTCGGCATACCTGACGAGAAAGGAAACATTCTGCTCCCGCCAAATCACATGGCAGGCAATACAGACATCTGCATAACGATTGATGGGGACGGTAATTTTCTTTATGTCGATAACGCAAAGCAAAACATCATAATTCCATGTACGGAGGATTCGTCAACCCGTGCCGGTAAGGTTGAGTATCCGCACCCGTTGCATGAGCAAATTGGATACCTTTCATTGGACAAAAAAAAGCGTGCTGCATATTGCTCACAACTTGAGAAATGGTGCGTGTACCACCCAAAGGTTGAAGCTGTCTATAAGTATATTTCCAGAGACACTCTAATTAACGATTTGCACCTGTCCGACATCCAAAACGACGACCCAAAGCTGTTTGTTCGTTTTTCAGTGGAAGAATCGCCGGATGACCTTACTCCGCACTTGTGGGAAGATTTCTCAGTAGCTCTTGCATGGCAGAAATTTTGCGAAACAACTCAGATGGAGGAGCAGGTGCTTTGTTATGTTACGGGTGATATGGCTCCTGTCAGAATCAAGCACCCAAAGGGTATTAATCCCTCTACAAATGGCGCAAAGCTTGTAAGTTGCAATGATGATGCGAACTACACCTACAAAGGGCGTTTCACGAAATCCGGACAAGCGAATGCAATCAGCTCTAAGTCGAGCCATCAAGCACATTCGATGCTGAAGTACCTCATTGCTGCCCAGGGGTATAAGTGTGATACGCAAGCTATTGTAGCATGGGCTATAGACAACGATTATACCGCGATAAGCCCTTTTAAAAACACAGTGGGATTAGTCGACTCACTAGGCATACACGATGATGAACCTGATAGGAATACTGAAACGGATAGGATTACCTTGGCACAGGGTATTGTTGACAGAGATTACGCAAAAATTCTCCGAAATGCGCTTACAATTCGCGGTAATGCAGCGAGACTTAAAGGCAGATCGCGCCATATAGCGATTATTGCTGTTGATGCAGCGACAACCGGACGTATGGCCGTCACATATTATCAGGATATGAATGAAAATGATTATGTTGAAAGAGTTGCAACATGGCATGATTCATGCCGCTGGCATTACCGAGGCAAAGTAGGATCATATATCTCGGCGCCATCCGTTGACAGGATCATAGCCGCAGTATTTGGCGAGCCCAAAGGTGAAGGCTATAATAAGGTTAAGAAGCAAGCGCGAGAACGCCTACTTCATTGTATATTAAACGGCAAGCAAATAGACCGAGGATGGATGACTGCGGCAGTCCATCGTGTTTCCAATCCGTTTTCATACGATAAGCAAGACGGCGGATGGGATAAGTATAAATGGGAGAGTTCTTTAAGAGTAACGTGTGCAATAACTAGAAAATACTATTCAGACAAAAAGGAGGAGTTATCATTGGAACTGGAAGCAAAACGCGAGGACCGCGACTATCTATATGGCAGATTATTAGCGATAGCAGACAAGATTGAGAGCCATGCGCGTTACTTACAGACAGGTAAGAACGACACTGACAAACGCGCAACCAATGCCGTGCGGTATATGTCGGCTTTCTCAGCTAAACCATTGCGCACATGGAAGTTGATTGTTGATCAATTGAATCCATACATACAACGGCTGGACGGTGCGGAGTGGTATCAGAAGCAAATTGATGAGATAATGTCGCTTTTTCCGGATGGTGGGTTTGAAAGCGACAAGCCGCTTGACGGAAAGTATTTGCTAGGGTATTCGCTCCAGCGCAGAGCTTTATACAGTAAAAATGACGAGGAGGAGACAGAGTATGTTGAGCAAGAAGATTGATTTCGCAGTTATAATATCTGTGAAAAACGCAAACCCGAATGGAGATCCATTAAATGGGAATCGTCCACGCATAAACTATGATGGTTACGGCGAGATGAGTGACGTGTGTCTGAAACGCAAAATCCGAAACCGACTTATGGATAACGGGGAGGCAATTCTTGTGCAATCAGATGACTACCGCAACGATGAGTATCGCAGCATAAAAGCTCGTTACGATGCGAATGAAGAAATAAAAAAGCTCGCAAAAGAGAAAGATGGCGAAAAAAAAGCTAAAGCCGCTTGTGAGCAATGGTTTGATGTTCGAGCGTTTGGACAGGTGTTGGCTGGTGTAGATGACACAAGTGCTTCTATCGCAATACGTGGTCCTGTTAGTCTACAGAGCGCATTCAGCGTTGAACCGGTGGATGTTACCAGCAATCAGATAACAAAAAGCGTAAACCTGACGACAAACGAGAAAGACTCGTCAAAGAAATCCGGTGACACAATGGGCATGAAACACCGTGTTGACAAAGGCATATATGTATCTTACGGCAGCATAAATCGCCAGCTCGCAGAAAAGACCGGATTCTGCGATGGGGATGCGGGGAAACTAAAAGATGCATTGCTAAACCTGTTTGAAAACGACGAGTCAACTGCGCGCCCCGCCGGTAGCATGGAAGTGCTTAAAGTCATTTGGTGGACACACACGGATAAGACAGTTGCTTCCGCAAAAGTACACAGAAGCCTAAATGTCAATCCTGATGGTACGTATGCATTGGAAAAGGTAGAAGGGACGGTTGCCGAAGAATTTGATGGACAGTAACTATGCACACAGAAGAAAACTACCTTCAACTCTCAGGCATACAACATTTTGCCTATTGTCCCCGCCAATGGGCATTGATTCACATAGAACAACAGTGGCTAGAAAACCTGCGCACATTTGAAGGCCGTCTTATGCATGATCGCGTACACGACGGAGCGCAGAGCGAAAAGCGCGGTGATATTTTAACCATACGAGGAATGCAGGTATTTTCACGTAAACTTGGAGTTAGCGGCGAATGTGATGTAGTTGAGTTTCATATGAGTGAAACCGGCGTTCCTTTGCACGGCAGAAAAGGGCAATATCAGCCTATACCAATCGAGTATAAGCGAGGCAAGCCAAAGGAACATGATGCCGACCGTCTGCAATTGTGTGCACAAGCCATGTGTATCGAAGAAATGCTTGTCTGTGAAATTCCGCGAGGCTATCTCTTTTATGGTGAACCACGGAGACGCACAGAGGTCTTATTCAGTGACGAACTGCGAGAGAAAGTTATCCAAGCTTTCAGCCAAATGCATGAGTATGCCGCGAGGGGATATACTCCAAAAGTTAAGCCGCGGAAAGGCTGTAATGCGTGTTCGCTCAAGGAAATCTGTGTTCCAAAGCTGAATAAAAACATTTCAGCACGAGGATATATCAAAGGGAGGCTAATAGAGGAGTCGGCTTCTGGCGATAACGACTAAAAAAGATTAGACTGAGGTAGAAACATGCGGAAGCTACTGAACACATTGTATGTAACGCAACCAGATACATATCTGGCGCTGGACGGTGAAAACTTGGTCGTTCGTAAGGACAACGAAGAACTTATGCGCTTACCGCTTCACAATCTTGAGGGTATAGTTGCATTCGGCTATACTGGCGCAAGCCCCGCTCTTATGGGCGCATGTGCGAGCCGTGGTATTGATTTGTGTTTTCTTACCCCGAGCGGTCGTTTTTTGGCGCATGTAACCGGTGAAGTGCGTGGTAACATATTATTACGTCATCGGCAGCATCAGATTTACGATGATGAACAGGATTCGCTTGCAATCGCAAAAAATATGATTGCAGGGAAAATCTATAATGCGCGATGGGTATTGGAGCGAACATTGCGCGATCACGAGATGCGTGTGGATGCGTCCTTGCTCAAAGGGGTATCGCTTTCCTTGAAAGAATCAGTCACTAACGCTTACAACTGCAGCACTTTAGAGCAACTTCGCGGGGTGGAGGGTAATGCTGCCGAACATTATTTTAGCGTACTCAATCAGTTAGTGCTCCAAAACAAAGAATTCTTTGCGTTCAATGGAAGAAACAGGCGTCCCCCGCTTGACCCGATAAACGCTCTCCTTTCGTTTTCATACGTTTTATTAGCCAGAGAAACCGCAAGCGCCCTTGAATCCGTTGGACTTGATCCTTACATGGGCTTTCTGCATAGAGGGCGACCTGGCAGAGCGTCCCTTGCTTTGGATTTGATGGAGGAGTTGCGCCCGACAATTGCCGATCGCTTCGTTCTCACGTTAATAAACCGCAAAGAGGTGGGCGAGGATGGGTTTGTGAAAAAGGAAAATGGCGCGGTGATCCTTAAAGACGATGTTCGCCAAACTGTTTTGCGTGCTTGGCAAACGCGGAAGCAAGAGATTATCACCCATCCTTTTCTAAATGAGAAAATTGCGTGGGGGCTTGTACCTTATGCGCAGTCTTTGCTTCTGGCTAGGTTTTTACGCGGGGATTTGGACGAATATCCCCCATTCATGTGGAAGTAGGCACTTGTTATGTTGGTTTTAATCACTTATGATGTAAGCACACAATCGCCTGAGGGGAAGCGGCGACTTAGGCAAGTTGCAAAGCAATGCGTCAATTACGGTCAGCGAGTCCAAAACTCCGTTTTTGAGTGTGTGCTTGATAATATGCAATGTGCAAAAGTTAAGAGTCAGCTATTGAAAATAATAGACTTGGAGGAGGATAGTGTTCGTTTCTATTACTTGGGTAACAACTACAAAACCAAAGTTGAGCACTTTGGCGCGAAAGCTTCATTCTCAGTGGAGGATGTTTTGATCTTATAGGTGCGAATGTTTAGCTCTCAATAAAACTCTGGGACTTTCGCACCGATTTATGAGTGAAAACAGGATTATGAGGCTCAATGTTTTTATTTGGTTTTGCATTTTCGGCGGCTATTTGATGTATATTGTGTCCTGTTATGGAAGTTCATCAATATGTCGCAGTCGCCGTCCACACGGACGACGTGGATTGAAGAAGTCTATCGCAATAGACTGAGCAAAGCGAAAAAGTCGCCGTCCACACGGACGACGTGGATTGAAGAGGTTCATGCAAAATCATTTTACCGGATGAGTCATAGTCGCCGTCCACACGGACGACGTGGATTGAAGAGATAATGAACACTGGTGTTGATATGGATTTGATGTCGCCGTCCACACGGACGACGTGGATTGAAGAACATATGCATGGTCTCTGCAAACATATTTGACAGTCGCCGTCCACACGGACGACGTGGATTGAAGAGGCTGCAAGGACCATGGAGGAAGCATAGCAGGCAGTCGCCGTCCACACGGACGACGTGGATTGAAGAATTTGGCTAGTTTGGAAGTCGAAAGACGGGACTCGTCGCCGTCCACACGGACGACGTGGATTGAAGAATATCAGCCTATTGCGATGAAAAGGGCGTAAAATGTCGCCGTCCACACGGACGACGTGGATTGAAGAGCAAATACATCTTTCAAATTTGACAAATGAGGAAGTCGCCGTCCACACGGACGACGTGGATTGAAGAGACGCCTGCGCCGCCGCGCCGTGGCACAGATACCGTCGCCGTCCACACGGACGACGTGGATTGAAGACAACCGTAACTCAGGAAATCGAACTGGAAGGCCCGTCGCCGTCCACACGGACGGTGTGGATTGAAATAGATTTTTTACGCCTACAGGATCGAGGTACTTAACGTCGCCGTCCGTGTGGACGGCGTGGATTGAAATTTCTATATTTAACTCACAATTGCACTGACTGTAGTCGCCGTCCAAGCGGACGGCGCGGGTAGAAATTTAGCTTTTTGTTTTTGAACACATCCTCTGATATGTTATCCTGTTTTCCTCTATTTTGTTGACAGTTTATCCTCTGTTTTGTTATATTCATGTCGGTGCGCTCAATGCTGTATCTTGTGAGGAGGCGTTGTATGACATTACGCAACAGCAAATACGCAGATCGATTGCTTGACAAAATGTTGGAAAAACACCTTCGCGCTTTCGGCGCAGTAGAAATAATTGGAGCCATGTGGTGCGGGAAAACATGGATGGCTGAAGCGCACGCAGAAACAAAAATCAATCTTTCAAACACGGGAATCAGGTCGCTCATTGAAGCGGATCACAGTTTGGCTTTTGAAGGTGGAAAACCCCACGTTATTGACGAATGGCAAGAAATACCTTCGCTTTGGGACGCAACGCGCCTAGCCGTCGATGCCGTTGCCGGAGAACGCGAGATATACGCTTCTTGC
>Ga0099364_10002393_pt1 | contig 29941 bp, 26 predicted proteins | sample TergutTh196P3_FD_73070 | JGI IMG/M metagenome (GOLD analysis project Ga0099364, IMG submission 73070) | Microcerotermes parvus P3 segment gut microbial communities from Pointe-Noire, Republic of the Congo - Th196 P3 | ecosystem: Host-associated > Arthropoda: Insects > Digestive system > Gut ...
AATAACGGGCTTTTAGTCCGTGATATAAACGGAAACGGTAAAATCGACAGCGGACGTGAGCTTTTCGGAAACTATACATTACTCAAAAACGGAAAACAAGCCGCGAACGGGTTTGAAGCGTTAAAAGAACTTGTGGAAGTCGGAGCAAGTGTCTTTGATAATACAAGCCCATACTGGAATGAAGTTATGGTATGGATAGACGCAAACAGCAACGGAATTACAGACCCGGACGAGCTTTTAACGCTTGAAGAAGCGGGCGTTGTTTCAATAGATTTAAGCTACTATGTAGCCAATATAACAGATGAAAACGGTAACGTACACAGAGAAGTCGGCACTTTCACCCGCGATGATGAAAGTATCGGTGACGCTGTAGACGTATGGTTCGCTCATTATGCGGTTGAATCAAAAGCGGTGAGTAATCTGCCCGTAAGTGAAGATGTAGAGCTTTTACCGGACTTAACAGGTCTCGGCACAGCATATAGTCTGCATCAGGCTATTATGAGAGATGAAAGCGGTCAGCTTCAATCGTTGGTCGAGCAGTTTGCCGCAGAAAATGATGAATCCGCACGCCGCGTTTTAGCACGACAAATCATGTTTAAATGGACGGGTAAAACCACAACCTTAGCCGCTCTTGAAGTGATTACGGGCGAAAAGTATACCGGTGGTACGGGTACTAATGCAATGAAGATTATTAACGATGCTTTTGACAGGTTCGTTGATACTGTGTATGATGTTCTTTTGGCACAGTCTCATTTATGGTACTTGTATGAAACCATGATGGAACAGATTCCCGATGAAGAAGGCTATATCATTGCAGACGATTATATCTTCGATTTAACTGATGTTGCGTATGAACTCTTAAACGAAATATTGAATAATCAAGAAACAGGCGAGCGTCAGTTCTTAGAATTGATTAGAAATATGTACGGCTTGATTCTGCTTCCGAGAGTAGATTTAAACAGTATGCGCGAGGTTCTTGAACAAGAGAACACAAAGTACGGATATGTCTTAGATTCTTTGAATAAACCCCTGATTCATAATCAAAGCTCTAATAATCTCAAAGGCACAAATTCCGGTAATTTATTCTGGCTTGACGGGAAGAATAATTCTATTCAAATCGGAAACGGTGATGATACGTTCTTGTTCTTCGGCGATATGGGACAAAACACCATAACAGACGGCGGCGGGAATAATACGATAATTTTCTTCAACGGAATAAATCAGTCGGATATAAGTGTTAATCAGGTGCTTATCCCGAATAATACAAAAGCCTTGAATTTAGAAATATCTATTTTAGGTACAGGCGGTAAAATCACAATAAAGGATTTTAATTATGCTTCTTCTTATAAAATCGCCTTTGCTGACGGAAGTATGGTAGAGTGTATTGATTTTATCAATCCGATTGAAATTGGCACAGCACAACAACTTGACGATGTCCGTAATAACCTTTTAGGCTATTACCGTCTGACGGCAGACTTAGACCTTACGGGTATAGACTGGACGCCAATCGGAACAAACAGCGTCCCCTTCAATGGTTCATTCGACGGTAACGGCTTCACTGTCAGCAATCTTAGTGTGAATCTTCCTGCAACGGATTATGTAGGGCTATTCGGACGAAACAACGGAGTGATTAAGAATACAAATCTCGAAAATGTAAATGTCACAGGCAGAAATTATGTCGGCGGACTTGCGGGTTCTAACAGCGGATTGATTAATAACAGCTCTGTATCTGGTGTGTCGAACGTAACGGGAACTACAGACTATATCGGCGGCTTTGTCGGAAGTAACAGCGGTCGTATATTAAATTCGTTCTCGACTGTCACTACACAAGGCAAAAGATATGTAGGAGGTTTCGCAGGCAACATGACAGGCGGCTTGATTGACGGGTGTTACGCGACAGGTAACGCAAACGCAAGCGGTTCGTCTGCGGGAGGATTCGTAGGTCGCATTAGCGGAGCGAGTTCAATTATACGGAACTGCTACTCTATAGGAAATGTATCTGACGTATCTTTTTCGGGCGGATTCGTAGGCTATGTCGGTACAGCTACGGTAAGATTCGAAAATTGTTACACAACATCAATCCATTCAAATGGCTTTTCGGGAGATTCTACAGGAGTTTATTTAAACTGCTATTTCGACAAGGAACTTTCATTGTCAGCGAGTACAAGAGGACGCACAACTGAGCAAATGCAAAATGTAAACACTTATGTGAATTGGGATTTTGAAAGCATTTGGGAGATTGACGAAGGAAATAGTTATCCGACTTTAAGAGCATTACAAGTAAATCATGAAGTCGAGTACATAGAAATTCACACAATCGAACAGTTTAACGCAATCAGAAACAATCTCGGCGGGAATTACCGCCTGACAGCGGATATAGATTTAAGCGGTTATGAATGGACACCTATAGGCACGAACGTATCACCGTTCATCGGAATCTTTGACGGTAACGGTCATAAAATCAGTAATCTTACAATAAATCGTTCAACATCAGATTATTTAGGTCTTTTCGGACGTAGCGGCGGATTGATTAAGAATTTCGACATTGAAAATGTAAATGTCACGGGTAGAAATTTTGTCAGTAGCGTTGTCGGGTACAACACAGGCATCATAACAAATGTAACCGTAACAGGCGTAGGCTCTCTAATATCGGGTAAACAATACGCAAGCGGATTTATCGGAAGTAACGCAGGGCAAATATCGAAATCGTATACTACAGTCGGAGTTAAAGGCACTACGTATGTCGGCGGATTTTCAGGTGTTGTTATAGGCGGCGTAATCGACCAATGTTATGCGACAGGAAATGTAACGGCAAGCGATTCCCGTGCCGGAGGATTTGCGGGAAGATTTAACGGCGGGTCTATCACTGTCAGAAACTGTTACTCTACGGGAACTGTTTCAAACGTCTCTTATTCCGGTGGTTTTATAGGTGAAATAGTTCACTCCACTTCAAGGATTGAGAATAGTTACACAACATCAAATCACCCCAAAGGATTCAGCGGTGATACAATAGGGGTTTATGAAAACTGTTTCTTCGATAACAACCGCTCGCTGTCCAAGGACGAAAGAGGACGCACAACCGCTCAAATGCAAAACGTAAACACTTATGTGAATTGGGATTTTGAGAATGTCTGGGAGATTGACGAGGGGAATAGTTATCCGACTTTAAGAGGGGTAACAGAGCTGTCAGAGTATCAATATCAACAAGCGGCTTAGTCTCTTACGGCAGTACAGACAATATTATTTATAAAATTATACAACAAAACTCCGCCGGCTTAAAGCGGAGTTTTGTTGAGAAAAGTAATTTTTACACACTATAGTACTTGTCGTAGTTAACAAGCTCGTCTAAGAGCTTCGGTAAAAAATATTCCTAAACCTATTGACATAACATTCTAATCATGATACAATGTAACGGTGTTAGATATTCGAGAGAAAGGATGTGTAATTATTGACACGAGACAAATTAGCGGTTGAGCTACTTGAAAATATGCAGGCACTTCACAGAACAAAAACGCATATACACGTAAACGAAGCCCTGTGCGGCGAAGCCTTCGGCTTACAATACATAGCTATGAACGGCGGGAGCGTTTTACCCGGCGACATCAGCTCTGAGATGAATGTAAGTTCGGCGCGGGTAGCTGTCACCCTAAACAACTTAGAGGGCAAGGGGCTGATTACACGGCAGATAGATAAAAATGACCGCAGAAAGGTCATTGTCGAAATTACGCCGCAGGGTAAAGAGTTCGCCGAAAAGCATTGGAAAAGCATAGTCGGCGGAGCGTCTATCTTTTTAGAACTGCTCGGCGAAAATGATGCAAAGGAATTTGTAAGAATTTTAGGCAGAATGTCTGAGGTCATGCCCGAATTGTGGAAGAAATGGAGTCTGTCATAATGAAAAAAATTATCATAGCTTTATTTTCAATCTTCGCGCTGACGATTGGAATAGGCGGATGCACCTCGAATTCGGAAGAACGACAGCCGCAGGAATCGCCGTCGATTTCGGAACCCGATGTTACAACGCCGATTACGGAATCTGATACTTCACCGCCGATTACAGAACCCGATGCCACATATGAGACAGCTGAAACCGTATCGTTAACGGCGGGAGAGCTTGCCCTTGCGGTTCGCGAGGATTTTCCGATGGCGATGATTGAACACACGGAGATTGAAGCCATAGAGATTTTTTTACCCGGTGTGAACTTTGATGATATAGATGAAATCTCTCTTTGGCAACAGGCAATGACGGTTCATTTAGTTGAAATTATTATTATTAAACCCGCACAGGATAAAATGGACGAGGTTATGGATTTTTTACTCGAAAGGCAAAAAAACCTTAAAGAACAATTGGCGTTTTACCCCGCTCAAATTACAGCCGCGGAAGCCTCGGTAGTCGGTAATCTTTACGATGTCGCCTATTTAATCTGTCAGGAAGATGCGAAAGCGTCAGAAGCCACCCTTATAAAACTGATTGAAGAATCGGTACAATAGACAAAAAAGAAAGGAATCCTTGTTATGTTTTCAAATTTCAGCGTTCGTAAACCCTTCACCGTTCTCGTAGGAGTTATTCTTATCGTAGTGCTTGGTGTAATATCATTTATGAACACCACCACCGACCTTATTCCGAGCATGAACCTACCTTACGCCGTGATTATCACCACCTACCCGGGTGCAACTCCCGAGCAGGTTGAAGTCGAAATAACCGCGCCGATAGAAGGACGCGTGGGGATTATCAGCGGTCTTAATGACATCTCGTCCATATCGAATGAGCATTTTTCTGTAGTTTTCTTAGAGTTTGTTGATTCCGTTAATATGGATTCAGTTTCACTTGAAATAAGAGAAGCCTTAGATATGTTAGTCTTCCCGGAAAACGCAGGGCGTTCATCGATTTTAAGGCTTAACCCCGACATGATGCCCGTCATGGTGACGACGGTTTTCGCCGAGAATATGAACATGGGCGAATTATCGGAGTTCACGAAAGAAACAGTCGCACCCGCCTTTGAAAGTGTTCCGGGGGTAGCTTCCGTTTCGACATCGGGGCTAATACAAAATCAGCTTTACATAATTATTGACGAAGAAAAAATAGAGCAGGTCAACGAGAAACTCCGCACTGCTATTGTGGATATGATTGAAGAAATGCAGGCGCAGGGTATGGCGATGTTTGAAGAAGCTGTCGCCGCCGCCGTAGCGGAGCAGGTACAAAATATTACGGCAGAGCTTATGGGGCAGGGGTTGCCGCTCGAACAAGCGACGGCAATGGCGCAGGAGCAGATTCCCGTTATTACCGAGCAGGTAGTAGCCGCCATGACTGCGGCAATGGCTGAAAATAACGATTCGGAAAATCAACCTGAATTTGATATAAGCGAAATAGGGATTCCCGCTGAAATGCTTACTATAGATATGGTGAAGAATATCCTTTCGGCACAGAATTTCTCAATGCCCGCAGGTATTATCGGAAACGGTGATGACGAACTGACTGTCCGTGTGGGCGACAGACTCAGAACCGCCGATGATGTTTCTTCTCTTCTTCTCTTTGACCCGAATATTATGCTTGCGGCGATGTTGCCGCCGGATATGCCGCAGGTCGTTTTGGAAACGGTACGTCTTTCGGATGTGGCTGTCATTATTGACACAGACAACAGCGAAACGCAATATACCCGCGTAAACGGCAACCCCGCCGTTATGCTCACCATGCAAAAACAAACCGAATTTTCAACAGCCGACCTCACCCGTCAAATCAGAGCGAAAATGGACGAACTTTCCGAAAGGCACGCTGATTTGGGTCTTGAATTCGCCGTAATGATGGACCAGGGGAATTATATAGATATTATTATAGGCTCTGTGCTTAACAATCTAATCATAGGCGGTATTTTAGCTATAATAATCCTGCTTCTTTTCCTACGGGATTTGCGTCCTACATTAATCGTTGGTATTTCAATACCCGTAAGTCTTATGCTTGCGTTCACCGCTATGTATTTTACAGGCGTTTCGTTAAATATAATCTCTATGTCGGGACTCGCTCTCGGCGTCGGGATGCTCGTGGATAATTCTATTGTTGTTATTGAAAATATTTATCGATTGCGTTCAAGCGGCGTACCTGCGCGGCGAGCGGCAGTTCAAGGCGCGGTTGAAGTGTCGGGGGCGATTTTCGCCTCAACGCTGACGACGATTGCAGTATTTTTGCCCATCGTATTTACCGGAGGGCTTACAAGACAGCTCTTCACGGATTTGGGACTTACAATTGCGTACTCGCTGTTGGCAAGTCTTTTAATCTCACTTACTGTAGTCCCTGCATCTTCAAGTGCGGTGTTTTATCGTATGAAACCGAAAGAGCATAAAGTTTTCGACCGCTTCCGCGACGGTTATGCCAAGCTACTCAAAAAGTCACTTAGAATTAAGCCTGTTGTGCTTTTAATTTCTGTTGCCGCTGTTGTTGCTTCGGCTCTCGCAGTTTATTCAAGAGGTTTAGAATTTATCCCTGCTATGGATTCCGAAGAAATAGCAGTGAGCGTGAGTCTACCCGATGATATGACATTTGAAGACGCCGTAGAAGCCGCCGATGATTTTACAACGCATATAAAAAATATTGACGGCGTGGCTCATGTCAGCGTGAATGTTTCGGCAGGCGGCGCAGGTATGATGAATATGTTAGGCGGTATGTTCGGTATGGGCGATACCGCAAGCGGAAGCGGAAGTTATGGTATGGATATTTTCCTGCTTCTCGAAGAAGACCGTGCTTTGTCTAATTTTGAAATTGCTGAAATTATTATGCAGAAAGACGGTGTTCACGGTGCGGAAATTGATGTAACATACAATTCTCAAACCGAAATGAATTTCCTAACAGGCGATTCAATTTCAATTAATATAACGGGTAGAGAGCTTGATGATTTACGCGATACCGCGCTTGAAGTCGCCGAGATAGTGCGAAGCGTTGAAGGTACGCTAAATATACGCGACGGTTCCGGAAGAGCCGCTCCCGAACTTCGCATAACGGTTGACAAGGATGCGGCTATGCGAAAAGGGCTTACCACTGCACAAGTCTTCTTTGCGACATTCGGCGCGATTTCTGACCCCGAGGAAAAAATTAACATGACGCTTTCGAGCCAGCCGGGTCTACCGAGTCATGATTATGAGGTTATTATTAAGGATTCAGAGTGGAGCGAAGCAGACCGTAAGGCTATAGAAAACCTTGAAATTACGACCCCGACAGGCGAGGTGGTAAAAATCACCGAAGTATCGGAAATTAACGATGATACGGGCTTCACGAGCATTAACCGTTCTAATAATGCACGTTATTTAACCGTCGGCGGAGAAATTGAAGAGGGTTATAACGTGACTTTAATCAACGACGAAATAGCTCGGAAACTGCAAGACTATGTCCCTCGTGACGGCTGTACCGTAACCGTTCGGGGTGAATCGGAAGCTATTAACACAGCGTTCAACGACCTTTATCTTATGCTTTTATTGGCTGTAATCTTCATATATTTAATCATGGTAGCCCAGTTTCAATCGTTATTATCGCCGTTTATCGTAATGTTTACGATTCCCCTTGCGTTCACGGGCGGTTTTGCCGCGCTTTTAATAGGCGGTATGAGACTTTCGGTTGTCGCCATGATTGGATTGGTTCTGCTGACGGGGGTTGTGGTTAACAACGGTATAGTCTTTGTTGACTGTATCAACAGATTAAGGAGATACGAAGGGTTGTCCAAAAAAGATGCAATAGTAGAAGCCGGCAGAATACGTATGCGTCCGATTATGATGACCGCACTGACCACCATTGTTGCAATGAGTACCATGACCGTAGGTATGGGGCAGGGTACCGAAATGGTGCAACCGATGGCGATGACTGTTGTCGGCGGTTTAATTTATGCGACATTCATGACACTATTTGTAGTGCCGTGTATGTACGATTTACTGCACAGAAACAGGGATATGTCGAAAGACGAAGATTTGGATTACGAAAAAACAGAGCGAATTTGACTTTTTCCTTTTTATGAATTATAATTAAGATAAAGTATTGTAAGCAGGAGAAGACGTTTTATATGATTCACGTTGTTGACGTAACTAAAAAATACGGGAAACTGATAGCTAACGATAGAATTAACCTATTCGTTAAAAGCGGAGAACTTGCCCTGCTCCTCGGACCAAACGGAGCAGGCAAGTCCACGCTGATTAAATCTATATGCGGACTTTTACGCTATAAAGGCTCTATAACAATTGACGGATTTGAAAACCATACAACTGATGCAAAGCGGCTTTTGGGTTATGTACCGGAATTTCCGTCGCTTTATCCGATGCTGACCGTAGGGGAGCATTTGGAATTTATCGCTAAGGCGTACAGGCTCGAAAACTGGCGGGAATACGCAGATGAACTTATGAAACGCTTTGAGCTTGCCGATAAGAAGAAAAAGCTCGGGAAAGAACTTTCTAAGGGTATGCAGCAAAAGGTCAGCGTTTGTTGCGCCTTGTTACCGAAGCCGATGGCGGTTATTTTCGACGAACCTCTCGTAGGGCTTGACCCGCACGGAATCAGAGAGCTTAAAAATGTTATTAACGACCTGCGAGATGAGGGTCGCGCTTTAATAGTCAGTACTCATATTATTGACAGCGTGGAGGAGAATTGGGATACGGCGTATATAATGCAAAAGGGCAGAATCGCCCGCGAGTGTAAGAGGGGCGAGATAACGGACGAAGAAACACTTGAGAGCGTCTACTTCTCTATTACCGAGAGCGAAAGGCAGGGTGTTTAGTTTGAAGTGCCTTATTTATCTGACTGTTACTAAAATAAAAAATAAAATCCTCGAAACACTGCGTAAGCCCGTAAAGCTCATAGTGAGCCTTGCGGCGGTTTTGTTTTTCGGGTTTATTATTTTTTCGGCATTGACGGGCGGCGGTATCCCCGAAATATCGGAAACAGGCGAGCCGCGAACCTATCCCGACTTGGTCTGGCTGAAGGGCATGTTGTTCGGTATTATTCTTTTAACCTTTTTTCTCTCTATAGCAAGTGCGTTTAAAAACGGAAACAAAATTTTTGAGATGAGCGATGTTAATCTTTTGTTCGTTTCACCGCTAAAACCGCAGAGTATACTGCTTTATGGCGTAGCGCGTATGATGTCGTCATCGCTGTTGGCGGGCTTTTTCATACTGTTTCAGGGTGCCCTTATGAGGAATGTATTCGGTATTCCGGGGAGCAGCGTTTTATTTCTGACGGCGGGTTTTATTCTCGCTGTATGCCTTACGCAAATACTCACGCTTTTTATCTACAGCCTCACAAACGGTAACAAAAAGCGCAAAAGCATTGCCAAATGTATCATAGCCGCTTGTTTCATTCCGATGGTCGTTATCGGGATTATGCAGTTTATTCAAAATGACGGCGATATAATGACATCGCTCGAAACACTGCTCCGCTCCCCCGCGACAGAACTCATACCCGTTGTGGGTTGGGCTTCGGTAGGTGCAATCGCTTTTATATCCGGTCAGGTATTAAAAGGACTCGTATATTTCGGTGCAATTTTTATGCTCGGCGCGTTTTTAATAGCCTACATATATCTAAGCAGACCCGATTATTATGAAGATACACTCGTTGCCACAGAAACTACATTTGAAAAAATGCGCGCGCTATCGGAGGGACAATTAAACGTAGGAGAAATAACCGACAGAAAAATAAAAACCGTCCGCACGGGAATAGGCGGAATGGGGAGTTCTGCACTTTTCTTTAAGCATCTGCGCGAATCATTCCGCGCAAAGCGGTTTGGCTTGTGGGGCGTCGGTTCATTATTTTTAATCGGAGCCGCCGCCGCTTATGCCTTTTACAGCTCTGCGGCAAGTGAATCAGGCGTTCAGGGCGGGGTTCTTCTGATTATGCAGGTTATAATGTGGATTCAAATAATGAGAATAGGGTCAGGCAGAGGTCTTAAAGAATTGTATTCGCATTATATTTATATGATTCCCGAATCATCCTTGAAAAAAATTATATGGAGCAACATGGAGGAGGTTTTTAAGATAATCGGAGAAAGTGTATTTATCTTCGGAATATCGGGATTTATAATGAAGGAAAGCCCGCTCGTGATCATGGGGGCTGTCCTTGTATATTCTATGTTCTCGCTTTTGCTTATTGCGGTAAATCTCCTTTATCTGCGATTTACAGAAATGAAAATAAACAGCGGATTGATGATTACTATTTATTATATAACGATTTTCATCGTTATTCTTCCGGGTTTGATTCCTGCGATAATCATAGGCAGTATTGAGGGATTTTTGTTCGTAGGGCTTCTTGTTTTTGCGGGGTGGGAGGTTGCGGCGGCGGTCGGAATCTTCGCACTCTCAAAAGGCATCCTGCATAAGTGCGATATGCCTGTAATTAAGATGAATTAGACCTTTTCTGTTTAAGCCATTCATAGAGCTTGAATTTTACCTCCGCACGTTTCCCGTCGGCTTCAATAACTTTACTTGTTTCGGGGGAGAAATAAGGCTCTCCGCTTTTTTGCGTTACCGCCGGCAGACAAAGCGGCGGAAAAGCTACGCACCACCAGTTTTGTCCCTCACCCTCGCCTATTTTTATTCTAAGCGCGGTATAGTCGCCCGCAGGCATGGTTAAATTCTCATAAACCCGTGTTGTGAAAAACATGGTTTCGATGGAAACAATGACATCATAGTCATAACCTTTCTCCGCGATAAACGCCTTCGCGTTTTCCTCAATAGAGGAAAGATAATATTGGGCAGATTGTACGGCTTCCTCAAGCGTCGAGACATCGGCAAAGTATGTTTTAGCGTCCGAGAGGATGAAGTCGCGAAGCTCGTATTTAAGCTGTTGGTCGTCTGCGCTGTTTGAGTTGGGAAGTATGTGCAGACGTAAAACCTCCCCCTGCAAAGCCTCACAGCTTTGAGCAAAAGCGGAGAACGAGGCGGTAAGTAATGTCAGACATGCACCTGCTAACATTGATATTGTTAAAATATCGCATTTCCGTATGAATTTTCCGAATTTCTTAAAATCTGTCATTTTATTTTGTCCTTTCCGTGATGTATACAGAGATTATTGACTTTCCTTAAGATATATATACGCTTGACACATGTTTATTTTTAAGATACAATTAAAGCGTAAAGGAAAAAATAAAACACAATATATTGATATTTCTTAAAAAAATTATCTTTAATTGAAACTTTTTCATTAAAATCCCGTACTACTTAAATAGGCGGGCAGACACGAAAAGAGGTGAGCTTTTGAGCGAAACCGTAATCGGTGGGAACAAACCCCGCGAAATAAACGAATATTTCAACACGGTTTACGCTTCAACCTTTCAAGCCGTGTCGCGGTATGTAGTCAGTAAATGCGGAAATATTCTTGACAGCGAGGACATACTGCAAAACATATATGCGCGGTTTTTTACGCGCATAAAGAAAAAAGGTTATGACGACATCGAATGTTCTGAGGCATTCCTTATAAATTTAGCTAAATTTGAGTGTAAGAATTATTTCGGCGTTATTAAAAAGCGGAGTAGGGTTTCCTCTTTTTCTGATTATACCGAAGAACAGATGGTCGAAATAGAAGCCGAAATGTCGCGTAGCGAAAAAAAGCTTGAAGACGTCCTTTGTAACGAGCTTTTGGCGAGACAGATTTTCGATGACATAACAAGCGATGACCCGATAACGGGCAAGATTTTCTATCTGCACTTTGTTTTGGATATGAAGTTGGATGAAATCGCAAACGAGTTAGATTTAAACCTCTCATCAGTCAAAAACAGGCTATACCGCACGATAGAAAGGCAAAAGAAAAAATTTGGAATTTAAGCATATCCGATAAGAATTTTTTAACCTTGTATGGGTTCCTCATAATTCTCATCGCACCATCATCTTGAAAGGAGGGCGCGGCTATGAAAAAGCATGATTTCTACAAGGAATTAATGTCCCAGTATACTTTTGACGAAGAAAGAATACGTAAAAACGCAAGGCGTGCGTCCTCCGCGTCATTTTTAGCACGCAATTCAAAATGGTTGCCGCTGACGGCGGCGTGCCTTGTCGTAATGGTGTCTGCCACCGTGATTCTTCCCTTTGTACTGACAGGTAACGAAGTAGGCGGCAACGTGTTACCGCCGTTACCTCCCGTACCTGCGGGTGTTGTTGTGAGTGACGGAGACCGTATAGACGTCATTACTCATATGGAAGAAGCACTCAAAACCGAGGGCTTCACCTTTGAGGAAAAAGAGATGTATATCTCGTTTGAAAAACCTATGACGCAAGAAGAGTTTAGCGCGGTGTTAAGTGCCTTACCCCCGTCTGCGGGAACGGTCGAATTGGTAGCTCTCTGGAACGGCGGTTTTGTAGACGCGGCAGATGCGAACGATATGCTGTTTACTGCGGCGAAAGTTATAGCCTCGGATGAGCTGTACTTTGAACTTAACGCCTGTTCCGAGTTTTCGGCAATTGAGGTCAGTAGCCTGAGCTTGATGATAAACGATAATAACTTCCGACCTATAATGAATAAAGCGGAATTTACAGATGTCCCGCCCCCGCCCGAAACTTCGGAGCCTTCCTTAACAACCCCGCCCTATGTTTCAAGCGACCCGTATTCGGATTATCCGCCGCTTTCCGTTGATATAATAGGGCAGGAACTGCCCATAATTGAACCGTTCACCGAAACAGACCCGCCGCAGACAGTCGAGTTGCCCATATCCGATGATTTTATAGATATAAATATAGAAAATGCGGTTAGCGTTGATTTTATAAGCGAAAACAAGTTCATACTGCTGACCAAAAGCCAGATTCAATTCTATGAAATAAACACAGACGAAGGCGAAGGATATAATTGCAACGCAATTTCGGGCTATGTCGCGGCAAATCCCTCGGTGGTATTCACTGACATAACCACGGGAACACTCTTAATCTTAGGCGGAGACGCCTTCGGAAGACGCACCGAACTGTTCATAGCCGACAGTGAAACAGGAGAGCTTATACGGCTCGATACCTCAGATATGGATAATATTACAGGCGCGTTCTTCAGAAACGGCGAAATTTTAATCGAAACGCAAACCGCTATTTATATTGCAAGCAGACATGACGGCTACGAACCGCACAAAACGGTGGAAATCGCAAGAGAGGCATACCACGACTATGATGCAGACGACCCGGAAAGTTTTGAAAGCACAGAATTTACAGAGTACACGCATCATATAAGGGGCGGCGAGTCCGTTGAGATTATAGAAGGTGCGAACGCCCTCGTCGTGTTAGGTTTCGCGAATGGCGGGTTCAAATATGCGGCGTTGAACGACTACAACGTCCAAATGTACAGATTTAATACAGCTGACCGTACTTCTGTGAAGGTAGACCTCGGCTTGGAAAACGAGGGAGAAATTAAATTCGTTCACAGTCCGAATGCCCGTAACTTCGCGATAGTTACCGAAAACGGCGTATATGTTTGGAATGCAACTTTATCCGCACTAAGCAGTTATGCAATAGATGTTCCGTACTTGAGATTCCACAGATATTCGGGAAAATTTTTCACAGACAACAGCGGTAACTGGTATATCCTCGACGGTACGCATATCGGAAGCATATCGAAGGAAGAAGTTGACGAGCTTGCGCCTAAACCCGAGTTTTCATCGGCATATGAGCTGTTTGAAATAACCCCGGATACTATAAGGCTTCATGTAGTTAATTGAAGTATCGGTGAATAAAAAAAGTAAAGCCCGCAGGGGAGTACCCTTGCGGGTTTTTCGAGCAAATTTTTCAGATAAAAAAGTAACCGCCACTCTTTAAAAATGGCGGTTGCTTTTTTCTTGTCTCAGTTAATCTCCAGTCTTTTTGATTTCGGCGCTTGCTCTTCTTTTTTAGGCATTGAAACCATTAAAACGCCGTTTTTGTACTCTGCTTCGATTTTGTCTGCATCAATACTTTCGATGTTAAAGCTCCTCTTAAACGTGCCGTAACTGCGTTCCCTGCGGATGTAATTTCCTTTTTGGGTTTCGCTTTCCGTTTTACGCTCCGCGCTCAAGCACATTTTACCGTCTTCGATGTCGATTTTTATATCCTCTTTGTTGAAGCCCGGCATTTCTGCTTCGAGAAAATAAATCCCGTTCTCTTCGCGAATATCTGTTTTACAGGTCGTTACGGGCATTTCGCTTCCGAAGAAATCGTTCTCGAAATCGCGGAATACGTCTAATAAATCGAAGCTTTTGTACGGTGTGATTCTAAACATTATGATTACCTCCTGCTTGAATTGTTTCTATGATTCTATTTTACCCCTGATATGTGATATATATGTGATTAAAAAGTGTTAAAAAAGAGAAAATTAGCACTCTCGGACGTAGAGTGCTAAATAATTTTTGTTGACAAACTAATATTTTTATGTTATAATTTTTGCGGTGGACAGATTTTTTATAAGCGGTTGTGGTGGAACGGCAGACACGCCGGCTTCAGGTGCCGGTGCACGCAAGTGTGTGGAGGTTCAAATCCTCTCAGCCGCAGAGATAGTATATAACTCGAACCACCCCGAAGTTGGGATTATCGGGGAAGGGTTCGGGTTTTTGTAAGTAATGACCTAAAGAATTAAAAATACTTTGTTAAAAAAGGAGTGTATAGACGTGGGAAAAGAGTTTATATTGGAAAATGGCATTAATGAATTATTCCGGTTTGTTAAAAAACAAAAAAACACTCAAGAATTAAAAAACCGAGTGGAGGAATATCATGAAAAATATAAAAAAGAGATTTTCGATAACTTTTCAAATGAAGAATCTTATAATTTGTTAAAACTTAGAAAGTATATAAACGATGAACTTTTTGGAAAAATCAGTGCTTGTTTTTTGCTGAAAGGATAGGGATACATATTTATTATAGCTTGACAATGCGCTATTGTCAAAATAAATTAGAAGATATTTTAGTGTGCCGCAACTCTAAATATTAGTTGTGGCACACCTATTTTTTTATTTGCAATAAACCTCCAACGCCTCTCTCAAAAACTCCGCACAACCCACCGCGACTTTCTCGTAATGCGCCTTGAACCGCTCATCGGCGACATACATCTCGCCAAGCCCCCTGTGCGCTTCCTTCGAGTAAGTGCCGTCTTTCCAGAACATACACAGCCATTGCCTGTGCAAGTCGCAGGCTTTCTGCGCCAACTCGCTTGACGGCTCGCCGGATTCCATCGCCGCTTTCAAAGTCGTGTTAATTTCCTCGCGCAGACTTTCGGCACACCGCCACTGCTTCTCGCTCATGCCCTTGACTTTGGCGTTGGAAAAATCAATGGCATCATCGCCGTACTTCCCGCGAATTTCCGCGCCGTACTGCGTTTCATTATTGTCAATCAACTTCTGCTTGAAGCCCTCGAATTTTTGATTATCGGTCATTGTAACCTCTCCTTTCGCCGCCAAAATGGATTTTCTCACGTTGGCGATTAGCTTGTTAAGCTGTTTCTTTTTGTCAAGTAGGGCTGTCAGATGGCTTTCAAGCGCGGCGGTGCTGTCAAAATTCGGTGCGGATATTATCAACTTAATACTCTCTAAACTAACTCCAAGTTCCCTGTAAAATAAAATTTGTTGCAACAAATCTAATTCACGTTGCCCGTAAATTCGGTAGCCCGATGAGTTAATTCTGCCGGGTTTCAGCAACCCGATTTTGTCATAATGCCGCAACGTCCTTGTGGTTATTCCCGCTATTTTAGCGAGTTTGTTGATTGTGTATTCCATAATCAGCCCCCCCTGATGTTTCTATTATACACCTTTACGTTACGTCAATGTCAAGCACTTTTTTCAAAAAAGTGCAACTTTTCTTGAAAAATTTTGCAAAAATATTTTTGGGTGTGTGAACCATCACACACCCATTACTAATTCTTAAAACTCAAAATGCCTTCCATCATACCAAACAAAAACCCCCTTGTTCCCCTCGGCTTCATACGGCGGTGGGTTGGCGACAGTCTTTGCAATAAACGCCGCCGATTCTTCGGGCGACAAGTCGGCTTTCGGCGGAGCTGGTCGTGTTTGAACCCAGCCGGGGTGAATGGCAAGTACGCGAAGCCCGAACTTCGGAGCCAAACGCCGTTGCAAAACCACGCAAGCGTAGTTGAGAGCCGCCTTCGCCATACCGTAATCTATCCCGCTGTCGCGCCAACACTTGCCCATGCTGCCCTGCTCGGAGGTGATTGCGGCAAGAACCGCGCCCTCGCTGAAGTGCGGCAAGAAAATTTGCGCCAAACGGATAAACCCGACGGCGTTCACATCGTAGGCGTTGAGCATATTTTCCGTGTCAAGTCCCTCGTCAAGCGGCTTGTTGCCGTCGCCGTTCGTGGCGGTTGCGTTGTTGATAAGTACGTCAAGTTTTCCATGTTCGGAGATAATTTCTGCCGCCTTTTTAATCGAATTCAAGTCGGTTAAGTCGAGAGGAACAGGAAAGAAATTCCCCGCATGGTCACGGCTGAGTGCCGCAATATGCTCCTGTTTGATGTCGCGGCAACTCCCGAAAACCTTGAAGCCGTCTTCGAGATACCGCTTTGCAAGAGCCGTGCCAAGCCCCATTTCACGGGACAGTCCTGTGATTAATACTGTTTTCATTTTGTTTTCTCCTTGTTTTTTCTTAGGTAGAACGGTAGGTCGCCGCCTGCTCAATCAATTTTATCCGCGAACATAATCCCGTCCAAGTGGTCAATCTCATGACACAAAGCCGCCGCGAGAAATTTCGTCCCGCTGACGGTAACAGGCTCGTCATTATTCAAACGTCACGGGGTTGGTGTAGCCGGGCTTGACTAACACGCTGTCGTTGTCCTTGATGCTCTCGTTGTACACGCCTTCCCAATCGCCGAACGAGTATTCCTCAACGGCGGCAGAGAAGTATTTTTCGGGCTTGCCGAGGGTTTTGCTGACGGCGGCGATTGCGCTTTCGGCGGCTTGTTGAAGTTGCTCCTGTGATTTTCCGCTGATAGTTTTGATTACGATATGTGGCATGGTGTTTCTCCTTTTGATTTTTTTGATTTAACTGAATTATATCATGTTTCGATAAGATTTTCAACCATAATATGAAAAATATTGAGAAATCGTTAAGTGAAGCCCTGCAACTGTCGGAGAACAGCGCGAATTGTTCATGTCTCGCGCAAGAGTGTACAAGGTTCGTTTCGGAACGCTCGGCAGGGATATGAAAGCGTTAAAGCAAGTCTTAGAAAAAAAGCCGATAGACGGCGTTATGAAGCGTTTCTCTGCCCTGTAGTTGCCCGCATTTTTGGGGTACAAATTCTTTCTAAATAAATCGAGAGCATTGTTTTAATTTTACTTGCTATTTTCCGTGGGATTTGATATAATAGAGTATATCGATTTCTTAAAACTTAATACTCCGCAGGTAGAAAGACATTAAACAAATAACAGAAAGGTAACTAAGGGACATGAAAGCAAGGATTACAAATGTAGCGATTTCTAATGACGGCGAGAAAACAACAATCATCACAAACGATGATAAACTATCTAAGGGGCAAGAATTAGCGTGCAGGCTGTTGTCTTTTAGGAGCTTTTATGATTTAGATAAAATTGAAGAAGAGGCGAGAGAAAATAATATTGATAACATAGTACATTTAGTTCAATCTCTTCGTGAAAAGCTGAATGACGAGGAGTTTATAGCAGAAGTGGAGGAAGAATCTAAGAAAAGCCCCAATACGGGCGGCGGATTTAGTTTAAAAATAAGAGCGCGTTCTGACGATGAGAAGTATAATCAAGACTTTAATATCCGCGTAGCCGGTACAACCCCCGAGTATGATTAATGAACCTTTGCGCGATAAATCACGAAATTGCAACAAAAAAGGAAGTGTGAAAATGGGAGCGGTAACAATATTAAACGGAATAGGTTTAATTGCAGATGTTGCAGGTCTTGCGAGCTTTGTCAAAGACTTAAAGTCGGGACAAGAGCAGGAAAATTTCTGCAAATTCATCAAAAAAACCGCTATAAAAGCCTGTGAAGAATACAGTAAGATTGTTAACCCTCAAAACAAGGACATAGGGTTTGATGATAAAAGTGCTAAAGAACACGGTAAGTCAATCGCTGACGGAATCCTCGCTTCATTAAGGGGTGAGGGCAATTTCACACATGAAATGATTCTGAAAGGGAACGAAAACATTTCCGATGATAACAGGAAAGACTTGTATGACCGTATAGTAGGCAGACTCCGCTGTTCTTTCAAGTATGTGGAACTTATGGGACATGCCGATACATCGGAGCGGTTGAAGCGGTTAGAAGAAACAATCGATATTCAATATGAGGGTGTCCTTATAATTCTCGATAATATTGACGGAAAAATAGATAAGCTTATAGCCCTCTTTCTTGAATATATTATTCCTCAAAAACGCTTCCCTAAAATTGTAACCATTTCTTCCGCCCCCACACCGTCCGACTACTTCACAGGACGAGAAACAGAACTCACTGACATAAAAAACCACATAGCCGATAACAAGAAACTCATGCTCGTAAACGGCATGGGCGGCATCGGCAAGTCCGAGATTTGTAAGAAACTTTTTCATGAATTAGACCTACCTCATGTGGGGTGGGTAGTCTTTGACGGTGATTTACAAAAGACACTGCATGGGAAATTCACGGCGGTAAACGAACCCGACTTTGATGAAAATGTTCGCAAGACTGTAGCTCACATCAACGACTTGGGCGAGGATTTACTCCTGTTCATCGACAACATGAACGAGCCGTCCGAGGCAGACTGGGACATCGTTCAAAGTTTAGCCTGTAATGTGCTAATCACATCGCGGCTGACCAACGTTGACAGAATTAAGCCGTATACAATCGGCAAGCTATCCGAAGAACAGTGCGTGTCACTGTACAAGGACATTCGCGGCGGAGCCGTATATAATGACGAAATCATCAAGGAGTTAGTAAAGAAATCCGACTACCTAACAATCGTAGTGGAACTCTTAGCAAAGACGGCGAAAACCGCCAATCTTTCTGATGAAACGCTCTTGCAAAAGCTGAAATCTAAGGGGTTTAACCTACCTGAAATTAAAAAAAGCGTGAATATTAATAACCAAGCCCGTAAATTCAATGAGCATTTGTCGCTACTTTTCGATATTTCCAAGCTCGACGAAGATGAACGTATGGTATTAAAACATTTCTCGTTGTTTCCACAAATTCCGTTGCCGTTCGACTACGCTGAGCGGTGGTTTGAGCAGGAAAATCCCGACATTTTGAACAAGCTCGCTGAAAAAGGTTGGCTGTTCAAAACTACACAGGGATTCTATATGCACCACGTTATTTCCGATGTCGTGAGGTTTGAGAATATGCCTACTTATGACGATTGTGCGAATTTGGTGTATAATCTCTGCGATGATTTGCGCATTGGCAACAAGGTCTTTACAACACTTTTAGGGATTCTGCCTTTCGGTGAAAGCGTGGCGGGTTGGATTGAAGGAGATGAAAATTCTCAAAGTAAGAATAATTTTGCAGTTCTGCTTTGTAATATAGCCAGTCTTTACGATGAGCAGGGCAAGTATGATACGGCGTTGTATTATTGCAAAAAAGGATTAGTAATTACTATAACTGTACACGGTATAAACCACCCGAACACCGCAACGACCTATAGCAATATCGGTCTTGTTTACAAAAATCAAGGCGATTTTGTTCAGGCGTTGGAGTATTCTTTGAAGGCTTACAAAATTCGCCGCGTTAAGTTGCCCGACCACCCCTATACGCTTAGTACTTATGGAAATCTCAAAGACGCATATCAAGAAATCCACCCCGAAAGCGGCTTCGATGGTTGGCTCGCGGCGAAGCTCGGTGGCTTTACGGAAAAGGGCTGACGCATAATGCGTCAGCCCTACCTTATTATTGATTTTTACATTACATCGAATTTATAAGAATGGAGTGTTCATCATCCTTATCAAAGAGATGAATATTATTCGGGTCAATCGCAAGCTTTATAACGTCCTGAGGACGCGCTTGAGAGCGGCTGGAAACCCTTACGGTCAGCGGAATCTCTTCACAGGTAAGATACAAATATGTTTCTGCACCCATCATTTCCGCAACATCAATGGTGGCTTCGATAATCCCTGTTTTCGCGTTTGAAAGGAATATTTCCTCATCGTGGATATTTTCGGGACGTACACCGAGAACTAATTCTTTGTCGATGTAGCTTTCAAGAGCGGCGTTATCTGCTTTAGCCGCAGGAACCTCTACATAGAACTTACGACCTCTTGACGTCTTTGTGTCCTCTGAGCCGAACTCTACCATGTATTTGCCGTCTGTCTTAATTAATTTTGCTTCGATAAAGTTCATCTGCGGAGAACCGATAAAGCCTGCCACGAATTTATTAACAGGGTTTGAATACAGATTAATCGGGCTGTCGATTTGTTGAATGTAGCCGTCTTTCATAACTACGATTCTGTCTCCCATCGTCATAGCTTCGATTTGGTCATGTGTAACGTAGATGAAGGTAGTTCCGAGCTTTTTGTGAAGTTTGGCAAGCTCCGTCCTCATCTGCGCCCTGAGTTTTGCGTCGAGGTTTGAAAGCGGCTCGTCAAGTAAGAATACCTGCGGGTCACGTACAATTGCACGCCCGAGAGCCACACGCTGTCTTTGTCCGCCGGAAAGAGCCTTAGGTTTACGGTCAAGCAGATGTTGAATGTCAAGGATTTTTGCCGCTTCGTCAACTAACTTTTTAATTTCATCCTTAGGGACTTTTCTGAGCTTTAAGCCGAACGCCATGTTCTCAAACACCGACATATGCGGATAAAGAGCATAGTTCTGGAAAACCATCGCTATATCCCTGTCCTTAGGAGCCACATCATTAACCAAACGGTCGCCTATATACAGCTCACCTTCGGTTATTTCTTCAAGCCCCGCAATCATACGAAGGGTCGTAGACTTTCCGCAACCTGACGGTCCTACGAGGATAATGAATTCCTTGTCTTTGATGTTCATTGTGAAATCCGAAACCGCTATAACGCCTCCCGGATAACGCTTGTAAATGCCTTTCAATGATAAACTTGCCATTCTTAAAAACCTCCTGTTATCTTGAATGAATAATGTTTTTTACCACTCACTCTATAATACAATTCTTTGAAGAAAAAGTAAAGCACCTAATTAACTAAAATTTACGAAAATGCTTTATGTATATTGCCTAAGTGTGACAAAACACGAATCGGGCGTATGCACCTTTGTTGTTACTTATTTACAAAAAATAACGAAAAACCGCTCACAGCATAGCGTTTAATAAAAAAATTCAGCGAATGTGACAATATAAGTGTATAAATTTTGTGTACTTATTATGCCGCTCCCCCGATTTGTATGGTTTATTTAGGAAGATAATACCATATAAATAAAAAAGCTTCAATTTATAAAGCTCAATAAAGGAAAGGTTCGGTATCATATGTATAGAACCGCTCGCATAAAAAGAAAAAAATATATCCCCCTGATTATCATCGCCGTACTCGCCGCATTACTTGCCGTAAGATGCGCCAATGTCAGAAGCGGCTCAGTCAAAGCGGAAAATCCCGCCGACGTCATAAGTTATCTGAACAGCTTCGGGTGGGAGGTAGAGACGATACCGGTGAGCGTCAAAAACGTGCAGATACCTGCAAAGTTCAGCGAAGCATACGAACGGTACAACGACCTGCAACGGTATCAGGGCTTCGATTTATCGAAGTATCGTACTGATATTGTCGAAAACTACACCTTCCGCATCATGAACCACCCCGCGAGCGGCGATGTTTTCGCAAATGTTTTAGTATTTAAAGGTAGAATCATAGGCGGAGATATATGCTCGTTTTCGTTAAACGGCTTTATGACAAGCTTCGACGGTACGGCAATGAGCAGTCAGGTTTAACCTGATTTAATCTGACACCGCCGGAATTTCGACAGGTTTCATATTTTTCTGCTTCTCTTTATTCTGCACATATTCCTCTAATATCGTCTTCAGCACATTAACCACCGGAATAGCAAATATCATTCCCGCTACGCCGCCCAAAGCTCCTCCTACCGTAATTGCGATAATTACGAGGACGGGGCTTACTTTAAATGAAGTACCCATGATTTTCGGGTTTATAAAGTTTCCGTCAATCTGCTGTGTAATTAAAAGTATTATCGCCGTTATAATCGCTGTTTCAAGCCCCCTGTCAAACACCATGATAAGCGATGCTATGACCGAACCGAATATAGAGCCGAAATACGGGATAATATTTAAAGCACCGAGCATAATGCCTAATACGGGAGCGTAGGACGAGCCGAGAATGGTAAATTCAATCGTTGTTATCGCTCCGAGGATAATTGAGTCTAAAACTTGACAGCTAATAAATTTACGGAAGCTCAAATCGACAAGACGGACGTATTTAAGCGTGCCTTCCCGCTTTTTGTCTGAACTTATAACGCTTATAAGCCGCTTGAAAAAATCTCTCATTCTATTGTATTCAAGCAGGAAGTAAACCGTGGCGACGATTGTAAGAATCGTTGTGAAAAGACCTGAGAAAACCCCCTGTGCCACGAGGAAGGTGTCAGCAAAGTTAAGCTCAAAGTTCTCGAACGGATTGACCTCTTCTTCAAGCGCCTTAATAGAGTCTGCGAGTCCGATTTCTTCCGCAAACGGAAGGTTCGTCAAATAGCTAATTGCCTGGTCATAATACATCGGCAACAGGTCGGCAAGCTGCATAGCGTTTTGATAAATCATCGGTATCAGCATACTTAAGCCGATGACAAGCACAAGTATTATGACGGCGACATTTATAAGAATACTTGCGCTTCTCGCAAACTTCTTAACAAATTTGAATTTTATTTTTCGTATCTTAATCTCAAGCCATGAAACAGGGATATTTATACAGAACGCTATAATAAAACCGGCAATAAACGGACTCATTATACTTATAATTCTGCGAAACCATCCGGAGACGGAAGCAAAATCAAACAGAATCTTATACGCCAAAAGGATACATACAGCCAAAAGCAGGATTTTTACATATTTGTGAATGTTTTTCATATAGTGTCCCCAAAGGTTTGTATTATTATAGTGTGAAATTACATTTGAAGCGTCAGTTATCGCTTCTTTAATTGATTCTATCACATTCCCGCTGCGTTGTCAAGCCTTTAAAAGCTTCAAAAATCGTTATTTTTGTCTGAAGCGTTAAGTTAATGCCTTGACAAGAATAGCATAAATTGATATACTATGTATATTAAGAAATGCGAGGTTAGGAGTTAAGAAACCTCAAAGGCAGGAAGCTATGAAAAAAAATATTATGATAATCAGCGATTCCGGCAATTTCTATTACATAACAGAGGCGATTTTCAGACAGCGGCACAGGATTCATTCTGCCCAAACGGAAAGCGAAGCCTTAGCTTTACTTCGCTCGGTTTCCCCGAATCTTATAATTCTTACCCCTGCGCTCAAAGACGAAGCTCAAAAGCCGCAGGTTATCGGAGCGAGAATGTCGAGACCGCGGGACAGTTTCCGTTTTCTTGAAAAGGTTCGTAAGTCAGGCGAGCGTTATGCAGATACGCCGACCATTTTAGCCACGCCTGTCGTTACGGCTGATATTATATCAAGGGCGGGTAAATTCGGCGTCAGCGAGATAGTTAAGCTCCCGTTCGACCCGTTAGTACTGTGCGATAAGGTTGAAGAGGTACTTTTGAAATTCTCGCCATCCCGCGAGCATCCCGACCCTGTTACGGGATTACCGAAAAAATATGCGGGAGAGCAGAGTATAGCCGAGTTGTTAGACGAGGGTAAAAAAGGCGCTCTGATGCTTATTGATTTAGACCATTACAGCTTTGCTTCCACGAGCGTGAGCGATAAGACGCTTATTACTTGCCGTGATATTATTAAAGACGAGACCGGCGCCGACGCTGTACTCGCTGTCTTAAAGTCCGGCGGTTTTTTGCTGTTCGTTCCGGAACTGCGTGAAAAAGAAAAGGTACAGGAATACAGCGAGCGGTTAATCCGAAAAATCCTTGAAAGAGTGGATGGAGAAAAGGTCTTTGTGTCGGTAGGACTCGCCGTCTCGGAGCGGCACGGAAAAAATTACGAAGACCTCTACCTTGCCTGTGACAAGGGGCTTGGCGAGGCGCGAACTCACGGTAAGAATATCGCACGGTTTTATTCATGGTGACTGAAAAAGGATAGTGCCGCGAGATTGGCAAAGATAATTTGGGGGTATTATGAAAAATATACTTATTGTAGGCGACGACATAAAGGAAATAAACAGGCTTCGGCGGTTTTTCGGCTTAGAGTTTAAAGTCAGTGCGGTTAATTCCTCGGAAAGCGCGCTTGAGACACTTAAAAGCAAAAAATCCGACCTTATGGTTTATCGTGCAAACACGAATTTAAACGCCTTGTTTGAACTTTACATGAATCTGCGCCGCAATTCCGCCACCGAGAATATGCCGCTTTTGGTTATAACACAAACACAGATAAAAGAGGCGTTATCCGATATGACAGAGATGAGCAATACAGCGGTTGTTGATGCGACACAGGCGGAAGATGATATTATCGCAGTCGCAAATTCGCTGATGTAATTTCCGCCTATACGGTATAATACAAGCAAAACAAGCATATAATTCACTACTTACGGACAGACACAACGCATTACGCCGCCGTCATGTCCATGCAAACAGGAGGGTGAATTATATGTTTGTTGTAACTTTAACACGCAAACGCGCTTTCAGAGCCGCATTAGTAATATTGGCGGTTTTCATCGGCATAGCTGTCGGCATTGCGTCGGTGCTGACCTCAATTAATACCGGAGCGGCGGAAACACGGCTACCCATCTATTCGGTTGACAGAGCGGATAATAAAATCTCGCTGACATTTGATTGCGCTTGGGGTAACTCTAACACCGACGAGCTTTTAAATATTTTAACCGAACACGGGGTATTCGCAACCTTTTTTATGACGGGTGAGTTTGTTGAAAAATTTCCCGATGATGTCCGCAAGATAGCTGTCGCCGGACACGAAATAGCAAACCACTCCGACAGCCATCCCCGAATCAAAGGCATGAATATTAACGAGCTTATCAACGACACCCGCGAAGCCGAGCGTAAAATCACGACGATTACAGGAACAAAGCCCGTCCTTTACCGTTCTCCTTACGGCGAGTACGATGTTAATTCTATAAAAACCGTCGAGGGATTAGGTTACAAGTTTATTCAATGGTCTGTAGACAGCATAGACTGGCAAGAACCCGACCCCGCCACAATTGTCAAGCGTGTTACAGAAAAAACCGTACCCGGCTCTATTCTGCTGTTCCATAACGATTTGGATAACACCACAAAGGCGCTGCCCGAGGTTATTACGAGACTTAGGCAAGCGGGATTTGAGTTCGTCAAGACGAGCGACTTGATTTACCATGATGATTATTACATTGACCATGCGGGTAAACAGATAAAAGAAATCAGAACACTTTTGCCGATAGCTCATGAATCTGCACTCGCCGAGACTGTTGAAATAATCCGCTCAAGGCTCACTTATGAAGAAATCGCATCTCTAAGGGACGGTGTTTCTCCCCAAATAGCGGCAAAAGTTTCACCGCATCTCTCGCAGGAACAATTGCTGATTCTCTCCGAACTCACGGTAGCCGAGGCACAGGCAATAATCGCGGCGGTTTTAAATGATACGTCCGCACCCGTACCCACGCCCGCGCAGGAAACATATCCGCAGGACCCGGAGCAAGAACACAAGGCAGGTTATTTCACGGAGCCATACGAACAAATAAGCGAGAATGATATTCCGGATTTAAACGAACTGCTTGAGGGAAACATGTCCGGTTTAAACGAACTGTTTGAGGGAGATATGTCAGGTTTAAACGAAATAACAGGCGGTGATTTCCCTAACTTAAACGAACTGTACGCAGAAATTGACGAGAAATAAAGGCTTTAAACACATAATTAAGGATGCCGAATAATTTACGGCATCCTTTTTCCTTTATTTTTTATTCAATTTTGATTGACAAAAGCACGGCGGTATGTTATACTAAATATTGTGGATTTTGCAGGTGTACCGAAGTGGTCATAACGGGGCGGTCTTGAAAACCGTTTGGGCGCAAGCCCACAGGGGTTCGAATCCCTTCACCTGCGGCTTAATATTCATCGGGGTTTGCGGTTTTTCCGTAAACCCCGATATAATTCAATGCGGTGATGCCTTTGGAGTGTGTAAGCCGAACTGGTTTATCGAAAAGGCTTTTAATATATGGGGAAAGTATTATCAAACTGCTTGACAAAATTGATTTCATTTGTTATCATTTAATAAAGTCATATAAAAACATATATAACAGGGCGGTTAATTGAAGGAGACCAACATGAGCAGTGAAGTTATGGAATTCATGGTGTGGCTCGTTGAGAGAGTTGCAAGAAAGTTTTTTGATGGAAACAAGCGATTAGCTTATAATCAACTCAAAGCTACAGGGTTGTGGGAACACTATGTAAGGCATTATGAAACTTCTCATACCTTAAATGAGGAGTATCTGCTTGTCGATATAAAGGAGTGTCTTGAACGTCATGGGTAATATTAATAGTATTGTGAACTTGTTCCACGGTTCGGATAAAGAAGTGAGTATTGTATAATAAGTGAAATGGGATTAAAGGCTTTCAAATTTATAGATTCTTATGAAGTAAAAGCGAGGTGAATCTTAATGTTCAACGATGATGTGGCATTGGTTAAGATGTTAGTGAAAAGGTTGTCTTCAAAACATGGTTGGAATTATGATGAGACTTTAGATAGGTTTTATGACACTAAAGTGTGTGAGTTGATTTCAGATGAATCTACAGGAGCCTATGCTTTTGCTCCTGTGGTGCTGATTGATATGCTTGAAGACGAGTGGAATGGTACAAAAAAATCAGATGGATGGTTCAAACAGGCTTAACGCTTAAAGAAGTATGACCTTAAAATGAAGAACGTCCCTGTGTCAGAGTGGCGTTTACCGAAATTTCTCCAATAGAAAAAGCCCCGTCAAAAAGACAGGGCTTTGGGAGCTATTTTATATATTAAATCTTGACAAACACACGAAAATCCGCCATTAAAGCGGATTTTGTATTATCTTTCTTTTAAGAAATGCAAGATGTTTCTCGAGGAATGTAGCAACCTATGTATCTCGACAACGCTCTGTTCCTCAAAGACTTTGTAAAACCCGATATAGTCATTAACAAAGAATCGCCGGAACTGTGGCATCGGCTCATAAACAGAATACATATATGGGTTATCTTCCAAATTTTCTTTGCATTTTTCAAATTTCACAGTAAATTTTCGTGGGGTTGACGGATAAAACTGCGACAGGTACTCGTAAATCTCATTATAATCGTGTTCCGATAATTTTAACAGTCTTATTTCATACTTCATTCACGCGGCAACTCCCCATAGGCTTCGTCTTTTTCGAGTCGCATCCATGCTCGTTTGAAAAAGTCATCAGCCGAAACCCATTCGGCATTGGGGTTGGCGGCGTAGTCTTCCGCTTTTTTGAGTTCGCGGCAGACATATTGAGTGTGCAAAAACTCCTCAAATGCGGCAAAGTCCTCCGCATTAATCATCACGGCTTCTTCCTTGCCGTCGCGAGTGACCAATATTTGACCGCGCATATTCAGCGTTTGCATTATGGTGTCATAATTGCCGGGAATGTCGTAAAGCGGCATGGTTACTGTCTTATGCATGATTTATCTCCCTATTTTGTTCATCTTTTCTTTATTATACCATAAATTTGTTGCGCTGTCAACGAATTTATGATTCAATGTTTACCCTGCCATGGCGGTTTTTATTTTATAAGTGTGGGTAGACTTCCCTGTGTTTTCGCAAGGGATTAACCCGTTTTGTAACAATAGCCGTGCCTTTTCCTTTGTCCAATGCGGCTTAATATTTCCCCTTTCTGTTGACTAAGTAAGCATAACCCCGCCCCGACTTTCTCAAATCGGGGCGGCGTTTTTATTCTACGTTTAGATTTTAGAAGATTTTAAATCTCATCAATCATTCCCGTAATGAATTTTAATATATTCAGTGCATCGGTTGCTGTGAATTTGCTGTCGCCTCTTGAGCTTGCTAAGAAAGCTTGAAGCGGGTTGAGTTCTGCGTTTCCTGTGAGGGCTTGGAGCAGTAGAAGCGCGTCAGCCGCTGTTACTGTTCCCGTGCCTGTGAGGTCGCCCGTTTGAGCCACGACTACGATATAATCCCCCGCGCCGGGTATATTTACTGTCGCCGTGCCGTCCGCATTTACTGTCGCCGCCGAAACAACTTCAAACTCGCCTGTTTCGTCATTGAAAACGAGAAGAACCGCGTTCTGCCCTGCGTTCGCTCTCGCTGTCGTCACGGTCTGATTTCCTGCCGAGGTCGCCGCGATTTGGGTTACGGGGAGATTTCCGGCGATTTTTTCAACTACAGCTTTCGGGACATCTATTATAATTTCCGATGTGCCTGTTACAACTTCCGTAAATACGGCGCCGGTTGTTTCCGTGGCGTTGTTAGTCGGGGTTGTCGGGGTTGTGGGGGTTGTGGGGGTTGTCGGAGTTGTGGGAGTTGTCGGGGTTGTGGGGGTTGTGGGAGTTGTAGGGTCGTTGTTAGGTGTTCCCGCATGGAACGTGCAGGAGCTTGAAGTCGTGCAGGTTCTTGTTAGTCCTGTTTCCGGGCAATCCGCACATTCTCTACAGTCAGTAGTTTTGCGTGTGTCGTGTTTGCAATCGTCGTCGGGGTCGGGATCCCACTTTGCATAAAGCGTCATGTTCGCGGTGACTGTGTCGGCGTCAAAATCCCACTCGTCGTTGTTTTCGGTAAACCAACCGCCGAAATCAAAGCCGGTTTTTGTGGGGTCGGTCGGGGCGGTGAGTTTGTCGCCCTCGTATACTTTCGCGGCTTCAACCGCGCTACCGCCGTCCGTGTCGAAAGTCACGGTAAAATAGGGCAATTCTTCGAGACTTATGTATTTATAAGTAACATCCCATATAAACTCGCCGCTTCCGGTCTTGGTGGTAGGGGCGGTGTTGCTTGTATTCGTCCAAAAGTCGTACTTACCTGTAATAGTAACAGTGCCAAACGTCGACGCTCCAAAGGTGACACCGTCTCCTGCGCCGATTGCTCTTGAGGTGGAACGATTCCCTGCTATTGCGGTAACATTGCCGCCTGTTATATTAATAGTGCCGCCGCCGTTATCGCTTTCGGCGCCGCCGATACCTGCGCCACCGCCGTTGCCCGTAGATGTAACCGTGCCGCCTGTTATGGTTATATTACCGCCCGAACCCCGGTTATTGCTACCGTAACCGCCGCCGATACCTGCGCTGAATAAGCCGCCTGTAGCTGTAATCGTACCGCCGGTTATGGTGATTGTGCCGCCTCTCGCGGTGGCACCACCGCCGCCGATACCTGCGCCGCTAATGCCACCGGTCGCGGTAAGACTGCCTGTGCCTTGTATAGTCAGCGTAGTTCCGTCCGGGTTTTGTATACCTGCGCATCCCAAGCCTGCCGTGAGGGTGTTTTCGCCTACAAGAGTTACGGTTAGCTTTGCGCCGTTGTTCAAAAGCAAGGGTGATTGGTTATTGTCAAGCCCTTCTATTTCCACATCATTAAGGGTTACAGCCGCTGTTGCGCTTGCGGCAACTTCAATGCGCCGTTTATCTGTGCTTGTTCCTGTGACTGTAATATTTGCGCCGTTATTTATGGTTAGGATTGTACCGTCCCATGTTGCGACTCCCGTGCCGTTCGTCCATGCTCCGGTTGATAGGTCAAACGTGCCTGTCGGCGTGTCGTCCGCGAATACCACGCCGGGCAGTGCGGGGATAATCGCGAGAGCGAGGGCGAAGGTAACTACCCATGCTACGATTTTTGAAAATGTTTTCTTGTTCATGTTGTGAACTCCTTAAAAATATTTTTTTGTGATTTTTTGCGAATAGGCTAAAACGCAAAAAGGCGGCTACTCCCGCACATGCGGGGTAGTCGCCTTGAATAAAATATATGTAAACACGGCACACGGAAATAAAGCGATGTTAAATCGCGAAGCTATTGATTGATTGATTGATTGAT
>Ga0099364_10002394_pt1 | contig 29939 bp, 22 predicted proteins | sample TergutTh196P3_FD_73070 | JGI IMG/M metagenome (GOLD analysis project Ga0099364, IMG submission 73070) | Microcerotermes parvus P3 segment gut microbial communities from Pointe-Noire, Republic of the Congo - Th196 P3 | ecosystem: Host-associated > Arthropoda: Insects > Digestive system > Gut ...
CGCGACTCGGGAGCGTAGAACTTCTGCCATGATTTGTACTCGATTACATTAAAGACGTCGTTCTTAACCGGCGCGCTTCCTGCCGTTGAACTGACAAGAGGGCGAGTTCTCCTGATTTCTGTGTCGCGCGCTGCATTAATGATGGACATAATCTCGTCTAATCTGGTAGCGGCGGTCTGGGCTACAGCTAGCGACGCCAGATAATGAGCGTATGCGCGGCGCATGTAGTTCAAACGAATGGTAGACGCGTGTTGAGGATTAACTCCCTCGAACAGGAAAGAAACTGATTGGTTGGATATACCCATGTTGGTGCCAATTCCTTCATCCGGGTGACCGTCGTCGGTGGTCATGCCTGGAACTGAAAGCTGTCCCATCAACGGTCCGGTAACTCCGTCTCTGGAGACGACCTGAACATTGGGGATTATTTGGTTGGTACCGCTAAAACTTCTATACCACTGCCATCCAATATACTTTTCTGTTAGCATTCTTGCTATGGCTGGTTCGTAGACGAACCTTGCCAAGTCCCTGACTCTTTGGTCCACATTGTGGTGGGATAGCATACCCGTCTGAACGGGCGTAAGGAAGCCGCGACCAAAGCTTGTACTTACGAAGCCCCCTGTATCATTGGGCGCTTGTTCAGTGTCCATCGGGAAGCCCATTTCATGCTTACAAACCGAAACAATGGGGTCATACGCTATCCACATCTGGCGAATTTGACGCACTATCGGCGACTCGGCGCCCAGGAAATCGCGGTTCGCGTCGAATCCGGAATTGTTTCCCGATGTAACGGCTGTTACGGCCTGCCCTGCATGACCAAAGCGACCAACGCCTGTTGTTCCGCGATGAACGTCCCATGCGCCGTCCACGTTAAAGCGCGGGACTATGACAATGGTAACTTTGTCCAGAATTGCGTCGAAATCAATTACTTCATTCAATCCGCTCCATTTTTCAGTTGCGTCGCCACCTCTTTTGCCGCCGCGCGCGAAATCAGCGGCTGTCTGCAGCAGGGATTCTCCCGCAGAAGTTTCTTCGCCGTGGATTTGTCCATGGAACCATACAACCGGCTTACCTAGTCTTTTTACCTGTTCGGGGGTGAAAACCGGCGCAATAGGTTCTTTTGCGTTGTTATTATTGCTGAATACCGCTATTAACATTTCAAATGTTCTCTCCAGCACATAGGGATTATTATCTCTGCCTGCGCTGGGACCTGCTGACGTGCTAATCGGGTTTGAATAAAAAGGGAACCCGGTGATGAACTGATGCCTCATTCGTTCGGGATACGTTTCCTGTAAGTGCTTAAACCAGATTTTCATTTCCTCGTTGGTAGATGCATAAGCCATGTTTCCTCTTAGGTCTTCGCTTTTCGAGTGACCTCGCAAGCCCAGAGCATTAATTACCGGTATGTCTTCCGGGTTGTCATTGTAGCGGAAAGCGGGAGTCTTAAACCACTTTCCTACGTCCGATTCATACGCATTCTTGCCATCAAAGGTGATATACTCTATCCCCAGCCGCGCCGATTCGGGGTAAGCTTGAAGGGTAGGGGTATTGGCGCCCTGATTTCGACCAAATTCAAAATTCCTTACCGGACGGAGGTACATTGCGCTCATGTTCCCTTCAGCCTGTTGCTGCGCCTCTATCTCCGCCTTTCGTTCCAAGTATGCCTTAGTAGACTCTCTCGCATTCCATTCGTCAACGTCGATTAGGTCGTCCCCTCCATCGTAAGCATGGACCGACGCCACAAACGAAAACGCCAACAACAAACACAACGCTATCTTCAGTTTTCTCATTCTTATTACTCCTTCCATAATATTAATGTTTGCTAAAGAATAACATTGTATTAAATATATCATATTGTCCATATATTTTTACACGATTTTTTAAAAGCGGGGGCTTAAATCTAACCCCCCCGCTTCAAACGCCAAAGGCGTTAAACTACGGATACTATAAACTTTGGAAGCCTTGAAAAAGGATTATTGTTATGTCTATTCTATTAATAGAAATTCTTTTACGCCTTTTTGCAAAATCTGCGAGAAATTAGCGCGTTTTTTTTCTCCCGCTTCTTTTAGCCATAATGGGATTGTAGCGTTAATTTTGACTGATTTTCCCTCATAGTAATTCTTGTAGAATTGCGTATCACATGCTACAAGCGTGACAATACCATCATCGACCACTTCAATATCCTTTATGTTACTTGGTTTTGGTATAGATATGTCTTGTCTTTCTAATTCGTACAACATTAAACACAGCGCATCGCTGGCTTTCTCAATTCCTTCTGCCGTATCCTCTGCCTGGGTGTAACAGCCTTCAATGTCTGGAAAGTATATGGAGTAGCCGCCCTCTTGTTCTTTCTCGAAGATTGCCGGATATGTGTATTTAGCCATTAGATTAAATCCCTCCTTACTTTAACCCTGCGTCTTTTAGAATTTTGTTCAGTATTCCATTTTTAACGTCTTCCGAGTTATGTCTACCGACTAAGAATATTTTGCCAGTCTTTGAGCTGAACCAGTTTTCGTGTCTTGTTCCTTCTGATTTCATGTAACAACCATTCTTTTTCAACAGGTTCTTTAGTTCCGAATATTTCATAAAAAACTCCTTTCGCTTGCCTTTACATTATACTCCTTTTTAGGCTTATTATCAGCCTATGTTAAGCGCTAAAATCTCAATAATATATCCATACAGAGAACACTAAAACGAGTCTTTAATATAGTCGATAAACATATAATATCCACATTAATTCATTAAAATAGCTTTTACTGTGGGACAGAAATGCTTTTGCAGATTAATTCATATGTCAAATCATAACAACTTTAGCTGAGATTTAAGCTTTGAAAGAGGAAATGTAATCACTTTCAAAGGAATAATTTAAAATTTGGAGGTAGATCATAATGAGAAAGTTTTATCTCGTGTCCCTTGTGTTGGTGTTGCTTATATCAACATTGCCTGTCAGCTCGGCGTTGTCGGCAATGGGCGAACTGGATAGGTTTGCGCTTAATGACGCGACTGACAAAGACTTCGCAGGCGCTGGCGTCACGATAGGCAAAGATGGTAAACCGGACGCGGAGTTTGCAGTCAGGATAAGCGGCGCTGGCGCCATCTCGGGTTTTTCAATCAAAAACTTAACGTCGGGCAAGGAGTGGAATACCTCCGGCGGAAACAATATTATTGTGGTAGTCGACAACAAGGGCGCTGTGGTGAATAAGTCGTTTCCAAGAGTTGCCTTTTTACTTGCGGCGGATTACAAGCTTTACATCAACGACAGAGAAGCCGTAACCGCTGAGGGAGGCGAGTTTGAACTGACTGTCAGATTCGTCGACAATTCAATATCTACAGCTCGAACGACTATTGAACCTACAGTCGCCGATCAACACCGCTCCGGCAGAGGCGAACGAGGTCGCGACCGGGAGGCTGCGGAACAGACTTCCGCCGTTGCGGGCAGCGCAAAAATAATCTCTTCATCATTTCTGGGAAAAGGCAGTTACGACCTTACCAACGAAACGAAAAAGCTTGGTTCCAACATAAACCCTGACTATCGAATTGACGTGAGTATTGCCGGCGTTGATACGCTCACGGGGGTGAGGATACGAGCTACCGGCGGCAATGCGCCCGATAAGGTATGGGATACTGTGCCGACCACAAGCAACATGTTGGCAGCAGTCACCGAACAAGGCAAAAACACGCCTCTCAACTTAAACGACGGGTCAATCTCAATACCAATCAAAGAATTACGCGACTTAAGCTTTTGGTTCGATGGCGACGACTCAGTTGCGCGTCAGGATTTCCGCCTTACACTTCTTTATACCGGCGGACGTATTGAGGAGATTGATATAAAACAAGCTCCCGCTGCCCAAGGACGTCCCGCGCAGAGCGAAAGGAGTCACGGTAGAGGCGGCGGACGTTCGGTTCAAATGCAGGCAAAACCCGTAGAGATAAAACTTGACGTGGTTGGCAAGAACAGGATCAAGCAAGTCAGCGGGTTACGAGATTTCTCGCTTATGATAGACGTGAGGGGAGAGGGGACAATAAAAGTCGTGTCGATAGTGAACCAAATAGGTCAGGGTAGGTGGGACACAGTCCCCGGCAGCAGCGCGTGGCTTATGCTTGTTCGCAAAAGCGGCTCGCAGGTGAACGATCCGAAAGACTTCAGCGTTTCAATTCCAATGCGCGGCAACGAGACGTTCGAGCTTCTTATGGAAAACGACGGTACCCTTGCAAACAATCAGGGACGGTTACTATTGGCAATAACATGGGATGACGGCGAGATCATAGAAGAATTTCTCACTTGGTAATCAACGGCATTAATTAATTCCGTTTACTTTAAACCATAGAATTCCAGTATGTTCAACAGCAAGTCTGGATGATAAAAACGTGTCGAAAAATGCAAAATATCGACACGTTAAATATTTGGAGATTGATTTCCGCGCGTATTGAATCGTTAATATTGAATTTACATGGTAAATTTGGTAAGCTTTAGTTATCGGTGTAATTATTTAGTACTTTTATAGATAATTATGACCATTTTTTGATTGGAGACGTTTTAATGACTGTAATTAAAGAAAATGATGGAAGTAACTATGAAGAAAGAGCTGATTACATTGATTACGAGGATATGTATAAATGGAACGTAGATATTCCGCATTATAAAACAATCCAAAAAAAACTAATTGAAAAAGGCTCAAAACTAATTATCGGTCCTAGAGGGACTGGAAAAACGCATCAAATGAGAGTTGCATACAATGTATGTTTGAAGGATTCAAAAAAGCCGTTCCCAATTTATGTGTCATTCAATAGATACTTCTATTTAGAACCATTGTTATCTAAAAATCCAGCTGCAAGAACTATTTTTCATACGTGGACGCTTTGTATTATAGTGTTGGGATGTTTAGATACAATCGACAATATTACAAATGAGAAAAATGATTTGTCCTTTAAGAGTTTTAAAAGAGAGCAATTAGAGAGATTTGTAGTGCAGTCTGAGAAAAGTATTCAAGAGGACTGGCACAATGATATTATCAATAATGTCACAATTAGCGATGTGATTGCTTATTTAACTGCATCAATGGTAAAGCATTCTAGAAAGAGAGCAATTTTATTGTTAGATGATGCCGCTTATACTTTGACAAAGGAGTATATGGTTGAATTCTTTGACATATTTCGGTGCTTAAAAACAGCAAACATCTCACCAAAAGCGTCGGTATACCCTGGTACTACGGAATATGGACCACGATTCCATGTTAAGCAAGATGGTGAGCCAATAAATGTTTGGTTTGAGCCTGAAAGTGCTGATTATAGTGATTTTATTGACTTATTATGCGAAAGAAGATTTCTTGACACAGAATTGGATGACGATATAAAGCAGATACTAAGGTATGCCTCTTTTGGTAATCCTCGTTCCTTCATTACACTTTTGAGAGATTATGAGAAAGATAGGTTTAAGAGTAAACAAGCTAACTTGAATTCAATATTCGATGCACGCTGCAATTTTCTAAAAGACGAGTACCATTCGATAAAACAAAAACTCGTCCAATACTGTACTATTATAGACATTGGTTGGGAATTTTTTGAAAAGGTTTTAGATAATGTTACGTTATCGAATATAAGTATTGCGGGTTCATCTGAAAAAATAACAATCGTTGGCATCAAAGAATATAAAGGTAATGCAATTGACAGAATGATTAGATTCCTAGTTGAAGCTGGTTTGCTTTATGAATTAACTCCTGTCAAACACGGTGAAAAAAGAGAGTATAAAAGGTATATTTTTCATCTTGTGTTTTTATTTCACAAAAGAGCTTTCTCAAAAAGCAGTCGGGGCTTCAATATAGCAGAAATATTAAGATTTCTTGAAAGAAAAAACACCAAACATCCATTGCGTATGACTATAAAAGGTATTCTTGGTAGTAATGCTAAAGACCGATTATTATTGAATTTGCCGCAATGTACTAAATGTGGCAGTAGTAGGCTAAGTGAAAATCAGAAATTCTGCCATAATTGCGGACATGAATTAGCGTCTCGATCATCTTTTAAAGAATGCATGAAACTAACTATTGATAAACTTCCTTTAACACATTGGCAAAAAGAAAGGATAAAAAGCGAAACATCCTTAAGAACTGTTCAGGATTTTGTTGCTATCCAAGATATAGGCGCTGAATTACAAAAACCGTACGGAATAGGAAAAAAGCGCGCAGAGAAGATTGATAATGCAGTAAAAATAATTATTGAGGAGTTTCTTGCATAATGGGATCGTTTACATACACTTTAAGTCAATTTACACAATTTAACAGATTTACAACAGAAGGATTATTCGATGACAACTATGTGCATTCAAATAAATCGGCAATTGATGACTTTGTTGACAAAAGAACAGAATTATTCAAATTAATCTGGCCTTACAGAGAAAATATTGCAAACCTACCTGGTGAATTAACTAAAATGATTTTATTAGGTTGCATTTCAGCTGTAGAGAGCTATATAAGAAAGATCATCCGTTCAATTATTATAGTTGATCATGCTTCAAAAAAGTGTTGCGAAGAACGTACACTTAAGTATGGGGCGGTTGTTGCGCATAAGGATAAATCAATGCTACCAGAGGCTTTGTTTGAAAATATTTCATTTACGAGCGGTAAACACATCAAAGAAACTATAAGCAGTTTTCTTAATGTGAAATGTGATAATAATCAGAATCTGAGTATGGTGCTTATGGAATACTCTTCAGTTTGCGAATTACGTCATTGTGTTGTCCATAGATTTGGATTATTAGGTTCAAGCAATGCAATCAGACTTGGATTATCAGAGCATGTAAAATATATTGAAAAACCAATTCAAATTGATTTTGACCGATTAAACGGAATTGTGCAGATATGCAACAATTTGGTAAAAGCGGTAAATAGCCATCTTTTTGCTGAAATTATTGAAAGAACATTTGTTGAAAGAACAGAATCGTGGTCAAATTACAGAAAGGATAAAAAGACATTCAAGAAGTATTTGGATATTTTCATTGATTCTACAAATCCTTTAGATTATAGAATGGTTTACAATGAGTTTTTGAATTGCATGCATAGTAAACATGGCGCCGAATACCAAAAGCCATTGAATTAATTGCATGAAGTCAATAAGGGGTTCATTATTTTGGATTATAGCAAATTTTACACACCTACTGAAATCGCAGATCTTTTAATAAAACAACTGGAAATCAATCCCCCAAATTCAGTTGTTGATATATGCTGTGGGAGGCATAATCTTTTATATTCAGCAAAACAAATATGGCCAAAGGCTCAATTTGTTGGTGTTGATGTAATTGAGCATTTAGTTGATGATATAGATTGCATTCAATCTGATGGTCGCAAATTTGCAATAGAACACTCAAATCAATTTTCACTAATTTTAGCAAATCCGCCATTTGCTTACGTCAATAAAAAGCGTGAATATCCAGAACTATATAATAATCTTCCTTTCAGGTATAGTACATCAAGACTCGAAAATGAAATGCTACTAGCTAATTTACGCCTACTTAATTCAAATGCTACTTTGTTAATAATTATGCCCAGAACATTTATTAATGCAAAGAACAATTTGGAAATTAGAAAATATATTTCAAGTACTTATCATGTTAAGAAAGTCATTCGTTTGCCAGATGGGGTATTTGGATCATCAAAGATTAGTAGTTGTGCGCTTATAATTAGAAAAGCAGATAGCAATTATTCCTATACAAGTGTACTTGATGTTATGGGTGTTGAGAAAGAATACACAGTATCAAAACCAGTATATGTTCGAAAAAAACAAATGGATGCTGGGTATTGGGATACAGACTATATGCCTACTATGTCAAGTCGTCTGCTGAATTCTCGCCGTGGAACAATTTCCAGTAGTTATTTTGCTCATTCAGGGATTCCAATTCTACATACAGCGAGATTACAGCCGCAATGGAAACCAAGCATTCGTTATGTCAACGAAAATATTTCTTCATCAATATATGCTGAAGATGGAGATATAATTGTCAACAGGATAGGAAAAGCTGCTGGGCAATGGTGCATATATACAGGCGACCCGATACTAATCTCAGATTGTCTGTATCGTATAAAAGACCCGGGCGGTGATATTGCCAAGAAGCTTACAGGTAATGTCTATTCTTCTCCTCTAAGAGGGGTAGCAACCCGTTACATTACCATGGATGATTTCGATGCATGGTACAAATCAATTGAATAAATATATTCTTATCAGAAATCTCCCGTCATTTTTGACTGCTATGCAATAAAGCATACGCAATGCACATGAAGCCAGCTATCAGCATTAAGTCCGCAAAATTCAAATTTAAATCTAACTTACTGATTATTTCTATATAATCCGTTACGTGTCCTAGCAAAATGCGTTCTATCGCGTTGCAGCAGGCGCCGCCCAGGAAAAAGCAACCCCCTAAATATCCGGCGCGCGTTTTGTTGATCAATTTCCATAGCCCGAATTTAATTACAAAAAATATAAACAGCGCAAATAAAACAACGCTCGCAATATTTGTTAATTCGTGGCTTTTCCACAAACCAAATGCAATGCCAGTATTGATAGTTTTCGTTTCTGCAAAGCGTCTTATAAGCAAATCTAGAATACAAATGGCGGATGTCGCAACGATACATCCAATTTTATACTTACGCGATATTGTCAAGTTATCCTCAAACATTTAAATCCTGTCCGTCGGACAAATATTCTTTTATGATTTTTACAATTTTACTTGCGGCTTTTCCGTCTCCAAAAGGACACTCCGGTTTTTCTGAAAAAGATGCCAACCATGCAGGGTCGTCAAGTAATCGCGAAGCGGTGGACACGATTTTTTGCGTATCCGTGCCCACGATAGTTCCTGTTCCTTCGTTTATTGCTTCCGGGCGTTCCGATAACTCGCGCATTATCAATAATGGCTTTTTTAAAGCAGAAGCTTCTTCCTGGATGCCTCCGGAATCGCTCATAATAAAATCGCTCATTTTCATCATGTTAATGAATGCGGGATAATCTAACGGCTCTGTGTAATGAATTCTCTCGTTTTGAGGGAGCATACTGTAGAAAACTTCTCTTACTTCCGGGTTAAGGTGAAGAGGTATAACAACATGCAAATCATCATAATTGTTCAGTAATTCTTTCAACGCGCTTACGATCCTGAAAAGAGGTTTTCCCCATGATTCGCGGCGATGCGCCGTCACAAGCGCAATGCGGGAAGTTTTCTCGATTCCTAAAGAAGATGCTGTTTCGACGTCGCGTGAGTTTTCAATAGTCCAAAATAATGAATCTATCACCGTATTTCCTGTAATCCATATTTTATTCTCGTTGATTCCTTCTTTTATTAGATTTTGTGCTGCAATAACCGTAGGCGCAAAACATAACGCGGATAATCTATCAGTAATGACTCTATTTGCTTCTTCCGGGAACGGTTGCGATAAATCATTGCTTCGCAGTCCGGCTTCAACATGCGCAATGGGAACTTTTCTGTAAAAAGCGGCAAGCGCGGCGGCAAGCGTTGTTGTTGTATCTCCGTGGACCAATACCATATCCTGTTTGTTTAGAGCGAGAAAATTTCCAACGCCTTCCAGTACTTTGGATGTTATGTGTTCAAGCGATTGGCGCTCTTTCATTACGAATAATTCATAATTCGGAGTTATATTAAAATGTTTTAACGCTTGATCCAGCATTTCAGCATGCTGTCCGGTGGAAAGCAATGTGACGGCAAAGTCTTTTAGACTCTTTAGTTCCATTATTACGGGCGCCATTTTTATGGCTTCAGGTCTCGTGCCAACTACGCATGTTACTTTGAACATATTTTTTTCGCCTGTAATTACATCTTTTTCAATTTCATTAGGTCTTTGCATTATATTTCCATTTTGTCCCAAGAGGCGTATCTTCAAGGATTATTCCAAGCTCAGCAAGCGACGCTCGGATTTCGTCGCTTCGGGCGAAGTTTTTATTCTTTCTGGCTTCGTTTCGCTCGTTGATAAGCGCCTCAATAGGTAAATTGTCAATGCTTATCTGTTCGCGAACGTCAAATATCCCCATAACTTCGTTGACGTCCGACAAAAACAATTCCGCGCTGTCATAAATTGCTTTTGAGATTTTACCTTCCTTAAGCCTTATGTTTATCACGCGGACTGCTTCAAATACAACTCCTATTGCTGCGGCGGTGTTGAAATCATCATCCATTGATTCACAATATTTTGCCCAAAAATCCGACATTTTTTGGTTGAATTCATGCTCATCGCCACAAATTGACTCAAGGTGTTTACATGCAAATTGTAGATCGTTCCAACAATTATTGAGCCGTTCCATTCCGCTCATTGCTTGCTCCAATCCTTCCGGAGCAAAGTTTATCGGCGATCGGTAGTGGGCGCTGAGCATAAAAAGGCGGATTGCAAGCGGAGGAAACTTCTCGCGCGCAGCCCTTGCGGTAAGAAAGTTATCAAGAGATTTTGACATTTTTTCCTTGTCTATGAGAAGAAACCCATTGTGAATCCAAAAGCGCGCGAATTGTTTACCAAGCGCGGATTCCGACTGGGCTATTTCGTTTTCATGATGAGGGAAAGTAAGGTCAACGCCTCCTGCGTGGATATCTATCGTATCTCCCAGATGTTTTTTTGACATAGCGCTACACTCAATGTGCCAGCCTGGGCGCCCCATTCCCCAAGGGCTTTGCCAGGCGGGTTCTCCGGGTTTTTGAGCTTTCCATAAAGCGAAATCAAGGGGATGTTTCTTTCGCTCGTCAATTTCTACCCTTGCTCCCGATAACAGTTCGTCTTGAGTCTGAGTGGTCAGCTTTCCATAATGGTTCCAACTTTGGACATCAAAATAAACGTCTCCGGCAACTTCGTAAGCGTGACCGTTTTCGATAATTCTTTCAATAAGGTATATTATTTCGGGGATGTGTTCCGTAGCTTTTGGCGAGAGGGTAGGGCGCTTGATCAAAAGAGCGTCCGCGTCCTTGTAGTATTCGGAAATAAACCTTTCCGCAAGCTCCGCAACTGTTATTCCTTCCGAGTTTGCGCGCGTTATCATTTTGTCGTCAATGTCCGTAAAGTTTTGCACAAACTTTACTGTATATCCGCTCTTTTCCAGCCATCGGCGCAGGACGTCAAAAACAATGAAAGGTCTTGCGTTACCGATATGGAAGTAATCATAGACTGTAGGTCCGCAACTGTAAAATGTCACTTCACGCTCTTTTAACGGGATGAATTCTTCTTTCTTGCGGGTCAAGTCATTGTATAAAAACATTTTTCCCCTCTTAATCCTCTATCAATCCGGCTTCAAGCACTTGGTTGCGGCTAAAATCGTCTATTCTTAAATAAAACGCGGCGGTGTCTACCAGAGCTTGTAAGGGAGTTAAGCCAATTACTTCGCTTCCAACTATATTAACTCCATACCTTGCCGCTTCAGATTTAACGGTTTCAAACACTCTGTGCAAAGGAGTCTCTGCAAAATTTGTAAAATTAATGGAAACCTGGGCGACTCCTTTGTCTTCAATCATAATTCCTATGGCGCGGCAATATTTATATCCGCCTTTAGATTCGCGAATATTTTGCGCGATTTTCTTCGCTATGGATACATCTTTTGTTCCAAGATTGATATTGAACGCGATAAGGAATTGGCGCGCGCCAACTACCGTAGCGCCAGCTTTTGGCATTACGTTAGGTCCCGCGTCGGGAGCGCGTTCAGGAGTCTTTATGGCCTCCTTCAGTCCTTCGTAATCGCCTTTGCGAACATTGGGAAGCGCTTTCATATGCTCGCGCTTTGCCGCAGCTTCATAAAAATATACGGGAACGCCTAATTCCTTCGCAATTTTTTCCCCAACTTCGTGGGCTATTACAACGCATTCTTCCATTGATACGTTTGAGACAGGTATAAAAGGAATAACGTCCGTAGCTCCAATTCTTGGATGCGCGCCCTTGTGTTTGTCCATATCAATAAGCTCCGCAGCTTTCGCGCATCCTGCAAAAGCTCCTTTTTTCACAGCTTCAGGAGGCCCGACGAATGTCAGTACAGAACGGTTATGGTCAGGGTCGGAGGAGTAGTCCAAAACCTTAACTCCTTCAATTGCCGCTACGGCGTCAACTATTGCCTTAACAACTTCCGGGCGACGTCCTTCGCTAAAATTCGGAACGCATTCAACTAATTTTGCCATTTAAAATCCCTCCTGTGGATTATCAAATTTTTATTTACACGGACTGTAACCACAATTGAAGCAATAAGCGCAACCTGAAATCATTTCCATTGGAGATTTGCATTCGGGGCAAACGACCCCTCCTTCATGCAGCGCTGTCTTTATTACTTCGCCTCTATCAACAAGTTTATCCATCATTACGGCAATAGCGTCGGGAAGCGACCTTGCAATATGGTCATCATCAAAGCCAAGCATCCAGTATTCTTTACCCGAAAGACCTTTGAGCGTATCTATGAAATCTTCAATTTTGCATCCTGAGCGCAGACCTATTGATATCACTCTGGAAAGCGCTTCAGTCATTGCTTTCAGCTCTGAGCCGCTCTTTCCAATGGAAATGAATATCTCGAAAGGATCAATTCCGTCAAAATTTAATGTAACGTATAAGCTTCCCCAAGGAGTGGTGTCTTTGATTGTTTTTCCAAAAACCACAAGGCCCGGGCGCTCTTTTACTCTACCGGCAACAGCAGGCACAAGAGGCTGCTCTTCCGCTTTTTTAATCTCTATTGGCTGATACGAACGCGACCCATCTCTATAAATAGTTATCCCTTTACATTGCAATTGATAACAATTCTCGTAAATCTTTCTGACATCTTCTTTTGTGGCAGCATTTGGAAGATTGACCGTTTTACTTATCCCGGAATCGATAATGCTTGCAAATATTCCGGTTACTCCAACATGTTGCGCTGTCGTAATGTCGTAAGCGGTTTTATAAACATTATCAGAAATTTTGTTATTAGCTTTGAACTCTTCTCTTAATTCCTTTGGAAAAAGCTTATGCCAGAATTCAAGCTGCTCGGTACCTGTTCCATCTGATCTGGCCACATGTCTTGTCCATGTCCATGCAAAATTGGGTTCTATTCCCGAGCTTGCGTCAAGTAACATAGAAATTGATCCTGTAGGAGCAATTGAAAGCCTCCTGCTATTGCGCATCTCCCCCCGAACAATGTTTCTCAGCATCTTTTTTACGCTGGCAAACGTGTATGTCGAGTAGTTTTTTTGGAAAGCCGCTAAAGTGTTTACTAATGTATAAGGTATGGTATCGGACATTCTCATCTTTTCAATAAGCCTGTCGTACTCCTCGCTTGATAAACGCTTAAACCATTCCTCGCTGAATAGTATGCCTTCATTAAAAAGCCCGCCTGATGTTTCTACTTCTGACCTGAACTTTGTAAACAGTTCCTTAACGAGACCATATTCGGCAAATGGTTCTTTCTTAAATGTATCGACGATTTCCACCGTAGCGCAAAGGGCGGATGTCGCCATCACTTCTCCAAGGCGTTCGCAGAAAATATTAAAGTCTTTGCTTCCGTACGAAATCTTTTGCATTATCGCCGCGTCCGCCAGTCCCATTATGCCTAACCCAACAGGTCGAATCAGGCGCGTGCGATCTCCGATTTTTTTCAACGGATAGGAACAGGCGTCTATGACAAGGTCTAAATAGTATATCGAACGATATACCTGATCTTCATATTTCGTCCAGTCAAATTTTTTTTCGTTTATAAACGCTTCTACGTTAATCGAGCCTAAGTTACAACTTGTATAGTTTGGTAAAGGTTGTTCCCCGCATGGATTTGTTGATTCTATAATCCAATCGGTCGACATTTTTAAAATATTATCCTGCTGTGCGCGGTCTATGAAAAAAATGCCGGGGTCTCCCCGCTTCCAAGCATTTTCGCAGATCTTATCTAAAAGCTCTTTTGCTTTAATTATATTAACTGTTTTCCCGCTTGGTCTTGAGATTAGCGGAAAATCGCCGTCGGTCTTTAAAGCCTCCATTAGAGCGTTCGAAATTGCTACTGAAATATTGAAATATGAAAGCTTTCCATCTTCTGTTTTTGACTCTACAAATTTGAGAATATCCGGATGATTATCGAACAACATACCCATTAAAGCGGCTCTTCTTTTTCCACCCTGAACGACGACAGCTCCCATAGTATTCCAGGTCTCCATGAAAGATACCGGTCCTGAGGCTTTGCCACCGGTTCCTCCGTTAATTTCAGCGCCAAACTCGCGTAGATGACCAAAGTTTCCGCCAACGCCTCCACCGAATTTGCTTATTATGCTTGCATCTTTAACCGATTCAAAAATGCCTTCAATACTATCAGGTATGTTTAGTACAAAACATGCGAATAATTGCTGGTTTTTAGTCTTACTCTGATAGAGCGTCCGATAATCCGCAAAAGTCATCGCATCGACTGGTTGATAGATGATATTGGCAAATTGAGGTTTTACGGTAAGCCCTGCCGCTGCGCTGAAAAGGCATGGAGAATTAAACAAAAATTGCCGGTTCAGTATATCCGCTGCAATGTTCTTTTCAAGAGTCATCAGCCATTTTATTGATTCGTTTTTACTCTCTTCAAGGTGAATTGTTTCAGCGCTTGTGATTATTCTTGCTACGCGACGCGCGAATTCTTCAAATGAAGCTTCTTTACGAACCTGCTTAATGCTTTGATCGTACCTTGGAACGAAATACCTTTGTTCCAACAGCCACATAGCATTTTGAGACAAACGCGGGATTGCGGGGACTTCAAAAAAATTTGGAGCGAATGACGTGCTAAAACGCTCCTCGTAACTCCGATTCATGTTACTAAACACTCCTTGAGTTTCAAATAAAAACACTATATATAGTATGCGATATTTTTTAGTATACAATATATTGTGTTTTTTGGATAGATAGGCATATTAATTTCCCAAATTATAACACTATTAAGTGATAGAAATCTGAAAAATTATTTATTTTCATTTTTAACGAATATCACCCCAAAAGGACGCGGGACGCGCATTGCGCGTCCCCTACAGCGTGCCCCTACGGTTCTATGTAGCGATGATAATGGTTAACTGTCTTTTTTGAAATCTGACGCGTGTTTCAAAAGCATTGTCGCATAGCTTCCGGCTGGCAAAAGAAATTTCGCGGTTATCTTCCAACGCGACTCGAATATTTCATCTTCACATTTTGATTTTTCCTGAATCTCCGGATATATTTTTACCGAGCGCATAAAAGAAGAAAAGTATCCGTATTCTTTAAACTCGGTGAGGTTGAGCTTTATGGCTCGAACCCCTCTTTTTGATAGGATGAAATTAATAGTTTTCAGAACGTTTTCAGACGTTGGTAGAATACTATGGCTAATTGTTGGGATTTCCTTTATTTCATGATTATCATGAACTAGTTTTGAGCAGACTTCATTCCATATAAAGCTTTGATATGCAGACAAATACATTCCGAATTCTTCTTTTGGAATGCTCCTTATTATCTTAATCAATCCTGTTGTGGAATTATCTTTCAACAAAGAATCGCAAATATCGCGCTCGTTTTTTTCAACCGCGATTGTCCTTAAGGTAGTCCATAATCCCCAGTTATTAGCGATATTTTGTTTTCTTTTTTTTACAGTTGCCGGAGCTTCCGGGTGACAATGGCAAAGCAGCATTTTTACCGCTCTTTCGAATTGCCGCTTTACGAGCAATTCCGCGAAAAAAGTCGTATTGCTTCCGCCAAATCTTTGTTCGTCATAATAATTAATAAAACCATTTTTTGTGATATCCGTTAATGCGTCAAGAAATAAATCCGCTTCATTTTCCCCCATATCCCTTATTGTAACGGTAAATATGTTTCCGGCAATCTTATTTGAGGACATTGGCTCATTCGAGTATCCCTCATGTTCGACAGATATGTTGTGTCGTTGAAAGGAAATATCGCAACTTGACGGAGTTGTAATAAACTGTTCGGTTACTGCAAAACGATCTTTTCTCCCGCCGTAACGCGCGTTTTCAATTGGCACGCCACTTGATTCACATGCGGCGCGAATGGCGTCTATGGTATTCCAATTCCTTTTAGTAAGGCGGTATACGCGATAAGCGTCGGGGGCGTCATTAATCTTAATATCTATTTTTTCCTCAACTTTAAAATCTTCAGGGTTCACTTTAATTTTCATTATTCTTCATTATCCTCTTTCAATTTGTTAATACGCAGCAACATTCCACATGCGAGGTCTGAGGAAACATGTCGAACGCTTTTACATTTTCAATAATATATCCGGAGTCCATGAATTTTCTCAGGTCTCTGGCCAAAGTTGCCGCGTTGCATGAAATATAAACTACTTTTGGAATGCTTTTTAAGATAATACTTGATATTACTTTATCATTGCACCCGCTGCGAGGAGGGTCAAGCAAAACCGCGTCATACATTTTCTCATCCGACGAAATGAAAGACTCCGCATCGGAACACACAGGGACAACGTTTGTAATTCTGTTGATACTCAAATTCACTTTCAAGGCGTCAACTGCCTCTTCCCATTCTTCCACTGCCGTTACTTGCTTTACTTTTTCCGCAAGCCTCACAGTTATCGACCCTATTCCGCAATAAAGCTCAAGTATGTTACTGTCTTCAGGAATATAAGAACACGCGTATTCATAAAGGTTATCCGACTGTTCCGCGTTTACCTGAAAAAAAGATGTTGTGTCATACCTCAATGCGTGATGTCTCATTTTTGTCTCTATGTACCCGCAACCGCTGATTATCTCCGTAAATCCTCCAAATATCGCGTTACCGCGCAATGGATTTTCATTTATCGTAAATGTTGCAAGTGGCATATCGTTGGCGAATGAGACTATACTGTTTCTTTGTTTTGACGTAATTTTGCCATTTATTACGAAAGAAACAAGTACTTCATTTCCATTTGTCCTGAGAATTACGTGCCTGAGCGCGCCGCTATGAAGTTTTTCATTATATGCGCTCAATCCTAATCCATGAACATTCTCCTTTATTGCGCGAAACGTAGTATCAAGCTTTTCATGAATGATTGCGCAACTATTAATTACAACTAAATCGTGGCTTGACATTGCATAAAAGCCTAATCGAATTCTGCCATTTATGTTTTTTACAGGAAATGACGCTTTGTTTCGATAATTCCAGGCTTTTGGGCTTGCTTCGCATATAACCTTGCCATCCAGCTTTATTTTACCTATTCTTAAAAAAGAATCTTCAATAAAACCGGCTTTTACTTCAAGCTGATATGGGTAAACTGAGTGTTGAATTTGACATCCGCCGCATTGAAAACGTGAAGTATTATTAGAAAAATAAGGACATACCGGATTTGTTCTATATTTGCTTGGTTCTATAATATTTACAATTTTGGCTACAGAGTATTCACGTTTTCGCGTTACAATTTCAACTTCCACTATTTCGTCAGGCAACGCGCCCTTCACGAATATTATCCCATTATCAGTTCGCGCTATTCCTTTACCATCAGTTGACAGTTTTTCAATTTTCAGTCGCATTTTCTCAATACTTACACTAAGGCTGTAACATTATTTGTTACAGCCTTAGTATTTGCGCTACTTTAGCCAGGAACTCTCTTTAAAGATTTTATACCCTTCGTCAAATGCCTGTATGTTAAGGTCCGCAATCTTTGCGTCTGAAAAATGATGGCGTATTGCTTTGCGTATAGAATCAGGAGACATTATACTTTCAAGTTCCAGTACTCTGCCTGCTGTTCCTAAAGCAACCATATTAGTTACGATTTCTTTGCCAATTTTCTCTCTTGCCGTTTTGACAATCGGGAGGACATAGGCGTTTGCGTCAATACGTTCGCTTACCTCTACTCCGCTTCCGCCGGAAAAAGAAGGCCAACCGGGAATACTTGAAACAAAGAAATCATCGTAAATAATTCTGCCGCCGGGGAATGTATCCGGAGCAAATTCATCCGCCGCAGGCTGTGTTAAAATTACCTGAAGCTTTGGAGCAATTACCTTTGGATAATCAATAGGTTCTTTTGATATTATCACCTCAGCTTTCGATTTTCCTCCGCGCGCTTCTGGTCCATACGCCTGACTTTGAACTACGTAAAGGTCTTTTTCATAGAGGGCGGCTGCCTGACCGATAAGTTCTGTCGCAAGAATAACTCCCTGTCCGCCTGATCCGGCGATACGAATTTCAAACCTTCCTTCCATTATTATTTCCCTCCTGCTTTCTTAATGACTTTGTCGTATTCTTCATTATATTCAGGCGCATCGGTACCATTTATGAATTCTCCGCAAACAAATTTCCCTTTCAGTTCTTCTTTGGTCATTTCCTTTGCTTTAGAAAGCGGAATAGAATGCTCTTTAAAAAAGTTATAGTTGTCAATAGGCGCTTTACGGTTGTTCTTGCGTCCGAATTGAGTGTGACAGTGCGTCATTACTTCTATTACCGAAAAGCCTTTGTTTTTTATCCCATTTGTTACGTATAGTTCTATCTGTTTTGGGTTGGCGATGGTTGAACGCGCTACATAGCTTGCTCCAGCGCCCTCTGCAAGCCTGCATATATCAAATGGCTGATCTATTGCCCCCCATGGCGCCGTAGTAGCCCATGAACCCACGGGAGTAGTAGGAGAAGATTGACCTCCCGTCATTCCGTAAGTATTGTTATTCATGACTATTGCCGTAATGTTCAGGTTCCTTCTGCACGCATGGATAAAATGGTTCCCGCCTATTGCTGTGCAGTCTCCATCTCCCATGACATCAATTACTGTCAGTTCAGGTTTGAACAATTTTATTCCAGTTGCAAACGCGAGCGATCTCCCATGCGTGGTATGCACTGTACAAGCGTCGATATAACCTGGCATACGACTTGAACACCCTATGCCGGAAGCTATGACTGTCTCGGTTGGGTCCTGCTTTAGTCCTATTAGCGCTCGAAGGATAGAGTGCATTATTACTCCAAGCCCGCATCCCGGGCACCATATGTGAGGAAAAAATCTAAGTCTTAACCAATTAATAACTTCAGGGCTTGGCATTTAGCATACCTCCTTAATTCGCGCAAATATTTCTGACGGTTTGAAAAGTTCTCCGTTAACAAGGCTCTGAAGTATTACTTTTGCTTTTCCATGAACCGCGCGTTCAACTTCATGAACCATTTGTCCGCAGTTTATTTCCGGTACTAAAATTGTTTTCCCGTTTTGCACCATTGATTCAAGTTCTTTGTCCGGGAATGGCCACAAGGTTATGGGTCTGAAAAAACCTGCATGAATTCCTGAAGCTCTTGCGTCACGTACCGCGCGAAGCGCGGAACGGGCAACGCTGCCATAAGCCACAACTACAATTTCCGCATCTTTCATGTAGAACGTCTCAAACTTAACTATTTCATCCCGGCAAATATCAACTTTACTCATTAATCTGCGCATTTTTTTATCAATTTCGTTGGCATTGTTCGTAGGAAATCCCCAATCATTGTGGGTAAGTCCGGTAACATGCCAGCGATATCCGTCTCCAAACGACGCCATTTCTGGAATTTGCGTTTTGGGATTTGGAAGATATGGTACAAATTTATCGGGGGGTACTGACGGCTTTGTTCTTTCAATTAAATTTTCAGGTTTATTAAGTGTAACTTTTTCTCTCATATGTCCAACAACTTCATCGCTCATTATTAATACCGGCTGGCGAAATCTTTCTGACATGTTGAACGCTTCTATTGCTAAGTCGTAACATTCCTGAACCGATGATGGAACGTATGCAATCGTTGCATGGTCTCCATGCGATCCCCAGCGCGCTTGCATTACGTCCTGCTGAGCGACTTTTGTTGGAAGTCCGGTTGAAGGACCGCCCCTCATAACATCCACAACTACAACAGGTATTTCCGCCTCGTAAGCCAGTCCAAGATTTTCCTGCTTTAAAGAGAACCCCGGTCCTGAAGTAGCGGTAATTGTTTTTGCTCCGGCAATAGATGCCCCGATGACTGCCGCCAGACCGGCTATTTCGTCTTCCATCTGGATGAATTTGCCTCCGATTCTTGGAAGCTCGTAAGCCATTATCTCGGCTATTTCTGATGATGGAGTGATAGGGTATCCGCCGTAAAAGCGGCAACCTGCGGCAAGCGCTCCATAAGCAAGGGCTTCGTTACCTTGCATAAAAGCAACATTATTTATCTCCGTCATTATTTTGAAGCCTCCTTAATTGTAATAGCAAAATCAGGGCATATATTCTCGCATTGTCGACAGCCGATACAATCGCTTTCCCTTACCGGAGTAGATTTTTGTCTATCGCTTAATTCAAGAACCTTCTTTGGACAAATCCCGACACAAAGTGAACAGCCCTTACACCATGCACTGTTGACCTCAACTGCAAATTTTTTGATTTCGTTGGCCACCAGCCCCACCTCCCAATTTAATAAAATATATTTTTGTATATTACAGAATTTATTAGATTATACCCAATGTCATACAAAATAGAAGGGTTAATTATCATTTATTTAAAAGTAAATAATTTTTCGGTTACTATATTTGTTTAATTCATGTCGTTGATTGGATTTGAAAAAAGCTGCATGAACTAATTACGTTATCGGTTAATACTAAAATTCACATAATAAATATAGAATAAAATAAGCGATAATTGTAAATTCCTTCGTAACAGGTTTATAAATAACGGGACCGTCTTTCGACAGCCCCGTTGCGTTTTACGTTAATGCCGCTGTTCAATTAGGGTTGGTTCGCCACTGTGTACATATTATATGCTGTGGCGACGCCCAGAAGAGCCAGCAGGTGATCGCCCACGTACTCCCGGTCGTTGTAGTTAGCGTGGTAGACCGATGTAATGCGGGTTTGAGCGGTACCCTGGGAGGCTGAGACATTGAAACGGACAGGCATATCGTAGTCCAGCCAGTGGAAGCCGTTGTCCCGAGGCCGTCCAATGTAGGCGTTCAAACTTGAGCTTACGGCCGGAGTACCCATGATAATAGCGTCTCCGGCATTGGAGGTGAACAAACCTGTGGCGTCTTGACCCCAAGGGTGATGTCTTCCTTGGCTTGAGTTCAGGATAAGGTCAATAAACGGCGCCATACCGCTTGAACAACTGGCGGTAAGAGTAATATCGCCGGTTCCTCTGCCGAAGGTGGAGTCGGTGAGGAACACGCCCTTAACCTTCTCTTTGCCCTTGTCCGCAAACGATTTGGCTAAGACTTGCGCGCCAAAAAGACCTGCTTCTTCCGAGCTGTCAAGAGCAAAAACAAGGCTGCGTTTTGGTCGGTTCCCTGCGGCTGTCATCATGGCGGCGTAACGAGCGGCAATCATAACCGCTGCGCTTCCGCCGCCGTTATCGGCGGCGCCGCCGGAGACAAAGGGATAAGTTATGCCGACATGATCATAATGACCATGGTAGATTACGTACTCGTCGGGGAACTCGCTTCCTCTTATCATACCCACCACGTTCAGGGCATTGACGTTCACGCCTGCCTGCGACTCAGTGCTGATTTCAATCTCGATTCTATCACTAAAGTTGAAGGAATTCGTCGCAATTGAAGCGTCATAGGTCTGATCATACTGACCGCCGTATGCGTTTACAGCGTTAACAGGACCTTGAAAAAGATCTTGAGTCGCAAAGTACAGCTGCCTCACGTAGTCGTTCACCGCCCCATTACCATCGCCAAAGTTTGCTGTCGGTATTGCGCGTGGCGAACCGTCGCCGGTTGCGTTAGGCTGTCTAACAGCCGCCGCCCTCCAAAGAAGATCATTAAGAGGACCTCGAATGACGCCGGGGTTGTACCCTCCCTCAATTTCCAACTGGAAATTAAAAAGGTCGTTTAATAGCCTGCTTTCGCCGCCGGCATTGGTGTAAGAGGTTTCACTCAGGGCGCCGGTGGCTGTATTGCGACCTACGCTCCCCACATGGGCAATAACAAACGGTCTTTGGGGTGTCCCAGGCTGGTAGCGGAAGCTGGGGTTAGAAACCATCTGATTGTAGAGTACGCCTTGAGCTCCTCGCGTCCTGGCGTTTGTAATTTTTGGAAAGTGTTCGTCATGGCGTATCCAGTCGTTGCCAACGGTGAATCTATACTGTGTAAGGTCAAGCGTATTAATGGCGCTAATGAGGGGAAAAAGCCGGTAATCCGCTACTGTTGACATCAAGCCGTTGGGAGTGGAGTTTCTAAAGAGAACAATACGGTCTGTTACATTTATTGGAGTTTTAGTGGGAGGATTTACCTGAGGGTCCTGCGTTGGTCCCCACGTCAGACCTACATACTCATTAAAGTCGCTACGATATGCGGTTGCGGCGTTTATATGCGCAAACGCATCGTTGGCAAAGGTATTAGCGGCAGTTGCGTCAATGCCATAGCCAAGGAAGCTTACTTTACCCCTGCCTGTTCCGGTATTGGACATATGAGCAGGCTGGAAATCCTTAACAAACTTCTCGTTAATATAGTCGACTGTGGTTTGTTTTCGGACTACTCCGTCGACCAGAATTTTAATTACCGTTGCACCAGTGGGCATGGTGTAAGAAAAGGGATAAGTCTGGAAGTAGCTGCCGTCAAGAGGTTCAAGACCCCAGTCCTGAAAGCTTGCCGCAGCCCAGATGGAGGCTCGTTCATGACCTATGTCTCCGGTCATCCTGCCCCGGAAATCTTCATCGCTGCAAATCTGATCCATCAACTGTGAGGCCTGATCTATCCAAGCCTGTTTTTCAGCGGCCGTCCAGTTGGCTGGATTGGCAGGGAGAATAGCTCCCGGCACATTAACAATAGGATAGGGGGTTTTGAGTTTGTCAGGATCGTCAGGGTCGGTGATGCAATCATCAAGATATGTACAACCGCCCATTACCCCTAAGAGCCCAATTAGCGCAACAAAAGCGAGCATTCTAAGTAGCTTCTTCATCTTCATTCTTCTCTCCTTATAAGTAAATTATGGAATCACTTAAAAGTAATTCTTTTGAATAATAATAAAATATAAACTCTTTGTTGTCAACAAACCATACGCAGCCCAAATCCGCAAGGAAATATAAATGAATATGTTTTCGATTAATGCAAATTCACGTAATCAATGCCAATTTACTGAATTATGATAAAATGTTTAATAGAATTATGATAGAAATTGGAGGAGGATGTATTTATGAAAATTATTGCTATTTTTTGCGTCATGTTTTTGTTGCTGAATAGTGGAACGGCGTTTGCCGCTGGGAAAATTGTCAACACGGACAAGGCGCCCAAGGCAATTGGACCTTACAGCCAGGCCGTGTGGGCAGGAGACTTGTTGTTCCTTTCCGGACAAATAGGTTTGGTCCCCGAGACCGGTACTATGATTGAAGGCGGTACTTTAGCTGAAGCCGGGCAAATCTTCAAAAACATCGACGCGATTTTGGAGTCTCAAGGATTAGGTTTCCAGGATATCGTAAAAGTTACGGTGTTCGGGATGGATATCAAAGAATTTCCCGAAGTGAACAAACTATACGCGACATTTTTCCCGGAAAACCCCCCCGCGCGCTCCTTTGTTCAAGCCGCAGCCCTTCCCGCCGGTGCGGCAATCGAAATTGAGGTCATAGCGTACAAAGACAAAGATTAGGGTATCAAGGATGGGTTGATTGGCGCCCGTTTATCCAACATTACATTGTAGAACGTCCGTGGCAATTCACCGGACGTTCTTGTTTAAAAACGATGGTTGTGGTTAGATTAATTCGGTAGGGGACGTCGCCACATCGGGACCGCAATACCGTTGCTAATAAACACAACCACCGATCATCATATCTGTAGGGGCAACCCTTGCGGTTGCCCTGAATTCGGACAGCGCACAATACAGAACACGGGCATGTAGGGAACGGCAATCGTCCCGCAGTGTCCGCATCATCCTGATTTTTGCAGCGCTGTCTTGAACGATTGTAGGGGACGCCAGGGTCGTTTACCCTAACGCCGTTCCCTGACGGGACCGTTCCGGTAATCAGACGGGGCGGCAGAACGCCGCCCCATACGTGACCGTCACACGCGCGGGGCGCCGACCCCTAATGCTTATATTAAAAGAGGTGATGACGATGAATGCTAGGCATAGAAAGATATTAGCTTTTGCGGTTCTTCTTTCTGCAATACTTTTTTTTGCGTTAACGTTGTGGCAGGAATCGGAGGCTAAGATTTCTGAGCAAAGCCGTAAAAGAGCTACTGAAACACTGATATCCGAAGTGACAAAACACAAAACTAATATCAGTAGAATAATCCAACTTATACAAGAAGGCGCCGATGTCAACTTCACTAACAGAAATCATGCTTCTATTTTGGAACTCGCTGTTTCTAATAACAAATCCACAGACGTTTTGCAAGTCCTGATTGAAAATGGAGCAAATGTAGATATTGCGAGCGCGCATGGAATGACTCCTTTGATGTGCACGGCAAGCTGGAGTTCAAGATTTGATTTTCTGCGGTTCTTAATAAGAAATGGCGCGAGTGTTAACATAACTGACACAAGAGGAGAAACTGCTTTGACGAGAGCTGCAAGGGAAAATTCAAACCCCGAAGTTCTGCGATTCTTGATTGAAAATGGCGCGAGTGTTGACGTCGAAAACTCTTTTTGGAAAAGCACGCCCCTTATGAGCGCTGCGGAAAAAAACCCGAATCCGGAAGTTTTACGTGTCCTAATTGAAAATGGGGCGAATGTAAATGTTGTCAACAAAGATGGAAGGACTCCCTTGATGTTAGCTCTTATATACAATGAAAACCCTGATGTCTTGAGGCTTTTGATTAAAAATGGCGCGGAAGTTAACGTTGCTGATAAAGACCGAAATACACCTTTGATACTCGCTGCTGGATATAGACCCCCCGAAGATCTGCAGTTCCTGATTGAAATGGGCGCGAATGTAAACGCCGTCGGCGAAAATGGAACGACACCTTTAAGTAGAGCTGCTGCATACAACTTAAACACGGAAGTTCTGCGGCTTTTGATTGAAAATGGCGCGGATGTAAACGCCGTTGACAATAATAGAAGTACTCTTTTAATTTCCGCAAGTCACAACTCTAATATCGAAGTTATGCAGATATTGATTGAAAGTGGCGCAAGAAACGTTGCTAACAGAAACGGAGAAACGCCTTTGATGAGAGCTGCCAGATTCAACACAAACCCGGAAGTCCTACGGCTTTTGATTGAAAATGGCTCGAAGGTAAACGATGCTGACAAGGAAGGAGTAACTCCTTTGATGAGCGCTGCCGGATCGCCGTACAACTTAAACCCTGATGTAGTACGACTCTTGATTGAAAATGGCGCGAAGGTAAACTTTACTAACAAAAATGGAGAGACGCCTTTAATAGGAGCTGCTAAAAGAAATACAAACCCCGAAGTTATACGGCTCTTAATTGAAAATGGCGCGGATGTTAGCGCTCGGGACAAAGACGGTAAAAGAGCGATTGATTACGCGCTTGATAATGAGCGTTTGAAGGGAGAAAACGCATACTATCTTCGTGAAACTATGGTTGAGGGCGACGTTAATTTAAATTTGTATCACCCCTGGAGCGAGTCAGTCCAGCCTCAATCGCATTATATATCTCCATTCAGAACAAGAGGCAAATATCCAAAGCTCGACTCTCCTGCAGCGCTTCGGATAAAAGACGATTATCCGAGGCTTGACGGCGCCACATTGGCGTATCCGCTCTACGCGGTTGTTACAAACGAGGTTTTCGAGGTAAGCGATAAAGCGGAACTGCAGCAGTATCTGGTTTGCTCCAAAACTTCGGAAGCATACAAAAGGCTCATTGATGGTGAAGCGGACATTATATTTGTACTCGAGCCGTCGGACGAACAACTGCAATCTGCGAAAGACGCCGGAGATGAACTTCATTTCACGCCGCTGGCTAAAGACGCCTTCATCTTTTTCGTCAACAACCGTAACCCCGTCTCCGACTTATCTGTCGAACAAATACGCGACATCTATCTCAAAAAAATCGCCAACTGGCAGGAAGTCGGCGGAAGTGACCGACCAATTTTATCGTATCAGCGTCCAGAAAACTCCGGAAGCCAGACTGCGATGATAAAAGAAGTCATGAAAGGGGTGAAATTACCTCATCCTAATCAGGAATGGATTCAAATAGCAAATTCTATGATGATGGTGGTTCTTGAGGTTGCCCAATACAAGGAAGAATCAATTGGCTACTCCTTCAGGTTTTTTACTGAGGAGATGATGCGCGATGTTTGGGGGGCGAGAAAGAGACAAGTAGAATACTTTCAATCAATGATCGACCTTATTCCAGCTAATGACGCTGAATTGAACGAAAAACGCGAAAAGTATATGAATGAATTACAAGAAGTGATGGAACAACCCGTCAAACTTCTGGCAGTGAACGGCATTGTCCCGAACGAGGAAAACATCCGAAACGGAACGTATCCTTTTACGGTAGACATATATGCTGTGACAGCAGGAAGTCCAAACCCGCATGTCCAGGAACTGATAGCCTGGATGCTTTCACCTCAAGGTCAGGAGTTAATTGAAAGAACCGGATATATTGGAGTTGCGAAGTAGGTAGCCGTCCGTTATCCGCTACCATCAATCATCAGAACCGTAGGGGCAACCCGCTGCGGTTGCCCTTAATTCATACGGCGCAATACAGAACACGGGCATGTAAGGAACGATGCCATATCGGGATCGCGACGCCAAGGAAGGGAAAAATCCTTTCTATTGTAATTTCAAAACATTTTTTGATAAGATTATATGTAAGATAGAAGAAGCGGAGTATACGCGGTAGAATAATTGTGAACACGAGAGGGGCAATTGTTTATGGAGGGAATCCATCGTAACTACGACCCAGTTTTCAAAGAAGCTATGATACTGTTCAAAGACAAGGCTCTGGACTTTTTGGGCTTGAAAGGAATTGCCCAAATTACGGAACCGTTGAGAACAGAAAGTGTAGAAATCGAAATCAAGTCCGAGTTCAGCGACTTAACTTTCGGCGCTCAGGATGGAAGAGGTCTGCACTTCGAAGAAGAAGTGGATTTATCCAATGATGATTTGTTTCGCTTTTGCGGATATCATATCGGATTGAGCAGAGTATATAAGCGAGAATTTATTACAGTAATATTGGTAAAAAATCCAACCGCCTTAACGGAAATTCGCGCGGAGCAGTTGAATTTTAAGCCTATTATCGTACAATGTTCCAAGATAGACGCTGATGAAATGTTGGACAGGCTAAAAAGGGATGTAGCTGAAAGTAAGCCTATAAATGAATTGGAATTAGTCTACTTACCATTATTCTATAGCCGAAAATTCACCCCAACCGAGCTATTCAAAGAAAGTATGGGGCTTATTAAGGATTTACAGGTTGACGATGACCTCAAACGCAAAATATTTGCTCTATCTATCGTGCTTGCGAATAAAGTAGTTGAGCAATCACAGTTGAAAGCGGCTTTAGAGGAGGTATTAAAAATGGGTAATATTATTCTTGAAACAGTTGAGGAATATGGTAGAGAGCGAGGAATGGCGGTTAAAGCAGAGGAAACTGCTCAAAAGATGGTGTCTAAAGGGTATGATTCTCTTGAAATTATTGAACTGACCGGTCTTAGCGTTGAGCGTGTGCGCGAGATACGAGAAGCTGCTCGTAGCGCAACAGCATAACGCAACTCAAAATATCGAATGGTCGTGGTTTATAACAGCGGGCGTCACCTAGTGTGACAGTTCCGGTTGCCCTAATGCGGGTCGTCGAGGACGCCGACCCCTACGATGCTATTTAACAGTGGTTTATAAAGTGGTAGGGGACGGTCTGTTGGACGTCCCGTTTTTCTAAAACACCCGAACATTTCAATATATCAATGGTCGGGGTTACCAACAACGCGGGTCGTCCCCTGACGGGACCGTTCCGGTAATCAGACGGGGCGTCGAGGACGACCGAACGGGCGGCAGAATGCCGCCCCTACGACGCTATTTAGCATTGGTAATGGTTTATATATATCGTAGGTGACAACGCTACACTGGGATTACAGTGTCTTTGACGATTACAGCTCCGCGCCAAGGGCTTCCGCTTTATCAAGAGCATCCGTCTTTTTGATGTCGCCAACTTCGTTGACGCCAGGTACGATCAGACGTCCCTTTTCAGCCCATTTCAGGAGTCTTATAATCAAATCCCAAGACCGGATTAGCCCTTCAAAAGCTACTTGGCTATTCTCTTCGGCGCAGGTCATGAGGACGCATTCCTTCTCGCTGATAGGCTTTTCTCCGACATAGAGCGCAAACATTTTGTCAATAACCGCCTTTAGTTGCGCCGGAAACGTATACCAATAAACGGGCGTAGCCACCGCTACAACATCCGCGTTTTCCAGATGCGGCGCAATTTCGTTGAAATCGTCGTTAAAGACGCATGCGTTTCCTCTGCTGTAGCAGGCGCGACAAGCTTTGCAGCCCTGAACTCTCTTTTCGTCCGTCTTCACTTTGACTACTTCATGTCCATTTGCGCGCGCTCCTTTGATGAACGCGTCCGCCATTAGGTCGCTATTGCCGCCGTTGCGCGGGCTTCCCGTCAATACCAGTATTTTCTTCTTCATATTCTTCACCTCTCCGGATATATTCATGATAAGTGTTGTTCAAAGTACATCATACCATGAAAGATATGGAAGAAGCGAGTATAGCTTGTTTGTGGTCTGAAGCGCAGGTAAAGAATTTCCAGCCGGAGGATTTTGAAGTGTTAACCGGTTGGGTAGAGAATTATGTTACAAATTGGGCGGCTTGCGACACTCTATATAATCATACAGTCGGTACTCTGGTTTCCATGTATCCCGTTCTTGCCGATCGCCTTATAGACTGGGCGAAGTCTCCGAATCGCTGGATTAAGCGAGCCCCAGCCGTAAGCCTGATAATCCCGGCGAAACATGGATTTTTTTTCGAACATGCAGTTAATCTATATAGTTGGTTTATGGTAAACTTTGTCCCCAAAATCTTAGTAAATTGCGCATTGCTTTCACACTCCCCAAACCTTGATCTCCCAGTTCCCGATACGTTCGGAGCGCTCGTGTATCTTCCCGTCCCATTCCTGCCCTGGACGCTCGTCGCACACGATAAGATGAGCCTCCGTTGCGCCGCTTATTTCCGCATAGCGCGCCGTCTGCTCCAATCCATCGGACATAACTCGTTCAAAGACCGTTCTCTCCCGTATCGTCTTCAATTCCAGAACTATCCGCTGTTCCTTTTGATCTCCTCTCGCGGCGTTTTGGGGATAACGCCAGCGGACCAAAAGGTCTACGCGTCCGCGCCCTAGCGCGTATTCTCGCTCGATTAAGCCGCCGCCGTTCACTATTCGCTGCAAAAATGCCTGCAGCAGCAATTGGAATCCGGCTTCTTTATAGTCAAACCGCTCCAGCCAGCTCTCCGAGTTTTCGCGGAAAAATTGTTGAAACTCGCTAAGAAGCTTATTCATATCAAGCTTTCCACCCACCTCTACATACCAGGGCTGCGTAGGGCGGGAAGTCAAACCTACCTGCATCACCCAGGAAAGCTCACGCGGCAGAACCTCGCGATAAATACCATTTGAGATTACGTAGCTCCCATTCTCATTTCTCAGCAATCCAAGATCAATTACGTATTGCATATCGTCCGGCGCGGGTTTGATAATCCAATTCTCTCCTGCGATAACCGCCTCCAATACGCTATGAACCCGCGGTTCCTTCAACTTATCGGCGAGTTGGTCTAAATGCGTTGCTCGCGACAAAATCAACTGTTCTGCGGCTTCTTCGATCATGTCAAGCGTTATTGGATTGTTTCGATCGCGTCCCTCCGGCATTTCCGATGTCACTTCATAAGCTAGTGCATTTACCAGCCAAGGTTGTCCGCGCGTCAAGCCCCAAATTTTAGGATAGATGTTCTCTTCAAAGATTTGTCCAGTTGCTTCCGTATGCTGAAGATATAATTCTCTGATATCGCTCTCTGAAAAATCCCCTAATCGCAGAGATTTTGTCTTGACGTTGAAGCAGCTTCCTCCGGTGATGATCTCTCCGCTCGACTGATGGATACGGTAATCCCTGATATCGCGTACACCGCAAAGGATGATGGAAATTGGAGCTGA
>Ga0099364_10002395_pt1 | contig 29938 bp, 24 predicted proteins | sample TergutTh196P3_FD_73070 | JGI IMG/M metagenome (GOLD analysis project Ga0099364, IMG submission 73070) | Microcerotermes parvus P3 segment gut microbial communities from Pointe-Noire, Republic of the Congo - Th196 P3 | ecosystem: Host-associated > Arthropoda: Insects > Digestive system > Gut ...
TCAACCGCTTTCTCTAGAACCTCATCTCTGCCTTGTCTTATGCATTCTATCGTTGGCTCTATCCAGACATCAGGAACGATCCCAACTCGCTGTGTTTGCGTGCCATCTGGATAATAAATACCGATACCTGAAATGCCTGTTATCATCCCGCCCGGTAGCCATATTCTGGAATAATCACCGTCTGCTCCTGCTGTAGTGCTTCCTATTATAGTAGTATTATTTCCTGCTCTGAAAGCCATAGCTGTATATTCAGCTAGGCTTTGTGATATTTCGTTAATAAGAACCACTAATTTGCCTTGATAAGTATCATCTGTAGTGTATAAATCATCACCTTTAATAAGATTAAACTCACCGGGATGATTTTGATTTGCTTTGGTAAATTTTGCGAAAGCGGTGTTTTGGGATACAAAAAACGAACCCAAAACAAATGGGACAAATGCAGCAGGATAATTACGTATATCAATAATTATTCCTTTTGTATCTTGAAAATCTTCTTTTATCTTACTGATATCTTCATATTGTATTGCAGCTAGTGTGATATACCCTATATCGTCATCTATTAATTTAAAACTATTTTGGTTTTCTTCTACCTTATACTTCCCATTAAAACGCCAGCCAACCATATTTATCATATTTCTTTCGTATAATTGTAAGTCCATTTGTTTTAATTCGCCATGGGAATTATACATAATGTTTATAGTTTCATCGTTTGAGCGAAGCATATCAAGTGCTATATCTGTTAATCGTGCAGCTTCATTTGAAGCTGGATAAAATTCTCTTTTGCGTTCAACAATAGAATTAATAGATTCTCCATTGATATGCGTGATAATATCTCCTATTTCTAAACCTACTGTTTCTTTTAGTTCAGGGTTGAAATAATCTGTTATCACCAAATTTCCCTCTATAAACCAAACACGAAACGGTGGATACTTATTTCCTCTTATAGCTTCTATTTCTGTTCTAGGTCCCAAGCCAGCATGACCATCATTCACTTCGAAAATGAGTTTCAAGGATGCCAGTTCGTAATCTAACAAACTATCAGCATTTATAAAAGCAGGAATATGATTTTTAAGAACATCATTCCAATCATTGTCAGTAATGTAAACATAAGGAAAAAAATATCTTATCATATTCCAATATCTGTAAAGAGTTAATAAACGAAAACCAGCATCTGGCAACTTCATACTTGAATAAGGATTCTCATTTAAAAACATGGGATTTCCTATACCATTAGCAAAGCCTATATAATAATGCTTGCCTTGATGTTTATTTTTGTAAATTTCATGTAATTTATCTTTTAAATATTCGTGCATATTGCTATTTTCTATCCATGAACGATCTGGGCTTAAGTAGACATTAGTATCAATCGGGACGATTGACGCTACGATAGCATCATTAAATTCACCATATTGGTTTATCCATTCAAGTAGAAAATTGTCTCTATTTTCTTTTTTATTCATGCTGGATATGTTTAAATACTCCGGCAACATCCTGAACAGCTCATAATCCCAATTATAATTACCTTTCCCAATTTCTGGATGGTAATATTTTAGAAAACCCCAGATTCTTCCAAGTAATTCTAAATCATCGATAATCGGATCATTGAGAGTCGGAAACATTATATGTGAACCATTGTCAAATTCTTTATCTTCCTCAGCAGGGAATTGCTGTTTAAAAAATATTTCTGCTTCTGAAATGTCTTTCCCATCAATATAAACCCTTAAGTCATTTAGCCACATAATTCCTTTCCCGACCAACAAAGCACCTACGTAAATCTTGGTAGTTTGTTCAGGGTTCATACGCAACGATATTTCATATTCTGTCCAGTCGGTAGTTCCTATAACACCTCTTGTAGACATACTGTTAAAAGCAATTTGAGGGTCAATTCTTATAAATAAGCCCGCATAACCATCAGATACATTTTCTGTTTTAATAAAGCCAGACACAGTGATTACTTGTCCATCATAATTATTAGGTAGTGGTATCCATATACCTTGAAAATCTACATGTTCCCCAGAATGCTTTATAACAATTGATCTACCTCTTGATACTATATTTTCCATATCATCATAAACTGCATATCCGGGTTGCTCGGGCACATACCATTCTTCCCGATTATCAAGCCAATTCCAAATATTCACCTCATTCTGACGAGTCTGATTTATAGAGTTTACATCTTGACCTTTGATGGCACACCCAAAGAATGACCCCAAAAAGGCAATAAATGTTATTAACATAATTCGTAGCGCCACTCTCCGAGCGGCAATGCATATTTTAATAAATAGCATATTAGATCTCCTTATAATTCAATACACATTTCGTATTGTTTCACTATAATTTTGAAACCCATATTTAAGAGTTCATTAATTAAATTTGTTTCTGTGCTAGGTATGTTTGAAACTCTAAATTTATTATATTTTTGTGCTAAATGTTTTAGTATAAAATATAGTATATTGCTGTTGTTACAAGCATCCCATTTTATTTGCGGAATACCGCCTTCTTGATTAAAGACGACAGATATAGTTTGTTCTTCAATATCTACATAAGCTATTTGAAAATGATTAATATTGCGTGATAGAGCCACTATTCTGTTTGCAAATGAAGGTTCATATTGAGCTATTTCATTTTGTACATTCATTTCAAGCAAGTAATTTGAAAGTGGGATTACAATAACATCAATTTTTGGACTTAGATTATTTGTGTGAGTTTTCAACTCTGAGACAGAGTTGTTACATTCCAAGAACACAAACTCTCTAACAACTATTCCGCCTTTTTTCTTGTAGATAGAATAGGCTTTTTCATTTGTTGTAATAACTTCGAGGTAATATTGCTTGATACCACTGCTTTTTAAGCTGTTTCTTGTATACTCATACAATTGTGAAAAAAGTCCTTTCCCACGATGCTCAGGCACAATACCAGTCATAGCATCATAAGCTACTTTGTTTCCTCTGATATTGTCTATAGAGTTTAACAACAAACCCACCAAGACACCTTGATAAAAAGCTCCGTAAGAAAGATTCTTATCCACACCTGTCACTAATAAATAATCTTCAATATCTTTCGGCGTCAAATTCATTGGGACAATATAATCTGAAAAAGCTGAATTCCAAGCAGTAGCTAGGTCATCATTGCTGATATTTTCAATATTTCTAAATTCGTAAATGTTTTTTTTCATAGATTTTAATTCCTTTCTTCAATAAACATAATTGTATTCATGGTCTTAGGAACAAATAAATGCGTTCCGTACAGAATTAGGAACGACTGAAGGCGTTCTCTATCTACCCATTCCCCCTCAAATCGATTTATTTTATCATATTTCATAAATATCTCTATTTAGTATTTTTCATTTTTAATTACCCAAGAGCCTTTTTTTCTAGAACCTGCTCTTTCTATTAAACCAATTTTTTTTAAATAGCGAATATTTTTATCTATTCCATGTATAGATATTCCGATTTCGGATGCAATTTCATCCATGGTAATAGTAGGTTTAACATGTAAAATATTCAAAATTTTCTGTTGTGTCTCGTTTAACCCGTACTTTAATACGTACTTTATCTCGTACATTTCAGTGTACATTTCGTTGTCTTTTTTTGGAGTAAAATCTTCATAACTATTTGTATTATTATCAGTTACATTATTTTTTGATAGGACATTTACAGTATCATTTATGGTATCATTTATGGTGTCATTTTTAATTTCCCAATAGCCTTTTTTATTTGAGCCAATACGATTAATTAGTCCAATTTTTTTTAGGTGTTGCGTGTTCTTTTTTATATGATTTTCTGTCAATCCGAGTATTGTAGCCATTGACTTTATTGTCACATCTGGTGATTGTCGAATTATTTTCAATAATAATTCTTGTGTTTGATTCAAACCGAAATCAATCTCACCTTTCATTGAATATTGTGATATTATGCTTTCAATCTCTTGATTTTCTATTTTAAAACCGATCATGACCTCATTTTTTTTGGTTCTATAAAAAGGTTTTGGCATTTTCCACATCTTGAGAGAATTGGTGATTTTTTCTATTCCTCTTCCCCAAGATTCAATTTGACCGCTACGGAAGAAAGCATTTGCGATTAACGGATTAAAAGGAACTGAAGTATGTTTGGTAAACAGAGTTTCTATAGTCCAAGATTCGGGAATCCTACCGTCATTATAAATCAAGACTTCATTTGGGTAAACATGGATATGAATAGGATTTCCTGTACTATAGTCTCTATGAATGATAGCATTAACTATTGCTTCCTTGAAAGCCTGTCTGGGGACAGGAAAAGTCTCTATTCTCTGCATACCTTCGTAAGAAATAATTCCTTTAAAATATTTAGAATAAAGTAGTTCTTCCGCTTTATCAGCTTGAGTAAGTAGCGGTCCATGTATTTCGTCTTGAAAGATAATATCGGCATCATTGGCAAAATACCCTACCTTGATAAAAGCACCTGGGAACCAGTTTTCTGGGTCATGATGAAATATTAACATAGCAGCTCTTTTTAGATAATTACCATCATATAATCTAAGGTTATTCAAAAGATCGTCATTGGTAATATTTAAGTCTTCGGTGGTTAATCTGGCGGTGGAAACTGCTTTACGGCGAAATTGTTTGAAGGTATCTTGCTCAAAGTCATCAAGAGTGACCCTTGGCACTGGCACACCATCCCAGCTTAAGCCTTGTTTTCTCAAGATAAACTCATCTAGTGCAATTCCGGTAAGTTCTTGAGTTGTGCTACCAGAGCGTATATAATACCTACCTCGATAACTTATTGGTGAAGGGTATGGGGTCACAGAAATAGAGATATATTGTTTGTTATGAAAAGTAATGTCAGTTACTATAGCCATGCCATTTTTTATTTTGTTTGGAATATCTTCAAGTAGTTTTTGTGGATGACTAATGCCAACTACATTTCCATTGTCATCCTTGCCAATTTCTAATCTTCCACCGGATGCATTGGCAAAGGCACAAATAGTTTTCAAATATTCGTCATGCCATGCTTCTTTATATTCAAGGTTTTGATTTTCTGTCATATTTATCACCATTTAAATCTCATATTTTCGAGGTGAGCCTTAACTTTCTTCTCTAACTCTGCCACATCAGCTTCAAACTTGTGCAATTATTTTAAACCCTGTGAATTTGTCAAGATTTTTTATATGCAAACAAATTTAAAATTTCTGTGAAGTATCTATAAAAAGGCACATACCTCCGGTATGTGTAAGGTATGATTTTATTAAATGAACTTTTCGGAGTGGGCTCCTACTGCATGTGTAAGGACTAATATAATTAAAAATAATGCCTTAGAGCTAACTTCCCATAAAATGGTGATTTATTACTATAATTACTTTCTAAATAAACACCAAAAGATTTATTTATATCAATCGCGACCCATGGATTTAATAATCTTATGTTTTCATTTGAAAAATTTTCATATAAATGTTCATATAAAATACCATATCTTATTTTACCTATAGTGTGTTTAATCAATTGAGTTTCAAAACCTATATAGTTTTTTTCGTTTCTTTGTTGGTCTGTTAGAATAAACTCAAGAGCAATCTTTTGTTTTTCTAGCAGATAAATGCTTTTCCCAATTCCAATTTTGCCCACAAATTTATTATCTTTATAACCTGCGTAGAAAACATAAGACCAATGCCTGAACCATTTATCATGGATAGGCATTAATCTCATGTTGACAAAATCAAGGCTTTGTAACGATACGCGATCAACATGAAATTGTATACTAGTCGATAATATTTCAAAAGTATTTGTGCTAGAATAAAAATAATGATTGTCAGTTTGATCATGTAAAATAGGTCTGTAGCTCACTAGCGTAGAATACTTGCCTTCATTATACAAAGCACTAACCTCAATACGATTGTAACGATGTGGCTCAATCCATTTTTGATATGGCACAAACATTTCTATGGTTTCAACACTTCTGGCTGATATCAAATGTCTTAGATTTGCTAATTTTTGTTCCCTATCACTATCAAAACCTATTTTACCACTCCTATTCTGCCATTCCATAAATTCAAGTTCAGCATGTTCAGCATCCGAGATTTTTTGAATATTTTCTTTTAATGGTGGCATTAAAAACGGGTCTAACAACCTATTTTCCTGATGAAGAATAGCTACTACATCAAGCGGAGACAATAATGATTGGGTCGGTTCTGGGATGTTTTCAAGAGAATCAAATAATAATTGATAGATTCCGTGTGCGCAATTATTAGTAAAAAATCTATATGGATAGGATTTATCACAGACTTCTTCTAAATGATTCTTAAAGTTTTCAAATTCATTGTCAGATAATTTTATTGGATAAAATCGAATTTCCCTAGTCTCATTTCCTCTGTACTCATCAATCTTTTCGTATAACGGCATAACTTGATAAAACGCAGAAAAACCTCCTATAACGCCTTTATAATACAAGTCATACCATCGTGAATTTTCAATATTTGCAGCAAAATTGACAGTTGCCCATGTTAAAAAAGCCTTTTCTTTATTTTCTGGAGCATAAACTAAGAACAAATGTCCAAATAGAGATTCTAAGTCTTTTGTATAAGAACCTGCTAAAGCTAAAATTAGTTTATTTTCATTTATTTTATTAGCGAAAAGATTTAATCAATTCGTCTCCGAACATCAATTGGTTACCTTTTGATTTATCCAAAGCTATTTGTATGGTTTCAATAGCTTCATATCTTTCCATTTTGGCATTCATTAAATCAGCAAGAGCAAGAATATATTCACCCTGCTCTTTATTATTTGAATCAATGGCAATTTGAGAATGATAAATCATAGCAAATTTTCTAATCTGTAACTCATCTAAAAATTCATTTTGTCCTAGTTCAATAGGTAACATATGTACATAAAAAGTGCTTGGAGCATATTCGTAAATAGCGCCTGATGCGAAATCTGTAGTTGTCCCAAAAAAGCCTCCTGTTATTATGTTTCCTAGAACATATGGGGTGGTGGTGATGGTCATTTGCATTATTTGTGTTTGATAGTTCGGATGACTTATGCTTAACGTATTGGTACTTCCTCTTTTTACTTGCCCCGTGAATGGTGTTGTACCAATACTTACACCATTCATCTGAACAACTGCACCTATCACATTAGAGTTAACACTAATGACTTGAACGCCACCATTTACAATAGTTGCACAACCTATAAGTGCCAGTAGCAAAATTAGGTTTATGAGCAATATCACTTTGCTTTGATTTGTTTTCATTTTATCCTCCATACAAATTTTACTTCGTAGATGTAAAAAATGTTCTCTTTTGCGCCAATTATTTCTAAGTTGATTTATCTGTCAAGTTTTTTATTCTGAAATGGTAACTTGAAAAAACATGGAAAATTAGGAACGAAACAAAATATGTAGGGAAGTCGTTTAGACGTTCCGCATAAATCCGTGTAGCACCGAACTGTTCATTTTGGACTAGCTTCTCTAGTTGGGATATTGGCATTATGTAATTTCCTCGTTTATTTTGTTAGGTTTTTAGTAAAAAATAGAAATCTTATTCAATATTATGAAATATATATCTATGGTCATATGCAATCTCAAATTTTTCAAGAAAAATTTTAAATTCATCAAGGAATGATGTTTTTTGATGATGTTGCTCTTGATTTTCGATATAAGTTATAACATTGGAAATTTGCGATTTGCTGTATGAAAAGGCAGCATATCCTTCTTGCCAATTAAAACGTCCCATTGATAAATGATTTGAGTTTATCCACCTTGATGAATTCGCTTTGACCTTTTTTACTAAATCGGATAATGCTTGATTGGGTCTAAAACCAAATAAAATATGTATATGATCTGGCATTCCATTGATTGATAAAACCTTGTGACCTTCACCTTGAATGATAGAGATAATATATTGATAAAGTCTATCTTTCCACTCTTTTTTGATTTGAGATTCCCTATTTTGAACTGCAAAAATTAGGTGAATATGAATTTGTGTATATGTGTTTGACATTTGTTTGTTTCCTTATTTATACATCGTAGATGTAATGTTTTGGTATTTGCATAATCCCTAGCGGGATAAAATAGGTTGGGGTGCAACATTTCTACCAAACCATAATTCCTAACGGAATTTAAATTGATAGAAAAATCAATATTTAAACATCGTAGATGTAATGGTTCGGTAGAAAATGGTTTAAACACCTATTTTTCTCCGTAAGAGATATGGTTTGGTATTTGCATAATCCCTATCGGGATAAAATAGGTGGATGGTGAAACATTTCTACCAAACCATAATTCCTAACGGAATTTAAATTGACAGAAAAATCAATATTTATACATCGTAGATGTAATGGTTTGGTAGAAAATGGTTTAAACGCATCTATTTTTCTCCGTAGGAGATATGGCTTGGTATTTGCATAATCCCTAGCGGGATAAAATAGGTGAGGGTGAAACATTTCTACCAAACCATAATTCCTAACGGAATTTAAATTGACAGAAAAATCAATATTTATACATCGTAGATGTAATGGTTTGGTAGATAATGGTTTAAACACCTATTTTTCTCCGTAGGAGATATGGTTTGGTATTTGCATAATCCCTAGCGGGATAAAATAGGTGAGGGTGAAACATTTCTACCAAACCATAAATCCTAACGGAATTTAAATTGATAGAAAAATCAATATTTATACATCGTAGATGTAATGGTTCGGTAGATAATGGTTTAAACGCATCTATTTTTCTCCGTAGGAGATGTGGTTTGGTATTTGCATAATCCCTAGCGGGATAAAATAGTTGGGGGGTGAAACATTTCTACCAAACCATAATTCCTAACGGAATTTAAAATTGATAGAAAAATCAATATTTATACATCCATATTTTTCACCTCGTTTCTTTATTTTTCCTAATTCCGTTCCATACAGATTACATATCAACAATTAATTGTCGTTTACTTCTACCCCAGATTGCATAAATTAATTCAGAAAGCCCAAACATCACCAAACCGTAACCTAATCCTGCAATAACGTCAATAAAATAATGATAATGACAGAAAACAGTAGAAATAGATAAAAACATTAAATTCAAAAGTAAAAACCAAGGCAGTTTTTTAAAATACCGAAAACTAAGTAACCAAATTGTGAAGGTTACAGCAACATGAGAGCTCGGAAAAGCTCCTCCCCAGTGGCTCACATTTCGATACATATAAACCATTATGTGTGTAAACATTCCATGTCTATATGTTTCAGTCATTGTTTGTACACCGGGAATGTATCTTCCTCCCACAACAGGTAAAAATAAGTAAACAGTATAGCATGAGATAAAAACAAATAAAAGGTTAAACATAACTCTGGTAAATTCTTCATTTCCAAATGATAGGTACACATACAAAGGTATTGTAAAAATCAGAATATAGTAAGAAAAATATGAAAAATGAAAAAATTCTTGTATAAAGAATCCATTAAAAGCATTACCCCATACGACAGCTGGTTGATAGCCAAAAAGTACTTGGTCGATGTGTTGGAGTATTGGGTCCAGATAATCTTTAAAGATCACCATATCCATCTGTGTTGCAGAATTAAAGAAGAACCCTATTATAGTAAGAGGATACCACAAGCGTATGAACCTAACTATTGGATTTTTGACAAAATGTTGAAGTATTAATATCAATAGAATATAAAGTAATACATAACAATAATTTATAAACAATATGTTGGCATTAGTGATACTATTGCGTCCTATAACTATCCAAAACATACAGAAAAACACATAAAATATTACTAATCTATCTGTTATTAGAAAACTTTTAAACATCGTTTTTTGACTCCAAGTTTATATTTAACTCATATATTCTATATGTTTTATGTATGTTAGCACCCAAATGTCGGGCTATTTTATTCATCATTTCATTGGTTTCTAACACCCAAGAAAATTCGCCTTTTCTATAACCTTTTGACAGGGCGTTTTTCCATGTATGATAGTAAAATAGAGTGTCGATACCTTTTCCATGATATTCATGTATTACACCCATCGTTATTATTCTCGCAGAATCTATTTTGTTTTTATAAAGTATAATCTTTAGTAAATTTAGAGGTGTGATTCTACCACCTTTTATTTTCTTTAATAGATAATTAAAATTTGGCAATGCAACAGAAAAACCAACAGGTACACCTTTACATTCTGCGATAAATACTAGATCGGGGTCTAAAATGGGAAGTAATGTGTTAACTAAATTAATAAACTCATTTTTGCTCATTGGCACAAAACCCCAATTCTTTTCCCATGCTTTTTGATATATCGTAAAAACTTTTTCTATATCACTTTTTAGATCATCTTTATTAAGACTACGAACTGAAAAAAGTTGGTTCTTTTCCATCTTTTTACCTACCAATTCTAGAAAATTAGGCATGGTGTCAGATTCAAGATACCAAGCATACAAATCCATCGCTTTCTTAAATCCATAATTTTCAAATAATTCTTGATAGTATGCGTGATGGTGCGTCATCATAAAAAAAGGTGAACTATCAAATCCACTTACAAGAAGACCGCATTCATCATTTGTATTGAAATTAAATGGTCCGCTTATTACATCACAACCTTTCTCTTTAAGCCATTGTTCAGCAGCAGAAAATAATAAATTCGCCACTTCTTGATTGTTAATGCTTTCAAAAAAACCAAAGAAACCTTTTTTATCTTCATGAAAAGCGTTGTGATTCGGGTTCGTATGAGCACTGATTCTGCCGACTATCTTTTGTCCATCAGTGACTAGAAAGAACTCTACTTCTGCGTATTCAAAAAAAGGATTTTTACGGATATCTAGGTGTCGTTCTAGCTCCTTTATCAAGGGAGCAACCCAGTATTTGTCGTTTTTGTATAATGTAAATGGTAGTTTTATGAACTGTTTAAGTTCGGCTTTGGTATTTACTTGTATAAGATGCATTAGATTTCTCCATATCGTTTAGAAACAAAAAAATTCAATATACCCATTAAAACAGCGGTTATTGACATTAATATGACAAGTTGTTTATCTGCTACAAAAAATGAAACTATTGGTGGCAATAAAACTATCATGTATTGAATAAATCTAAACTGTTTAAAAAATATAAAGATAAGTAAGGCGAAACCCAGAATTGCAAGCATATAATAAGGAATAAAAACGAGCATTAAACCCACATAAGTAAATATGCCTCTACCACCTTTAAAACTGTTTGTTACGGGCATACAGTGTCCCAAAATCATGAAAAAGCCAAACATGAATGTTAAAATTTCTACTGTGCTTGCACTTTCAAACATAGTGTATAACAATAAATATTTTAACAGAGTTAAAAATATATAAATTTTTGTAATGTCTAATATCGCAGCAAAAAATCCCAGCTGCTTACTAATATTGTGATATATATTTGATATATCAGCAAGCCCCGTGCCTACTTTTAAAATATTCAAATGTCTAAAACTTTTTGCAAGCAGCCTTGCTGTAGAATAACATCCAAAAAAATATGACAATATACAAATTGATGTTATGATAAATAGTTGAAGCATTTTACATCTCCTTTATTCAGTATTGTGTTGGAATAATATACTGCCCAACCTCAAAATGTTAGCGCCTTCTTTTATGGCAAGTTTATAATCAGAGCTCATTCCCATTGATAAATATTGCATCTTATCAGGAGATTGAGATTTGATTCTTTCAAATAATTGACGAAGTTTATAGAAACAGTTTCTGACAATGTTTTCATCATTTGATAAACTGCCAATTGTCATTAACCCACGTACTTTAACATATTCTAAAACTTCTATTCTTTTTATTAATTCTGATGCTTCTGAAGGTGATATTCCGTGTTTGGTTATTTCTCCAGAAGTGTTCAATTCTATTAAAACATCAAGATAAGTTCCATTCGTCATTAGAGCTGAGTTAAGCTTTTCTGCAGTTGAAAATTTATCTATAGAATGAATCAAAACCGGATTTAATGTTAGTAGCTTATTAATTTTATTGGCTTGTAAATGACCTATAAAATGAAATTCTTTGAACAATCCATGTAGTTTTGGGATTTTAAGCACGGCTTCCTGAACTCTACTCTCGCCAATAAGGTCAATTCCACTTCTTATGGCTCTTTCAATTGATTCAACAGATTGAGTCTTAGTAACTGCTAATATTTTAATATCTTCCTGATTTCTACCACAAGAATATGCACATTCTTGTATTGCTTCTTTTACACTTTGTATTGTGTTTTCTATCATTATTTCACTATGATTTTTTTTTGTGAAATTTTGTCAAGGGAAAAAATGCGTTATGTTCAGAAAACTCCCCCCAGCCCCCCTCAGAGAGGGGGGGGGTAACGATGTGCCCCCCTCAGAGAGGGGGGGGGACGATAAAAAATTATCTTGACAAATATCTTGAAATAAAATCTAATGTACTAAAGATTGAAAAAGACACAATTGCTGCTAAATGTAGTTCATAATATAAATATAATAACCTTTAATAAAACATATGTTGGAGTGAAAAACTCATAATAATTATTTCTATTAGAAATAATTATTAAGGAGTTTTTTATGATTTACGCTTATGTTAGAGTATCTACAGACAGTCAAACAATTGAAAACCAGAAATTTGAGATAAAAAGATATTGTGAAGCTAATAACCTAAAAGTTAGCAAATGGATTGAAGAATGTATTTCAGGCAAAACAATGGTTCAAGACAGAAAATTAGGTAAACTCTTGAAACAAATGAAAAAAAACGACATACTAATATGTTCAGAACTATCACGGCTTGGAAGAAATCTTTTGATGGTTATGGGAATTTTAAATCAGTGTATGGAAAGAAACATCAAAGTTTGGACAATAAAAGATAATTATCGACTAGGAAAAGACATCAGTTGTAAAGTGTTAGCTTTTGCATTTAGTTTGTCTGCCGAAATTGAGAGAAATCTCATATCTGAAAGAACAAAAGATGCATTAATAAGAAAAAAAACTGAAGGAATTATATTAGGTAGACCTACCGGTAGTAGAAATAGAATAAAAAAACTTCATGGTAAAGAAGATGTAATTATAAATATGATTAATTCACAAACACCAATATCGAAAATAGCTAAAAGATTAAAGGTACAACGGCAAACTCTATATACTTTCATAAAGGAAATGTATCCAGAAACATAAAGATGAAAGGAAATTTTATATATGAAATCATACCTTACACATGCCGTAGGGATGCAACAAAATACGTGTATTGTTGGTTGCATCCCTTCGGGATGCGGTTGGTGGGTGGGGCATCGTTTTCTACATAGCCACCGCACCCTTTTGGGACGAACCATCGATGTGGAAACTTCCAAACCGTAGGGGACGCATGAATGTGTCTCGCTTAACATAAGGAATTTCAATATATTACGGAACGCATTCATGCGTTCCCTACGGATGGCACAATTTGAAGTTTCAGACAAGCGTCACATACCTTCGGCATGTGTAAGGTATAAATATATATATTAAATCTACTTTTACCTTACACATGCCGAAGGTATGTGAAGCTAGGTAGAAACCCTCATTTATTCATTCCCTACAGAAATATATCAATTTTAGGAGGTATAAAATATGAGTTGGCAATACACAATTTCATTTTCTCTTATTATAACATCATTTGTTTATGTTGTTATAGGCGTTTTAGTTTATTCAGCTGTATCTACATCAAAAATGCGAAGAAGCTACCTACTTTCTTATATCGGGTTAGCAGGTTGGAGTTTATTCTACGGATTGATGACACCAGCAACATCCGAACTAGTTGCACGTACATATTGGGCTATAGGTTTTTTGTTTAACGTATTGTTTTTTCCTGCTTGGATTAGTTTTTTATCACATTTATCTTCATCAAACACAAAAACCTATCAGAATTGTATTTATGTACTATTCGTTTTAAAAATATCATTGGCTATTGCATGTATCTTTAGCAAAGGTATAACATTACAACTAACCAAATTTGGTTATCAGTTTTTATATGCAAGCAATTTTTGGTTTATCGCATTATTTATTTGTTCATTTGTTTCTGTAATAATAATGACGATATTGTTAATGAAATGGTTAAAAACAGCCAAATTTGTAAGACAAAAAAAAGCAGCTTTTAATTTCATAATTTTATCAGGTATATTCACACTGCCAGTATTCTTTCTTGATTATATAAGACCTGTTTTTTTAGACTTTACATTTACACCAGTAGGTCCTATATTAATCTTAGTGGTTTCAATCCAACTGTTATTATCTATGAGAATGTATCGCTCTCTCGATATTACCGTAGCAAATGTTGCTGACGATATGTTTACATCGTTAGATTTACCTGTTTTGATACTTAATGAAAATAATAGCATTGTTTTAGCGAATACTTGTGCAAAAAACTTATTTTTAAGCGATATTATTGGAAGAAATATCATAGAATTAATTTCTGTTGAGACTAAAGAACATGATTCTATAATGACTTACTTTGATAACAGTTTTGAAAATCTTAACATTACAATTAATAGCGATAACAGAATTAAAAATTGCACAATGTTACTTTCGGTAATAAAAGACAAATATGGCGATGTTATTAATAAAATTGTGACAATTTCTGATATTTCCGACTTAATTAATGCAAAACTTGAACTTGAAGAAAGGCATAAAATGATTTTTGAGAACACACCAATTGGGCTTACAACTTGGGATGATAACCTGAACCCAATTGATTGCAACCAAGAAACTCTTAAATTATTTAATTTAAAAACAAAACAAGAATTTATAGAAAAGTATAAATCTTTTCTTCCACTTCACCAGCCAAACGGTAATAATTCATATGATTTTATTATGGATGAACTTAAGAAAGCTTTTAAAGATGGAATCAATTGGGTTGAAGCAATGCTTATAGCACCTGATGGTGGAGATTTACCACTTGACTTAAATATGGTACGCGTTCCAAAAAACGATACAGATTACGAAATCATGATTTTTTTTAGGGATTTAAGTGTTCAAAAAGCATTACTTGAAGAGAAAAAAAGAATTGAGATGGCTGAACAATGTGACCTTGTAAAAAATGACTACATCGGCAAACTTAACTCTGTTAATGACATTACTAATATGCTTTTATTATCTGATTATTCTACATTTGACAATGATTTACACAAAGCTATGGGGATTTTAGGGAAAGTAGTAGATGCAGATCGGATGTTTATTTGGAAGAATTATATGCAGGACGACTTATTACATTGCAAGCAAATCTATGAATGGGTTAGTGATGTTGAAGCTACAATTGATGACGAACTTTCTGCAGGTACTAGTTATAAAGATTCTATACCAGAATGGGAAGCTCTTTTCTTAAATAACAAAATTGTAAATGATTTTGTATGCAACTTATCACAAAACGAAAGAAGTATTTTAGAACCTCAAGGAATTGTGTCTATTTTAATCGTACCCGTATATCTAAACGATTATTTCTGGGGTTTTGTTGGTTTTGATGATTGCAGGAACAAAAGAATCTTTAGTATAAACGAAGAAAATTTACTGCGAACTGTTAGCATGATTATTATTAACGCAATTAATAGAAACGACATGGCGAAGGAAATGCATAGAAATAATATTCAATTAGAAAATGCATTAAAGAAAGCTGAAGAAGCTACTTTAGCTAAAACAAAGTTTTTAGCTGCTATGAGCCACGAAATTAGAACCCCTATGAACGCTATTATGGGCATTTCGCAAATGCAGTTACAGAAAGGAAATCTTTCTGATGATGTAAATAAAGCTATAGACAAAATTTATGCTTCCGGAAAGAGTTTGATGGGGATTATAAATGACATATTAGACCTTTCAAAAATTGAAACCGGTAAAATGGAAATCATACCCATTGAATACGATCTGCCAAGTCTGGTGAACGACACCGTGCAATTAAACATTGTTAGAGTTGGTTCAAAACCTATTGAGTTTATACTTGACATTGACGAAAGTTTGCCGATGAGACTTATTGGTGACGAACTTAGAATTAAACAGATTCTGAACAATATTCTATCGAATGCTATAAAATACACTGAAAGAGGGTATGTTAGACTTTCAATTACACATTCTTGCCCGATTTCACAAGGTGGTGTGGGTACTGACGTATTTCTACATTTCACAATTAAAGACAGCGGACAGGGCATGAAACCTGAAGATTGTAAACGACTTTTCTCGGAATATTCAAGGTTTAACATTGGCACTAATAGAGTTACCGAAGGGGTTGGTTTAGGATTGAATATTACGAAAAGTTTAGTTGAATTAATGGATGGTTCTATCGCAGTAAAAAGCAAGTACAATGTTGGCAGCACATTTTCTGTTACTGTAAAACAGAAATTAGTTATATGTGAACCAATTGGGGCTGATTTATGTCAACAACTTTCAGCTTTTACATTTTCAGGGAAGAAACAATACGATAATATGCAAATTGTATATCAACCAATGCCATATGGTAGAGTTTTAGTTGTTGATGACGTTGATACAAATCTATATGTTGCTGAAGGATTAATGGCGCCATATCAATTACAAATTGATACTGCTTTAAGTGGTTTTGTAACTATTGAGAAGATTAAGTTCGGGGCTGAATACGATGTTATTTTTATGGATCATATGATGCCACAAATGGATGGGATAGAAACTACTAAAATTTTACGAGAAATAGGCTATAACAAACCAATTGTTGCTTTAACTGCGAATGCCATTATTGGTAATGAATCACTGTTTGAAAAAAATGGTTTTGATGGGTTTGTCTCAAAACCTGTGGATATTAGGCATTTGAATACTATTCTTAATAAATTTGTTAGAGACTGCCACCCTGAAGAAGCTAAAAATTTCCATGATAGTGTGTTACCTGATGTGGATAGTGTTGAAAAAAAGAAAATTTTACACCCTAAAATTGTTACACTAGCTATACAAGATATTGAAAAATCAATTGCTAGCATGAAAGATACTCTGGAAACTGGAGACCTGAAACTGTTTACTGTAAACGCTCATGCTATGAAAACTGTGCTTACAAATATAGGCGAAAATGGAAAGGCGGATTTGGCTTTAGAATTAGAAAAAGCAGGTAGATTTGGTGATATGAAATATATCTCTAAAAATGCTCATAATTTTATTGAATCTTTAGAAAAACTTGTTGTTTTCTTAACTCCAAATGAGAAATTTCACGAGAAAAAAGAAGAATCTAATCAGGATAATGAATACCTAAATGAAGAATTAAATATCATCTTAAACGCATGTTATGAATACAAAGATACTGAAGCTTACGAAGCACTAGATAGACTAAAAAGTAAAAATTGGAACAATAATATCACCGAAAGTTTAGAGGATATTAAAGAAACGCTGTATTTATATAGCAATTTTGAAGAAGCTGCGGAAAAAGTTAAGAAATTATTGTAGGGAATGCATTTATTCGTTCCTAGTTCGGTGTGAGATGGTATTTATATATATAAATCCACATCATCCCGAAGGGATCGATCGCTATGTAGAAAACGACACCCCACCTTGATATCCATGCCGTAGGTATGGAACCTAAACGATTGTTCCACACCTTCGGTGTGGTGGTAGTTTCGTGGGGGATCGTTTTCTACATAGCGATCAACACCTTCGGTGTGAGGTGGTATACACACCAACATAAAACGAGGTTTTAATGAATACATATAAATTAGTCTCAAAATACAAACCAACTGGCGACCAACCGGAAGCCATCAAAGAACTTACCGACAATATAAATAACAACAAAAAATTTCAAATATTGTTAGGTGCTACTGGTTCTGGTAAAACGTTCACAATGGCTAATGTTATTGCAAACATTAATAAACCGACTCTAATTATGTCTCACAATAAAACACTAGCAGCTCAGCTTTATGGCGAGTTCAAGCAGTTATTTCCTGAAAATGCAGTTGAATATTTCATCAGTTATTATGATTATTATCAACCGGAAGCGTATTTACCCGGCAAAGATTTATATATCGAGAAAGATTTTAACATTAACTCTCAAATTGAAAAATTACGACTTCGTGCAACAACATCACTTTCTGAACGTAACGATGTAATAGTTATAGCAAGTGTTTCTTGTATTTATGGACTAGGTATCCCCGATGATTACCGCGAACATGCTTTATTTTTACACAAAGGACAAAATATAGATAGAGAAGAACTGATGTTAAAACTTATTTCAGGGCATTACGGTCGCAATGATATTTCTTTTGAACGTGGTAATTTTCGAGTTCGTGGTGATAATATAGACATTTATCCGGCTTATTTAGAAAATTCAGTACGTGTACAACTGTTTGGTGATGAAATAGAGAAGATTATTCGAATTAACCCAATAAATAACCATATAATTGAAGAAGTTGAAAGTTATCCCATCTATCCTGCAAATCATTTTGTAATTTCTAACGATAGAAAACAAAATGCAATTGCTTCCATACATAATGAAATGAACGAACAGATTAGACAATTTCTTATTTTAAATAAACTTGTAGAAGCACAGAGAATTGAACAAAGAACACTTTTTGATGTAGAAATGATTAAAGAAATTGGATACTGTTCAGGGATTGAAAACTATGCAAGGCATTTAACAGGAACAAAAATTGGTGACCCACCATTTTGTCTATTCGACTATTTTCCAAATTCTGACTTTCTGCTTATTATTGATGAGTCACATGCAAGTGTTCCTCAAGTACGCGCAATGTATGGAGGGGATTTTACAAGAAAGAAAAACTTAGTTGAATACGGGTTCAGATTGCCTTCTGCATATGATAATAGACCCTTAAAATTTGAAGAATTTGAATCTAGAATGCCACAAGTTGTGTTTGTTTCTGCAACACCCGGTGAGTATGAGCTTGATAAAACAAAAGGCGTTGTTGTTGAACAGGTAATTAGACCAACAGGTCTAGTTGACCCATTGATTGAAGTTCGCCCCATTTCTAACCAAGTTGACGATGTCTTAAACGAAATTTACATCAGAGTAAAAAAGAAACAGAGAGTTCTTATTACAACTTTAACAAAAAAAATGGCAGAAGATTTAACGAAATATATCTCTAACGCAGGTGTTAAAGTTAAATATCTGCATAGTGAAGTGCAGACTATGGAGCGTTCAAAAATTATTAGAGAATTACGTCTTGGAGAAATTGACGTTATTGTTGGTATTAATTTACTGCGTGAAGGACTTGATATGCCTGAAGTTTCATTAGTTGCAATTTTAGATGCTGATAAAGCAGGGTTTTTACGTTCTACGCGATCTCTGATACAAACCACAGGAAGAGCTGCCAGAAATATCGATGGTACAGTTATATTTTACGCAGATGAAATCACTATTGCAATGAAAGAAACGATAGACGAAACCAATAGAAGACGTAAAAAACAGATTGATTACAACACAAAACACGGGATATCTCCTAAACAAATTGAAAAGAGTGTTGAAGAAATTATTCAATCTACTTCTGTTGCAGATGGTTATGCCGATTATGAAGTTAATATGAAAACAAAAAAAGATAAAAAATCAAGTATTGATGAATATCTTAACCTTGAAACAAAAGAAGATTTAATTAATTTACTTAAAAAAGACATGAAAAAAGCTGCTAGTGAGCTTAATTTTGAGTTTGCAGCAGAATTACGAGATAGAATAATTGAACTGGAGGCAACTTGATAGAGTTTAAAAATCGAAAAGCACAACATGATTATTTTTTTATTCAAGAAATAGAAGCCGGTATCGTTTTAAAAGGAACAGAAATTAAAAGCATACGTCTTGGAAAATTAAATTTTAAAGATAGTTATGCAAAAATTGATGATGGAGAGATTTGGTTATACAATCTTCATATTAGCCCGTATGAAAAAACAACCTATTTTAACCATGAACCAACTAGAAAAAGAAAGCTCTTATTACATAGAAGAGAAATTAAAAAATTAAGAAATAAAGTGGAAATAGATGGAATGACTCTAGTTCCTTCAATGATATATATTAACGAAAAAAGCAAATGTAAGGTTATGATTGCGCTTGCAAAAGGGAAAAAGAGCTATGACAAAAGGGAAACTATTAAGAAAAGAGACGAAGAAAGGGCGTAGGGGATAATTTAATTAATGGATATTTTTATATGCGCTCCATATCGAATGATGTGGATTTATATATAAATACCACCTCACACCGAAGGTGTCGATCGCTACGTAGAAAACGATGCCCCACAAAACTATCACCACACCGAAGGTGTGGAACAATTGAATATGATAAGAAATATATCGCTTAGGTTCCATACCTACGGCATGGAAATCAAGGGGGGGGGCGTCGTTTTCTACGTAGCGATCGATCCCTTCGGGATGGTTACGAAACGAACACACACGCCAACCGCATCCTGTATGGAACGTATTTATTCGTTCCTAGTTCGGTTGGGTTCCCATTTGCCTGTACGGAACGCATTTATTCGTTCCTAGTTCGGTTGGGATCCAATTTATGCCTGTACGGAACGCATTTATTCGTTCCTAGTTCTGTATGGAACACAACCGAACTAGGAACGAATAAATGCGTTCCGTACAGAATGTGAGAACAGGAACGAATAAATGCGTTCCGTACAGAAAACTCCCCCCTACCCCCCCCTCAGAGAGGGGGGAGGGAGAAATAGGAAAAAATATGAAAAAAAGAATCTACCTTTCATCACCTCACATGTCCGATGAAGGTTATGAAATTCAATATATAAAAGAATCATTCGATTCAAATTGGATAGCACCGGTGGGTAATAATATTGACCGTTTTGAAGCTGAAATTGCCGATTTTGTAGGTGTTAAGAGTGCTATTGCATTAAATAGCGGAACGGCAGCTATACATTTAGCTTTAATTTCTTTAGGAATTAAGCCCGGTGACATCGTATTTTGCCAAAGTTTAACTTTTGTTGCAACCTGTAATCCTATTATTTATCAAGGAGCTACTCCTGTTTTTATTGATAGTGATGTTGAAACTTGGAATATGTGCCCCAATGCTCTTGAAGAAGCATTTAAAAAACACTTAAACAATCTTCCCAAAGCAGTAATTGTCGTTCATTTATACGGGTTAGCTGCGAATATTGATGAGATTATTAACATTTGTGAAAAATATAACGTACCAATTATCGAAGATGCAGCTGAAAGTTTAGGAACTAAATATAAGGGTAAACAAACTGGAAGTTTCGGAAAATTTGGTATTTTAAGTTTTAATGGAAATAAGATTATCACAACTTCTGGCGGTGGAATGCTTTTATCAAACGATGAAAAATCTATTGAAAAAGCACGTTTCTGGGCAACTCAAAGCAGAGACCCGAAGCCGTTTTATCAACATTCAGAACTTGGTTATAATTATAGAATTAGCAATGTGTTAGCTGGCATAGGTCGAGGACAATTAAAGATTATAGAACAAAGAATTGACAAAAAAAAATATATTTTTGATTATTACAAAGCCAATCTCACTGATTTTAATTTCATGCCAATTATGGAATGGAACGAGCCAAATTACTGGATTTCATGTATATCAAATATTTGTCAAGAAAAAGAAAATCGATATTCACCTAATGAAATTATAAACAGTTTAGAAAAACAGAATATCGAAGCTCGAAGAATATGGAAACCAATGCATCAACAACCTTTCTTTAAGGATTATGATTTTGTAGGTGGCGATGTTGCTGATAAAATTTTTAACGAAGGTTTATGCTTGCCCTCAGACACAAAAATGAGTGATTCAGACTTAGAAAGAGTTGTAGAGATAATGAAATGTACAATAAAGTAGTTAAAAGATTGTTAGATATTTGTTTTTCTATATTATTAATAACATTGTTTTCTCCAGTGTTTCTAATTATCGCTGTTTTAGTAGTTTTTTTTAATGGATTTCCATTTTTATTCATGCAAAAAAGACCCGGTATGCACGAAAAAATATTTACTATATATAAATTTAGAACTATGAACAATAAAAAGAAATTATCTGGTGAACTTTTACCAGACATTGAAAGAACAACTAGGTTAGGTAAATTTTTAAGAAATACCTCATTAGATGAGCTTCCAGAACTTTTCAATATTTTGAAAGGAGACATGAGTTTTGTGGGTCCAAGACCTTTACTTGTTAAATATTTAGATAGGTATAATGATCTTCAAAAGAGAAGGCATTTGGTAAAGCCCGGACTTACAGGGCTAGCACAAGTAAATGGCAGAAACTCAATAAGTTGGGAGCAAAAATTCAATTTTGATGTATTTTATGTAGATAATCTTACTTTTCTATTAGATTTAAAGATTGTAATTAAAACATTTTGGCAAGTACTGTTTCAAAAAAACATTAATTCTAGTGATGATGAAACAGCAACAGAGTTTATATGAGTTATAATATTTTACTTTGTAGTGCTGGAAGAAGAGTTAAGTTAATACAACAACTACAGATGTCTCTTAACAGAAATGGGAAAATTATTGTAACAGACATGGATAGAACAGCTCCTTCTATGTTTTTTGCTGATAAAAGCTATAAAGTCCCTGAAATATCTGATACTGATTATATTGAGATTATTCTAAATATATGTAAAAATGAAAAAATTAAGGCTATTACTACACTTATAGACCCAGAAATTGAACTACTCGCAAAATATAAATATAGATTTACAGAGCTTGGAGTTTTGCCACTGTTACCTTCTCTTGAAACAGCAGAACTATGTATCGATAAGTTAAGAATGTATGAGTTTTTAATTGCTAATAATATAAATACAGTTCCAACATACAGTCGTGTTACTAAATTGCCAGTGTTTATAAAACCTAGATATGGAAGCGGAAGTGTTGGTGCTAGAAAAATTGAGAAAGAAAATGGACTGGCTTATATAGCTAACACGGAACAGTATATAATACAGGAGTTTATGACAGGTGATGATCTGGCAGTAGAATTTTATGTTGATACAATATCCAAAGAAATTGTTAATTATTTTGCAATGAAAAAAATTAAAACAACTTTAGGTGGAGCAATTAAAGTGGTTTCTTTTAAAGATGATAACTTATTAGATTTCATTATTAACCTAAATAAATTATTTCAATTTTCAGGAGCTGTTGATGTTGATTTATTCTATCAAGATGGCAAGTATTTTGTTACAGAAATAAACCCAAGATTTGGTGGTGGATACGTTTATGCACATTCACTGGGCATAGATTTTTTACCTCTAATTATAAATAATATTAATAATAAATCAAATAAGATAGATTTTTTTGATTACGAAGATCAAGTATTAATGATGATGTACGATGAAGTGGCAGTGATAAAATAAGGATAAATTTCATGAAAAAAATTTGGATAATTAACCATTATGCAACTAGTATGTATGAAAATCAAGATGGAAGGCATTTCTGTTTTGCTAAATATTTAAAAATAAAAAACTATACACCTATCATCATTTGTGCAAGTGCTTTCCATAATACAAAAAAGAGCATTGATACTGAAAATAAAAGATTTATAACAAAAAATTTCACTAAGGATAATATAGATTTCGATTTTGTGTTCATTAAAACACCAATTGCAATAAAGAACGGTTTTAAAAGATTATATAACATGTTTATTTTTTATTTTAATCTGATTTTGGTACATAAAAAAATTCAAGAAATATATGGAAAACCGGATATTATTCTAGCTTCAAGCGTGCATCCTTTAACCTTAATTGCTGGTTTAAAAATATCTAAAAGAATGAATATACCTTGTATTTGTGAAGTTCGCGATTTGTGGCCAGAAACTCTTTTATACGCAAATCACCCGTTTAAAAAATTTATTAAATATATTGCTTGGATACTTAGAAAAGGAGAGTATTGGATTTATAAAAAAGCAAATGCAATAATTTTTACAACTGAAGGTGCTAAAAACTATATTATAGAACAAAGATGGGATGTAGGGAATCAGGGAAAAATTGATATGAAAAAAGTTTTTTATATTAACAATGGGGTTGATTTACAAAACTTCAGTTTCCAATCGACACAATGCCGATCAGAGATTGCAGCTACGTTTAAACGAAAATATAATATTATTTACACAGGTTCAATAAGACCTGCAAATAATATTGAAATATTAGTACAAACCGCAGATTATTTAAAAAATCATGAAGACATTGAATTTCTTATATATGGAGAAGGGTTTCAAAAAGAAGATTTAGAAAAAAAAGCTAAACATTTAAATTTAAATAATATACATTTTAAAGGACATGTAAATAAACAAGAAATTCCGTTTATTCTAACTAACTCTTTTATTAATATTTTAACTTATGTAGATGATACATGGAATTTCAAAAGAGGGTCTAGTTCAATAAAACTATTTGACTATTTAGCTTCTGGAAAACCAATTATTTCTACAAACAAAATGGATTACTCAATTATTGAGAAATGGAATTGCGGTATAGAGATTGATAATGCTACCCCTGAAAAATTAGGTGATGTTATTCTGAACATAAAGAATTTGCCTGAAGCGAATTATATCAAATTATGTGAAAATGCTAAAAACGCAGCAAATGAGTTTGATTTTAAATTGTTAACAGATAAATTAATTAATGTTATTAATTATTCTTTTGAGGTATTTTAATATGAAAATATTACATTTATGTTTAAGTTGCAGATACGTTGATAATTATAGTTATCAGGAGAATTTATTACCTAGAAAACACGCATTAGAAGGAAATCAAGTTTTTATTGTTGCTTCTACAGAAACATATATTGATAACAAATATGTAGGGTATATTGAAGCAAAATCGTATCTTACAGAATCAGGCATTCCTATTACAAGGTTACCATATAAGAAAATATTAACTAAATTTTTAACAATAAAATTAAGATTATATAAAGGGTTGTATAAACAATTGACCAATATAAAGCCAGATATGATATTTATTCATGGGCATCATTTTGTAAGTATTTATGAAATAAAAAAATATGCTGTAAAATTCCCAAATACAACTATATTTGTAGATTCTCATTGTGATTATTTTAATACTGCAAAAACATGGCTCTCAAAAAACGTGTTACATAAAATTATTTATAAATTATGTGCTAAAATTATAGAACCTTATGTGACAAAGTTTTATGGAACATTGCCCGAAAGATGCGATTTCTTGCATGATATTTATAATATTCCCAAGAATTTAATTGAATATTTACCGCTAGGATTTGATGAAGCTGTTGTTGATTTGAGTAAAAAAGACTTGATAAGAAAGAAAATGAGAGAAAATTTAAGTTTTAAGGACGAAGATTTTATTGTTGTTACAGGCGGACGAATCGAAAAAAGAAAAAAAATTACTGAATTGATGTCGCTTTTAAAAGATTTTGCTAATATAAATTTGGTGATTTTTGGGTCATTAACAGATGAAATAAAAAGAGAATTTGAAAGTTTATTAATTTATACAAACATTAAATATGTGGGATGGATAGAGCCTGAAAAAGTTTACGACTATTTCATGATGGCAGATGCTGTTGTTTTTCCCGGAAGTCATTCTGTGTTGTGGGAACAAGCAGAAGCTTGCGATGTGCCATGCTATTTTGATGTTTTAACTTTTATGAATATGATTGATGCGTTCCACAAGAAACAGATATGACAATTTATATATTAAATTTATTAATAATTTTATTCTGGTATTTTATATTTTCCTATAAAAAAAATGATACAAAAATAAATCTATTTTTTATTATAGTTGGTATACAGTTAATTTTATTAGGTGGTTTACGTGGAGTTTCTGTTGGAACTGACACTATTACATATTCAATGGAATATGATTTTTTTAGAGCTTATAGGATTGTACAGTATTCACGTTTAGAATATGGATATATTGCTTTGATGTCTGTTTTAAGTTATTTAAACGCTGATTTCATGTGGTTACTGCTTGCAACTTCTGCAATTATAATTTTCTTTGTTTTTATTGGTATAAAGAATATTTCTCCTAATGCTTTTCTTAGTGTATATCTATTTGTTTCTATGTATTTATATTATTACAGCTTCAATGTTATACGACAATGTATGGCAGTAGCAATTTCATTTTTTGCCTATAAATATATTTTAAATAGAAATATAATTAAATATATATTATGTATATTATTAGCTGTACAATTTCATACTACAGCACTAATAATGTTACCAATTTACTTTATTTTCGTATTAACCAAGAAAAATATAATGTTTATTTTTCTAATAATCTGTTATTTTTTATTTATATTTATCAACCCATTTATTGATTTTGTTTTAACATTAATTCCTAAATATATTTCTTATTTTGATGGAGAAATGATGGAAACATTTGTTGGAATGAGGTACATTTTAGTATATGGGTTGATTGTACTTTTCGGTGCTTTTATAATCAGAAGATATGATGTGGATAAAAAATTTATACTAGAATTTATGTTTATTTGTATTGCATTTATATTAAATACGTTAACTCTATTTGGATTTAGTATGTTTACACGATTGGCATGGTATTTTACTATTTATTCTATTGTGTTTATACCAAATTGTTTAAGTAGAATTGATAACAAATATATAAAAAAGTTAGTATTAATTCTGATTATTCTTATTACTTTTATGTATCATTATTATTTTCTCTCGGTTAATTATCATAGAATCATTATTTAAGAGGTTTATATGAAAGGCATTATTTTAGCTGGAGGAACCGGATCAAGACTTTTTCCAGCTACAAAAATAATTAGTAAACAATTGTTACCAATTTACGACAAACCTATGATATACTATCCGTTATCTACTTTGATGTTGGCGGGTATTAAAGATATTCTTATTATTTCTACTCCACACGATTTACCACATTTTGAATCTTTCTTTGGAGATGGTTCTATGTGGGGGGTTAATTTCACCTATAAAGAACAAAAAAAACCAGAAGGTATTGCACAAGCTTTCATTATTGCTGAGGACTTCATACAAAATGATAAGGTCTGCCTTGTTTTAGGTGACAATATATTTTATGGTGCAGGGTTAAGCCTAAAATTGGAAAATGTAGTACAAGAAAGCAAACAATCAAATAATGCTTTTGTATTTGGCTACCCAGTAAACGATCCCGAAAGATACGGAGTAGCTGAAATAAACAGCAATCTTGAAGTTATATCTATCGAAGAAAAACCACTGATTCCTAAAAGTAATTTAGCTGTAGTTGGCTTATATTTTTATCCTAATGAAGTGATTAATATTGCCAAAACTATTAAACCTTCCGATAGGGGAGAGCTGGAAATAACAAGTGTAAATCAATATTATCTAAAACAAAATAGATTAAAATTATGTGAACTAGGACGCGGTTACGCTTGGTTAGATACAGGTACGCATTCTAGTTTGTTAGAAGCTTCCATTTTTATTGAAACTATTGAAAAAAGACAAGGGCTAAAAATAGCTTGCATCGAAGAAATTGCGTTGTTAAAAAGATTTATTGATAAAAGTTATTTAAACTCTTTTCTAAATTTTTATGGTAACTCTAGTTATTCTGAATATTTAAAAAAAGTTTTTATTTGATAATTGGTTATTTAAATTTTAGTGACGTGCCTAATAAATAAAAAAAGGAGAAATTTTATGAACAAAGAAACTAAAAAAAGCATTATCCTTTTTGAAGAAAGACATGTTCGGAATGTCTGGGATGAAGAGGAAGAAAAGTATTGGCTGTCAATAGTTGATGTAGTGGCTATATTGACTGACAATGATTATCAAACAGCGAGAAAGTATTGGAACAAGCTGAGCCAAAGGCTCAGAGAAGAAGGAAATGAAACGGTGACAAATTGTCACCAACTGAAATTACCTGCTTCAGATGGAAAAAACTATCTAACCGATGTCGCAGACACTGAACAAATCTTACGCATCATTCAATCAATCCCTAGTAAAAAAGCAGAGCCTTTTAAAATGTGGCTTGCTAAACTTGGCAGAGAAAGAATAGATGAAATGGTCGATCCTGAACAAGCAATAGACAGAGCTGTTGAACATTATCGAAAATTAGGTTACAACGACGAATGGATAAATGAAAGATTGAAATCAAAAGTCGTTCGTAAGGAACTGACAGATGAATGGAACCGAAGCGGAATTACAGATGAAAAGGATTTTGGTATTTTAACAAATATCATCACAAAAGAATGGAGCGGAAAAACTGTAAAAGAATATAAAAACTTTAAAAATCTGAAAAAAGAAAACCTAAGAGATAATATGACTGCAAACGAAATTGCTCTAAACAGTCTCGCAGAAACAGCTACTACCAGCATTTCCAAAGAAAAAAATCCAAAAGGTTTTCTCCAAAATGCTGATGTTGCAAAAAGAGGCGGAAATGTGGCACGAGTCGCAAGAGAACAGCTGGAAAAAGAGCTCGGTAAACCTGTTATAAGCTCTCAGAATGCAAAAGACATGACTTATATAGAATCCCTTTTGATTGATAATGACGGAGATGGAGATAATGATTAACAATAAAACTGCTATTTGAGAGATTGGCATTAATACCTTACACATGCCGTAGGTATGTGAAGCTAGGTAGAAACGGATGCAAACACCAAATCTGCATCCCGTAGGGCACCCAATTCTGTAAGGCACCCAATTCTGTAGGGAACGCATTTATTCGTTCCTAGTTCTGTTGGGAATAGATCGAATGAAGAAATAAAAATTTTGAATTAGGAATACATTTGGTGCGAAATTTGCGATATGTAACAAGGCTGAACTAGGAACGAATAAATGCGTTCCCTACGATTATTTCATCAACACCATACGTTTTATAGATGTAAAATCATCATTAAACATCTGATAAAAATAAACACCGCTGCCCACACTTCGTCCATCGTCATCGGTGCCGTTCCATTCTATTTTATGCAAGCCAACTTCAAATCTATCACTTACCAACGTTTTTACCCTTTGCCCGCGAATATTAAATATATCTATATTTACATTACCGGCTCGTATTATATTAAACGAAATTGTTGTTGACGGATTAAAAGGATTGGGGTAGTTTCTATATAACTCTGTTTCTAATTGCGGTTGTAACACATCACTATCAAAAACGACATTTAAATCTACTACAATATCAATAGGCAAAGACTCACCAAGTTCATAAACTGCAACAACTTTGTAGGTGTATGTATCAAGAGGCAAAGAAAAATCTTCATAACTAAAATTATTTATAGGAAATTCTGTCAAAAGATCATCATTGCGATATATTCTATAACCTAATAATGTCTCGAAATCTAACATCAACTCTGGTTCTTCCCAGTTTAATATCACGTTATTATCATTAATACTTGCTACAAGGTTTTTAGGAGGATTAAACAAAGGAACTATTATTGAAATAGATGACGGCGGGGATTCTATATTATCATAGATAGCCGTTACTTGATAATTATGTAAAATGCCTGGTGTTGTATAATTATCTGTAAATGTTGTAATTTCACCAATATTGGTGTTTATAATTACATCGTTTCTATATATATTATAACCAGTTGCACCTGAATCTTTGGGTGATAACCAATCTAATCTAACATTGTGCATTATAGAAGTGGCAGTCAAATTTCTGACAGGAAACCTTGTTGTCAAACTAATCATATTAGAAGGTTTTGATTCATCATCTGGGTTCACGTAAACGGCGGTAACATAGTATGTGTAATTGTTTTGATTGTTTACATCATAATCAAAAAACCTTGTTTGAAAAACACTGTTTGCAATTTTTATGTTATTTCTATATACATTAAAACTAGACAGGTTGCCGATTGTTGTGCTTGGGTTAGGCAAATGCCAACTTAAAATTATATTTTCTTCACCAACGATATATGTTAACCCAACTGGAGGTGGAACAGTTTCTTCTAAAGGAGTTATCCCGCTAACTATCATACTGAAATATGTTATTAATTTTACATATTGTTGATAATAAGGTAAATTTTGATTAATTAAAAGGTCATTTACAGTATGATACGTAGGGTCGTCGGAATATTCATCATAGAAGAAAAAAATTGACGGAAAACCTCCAATATTATAATAAGAATAACTATCAGAAGCAGCCATCAACTGATCG
>Ga0099364_10002396_pt1 | contig 29932 bp, 32 predicted proteins | sample TergutTh196P3_FD_73070 | JGI IMG/M metagenome (GOLD analysis project Ga0099364, IMG submission 73070) | Microcerotermes parvus P3 segment gut microbial communities from Pointe-Noire, Republic of the Congo - Th196 P3 | ecosystem: Host-associated > Arthropoda: Insects > Digestive system > Gut ...
GTTTTTGTCATATTATTCTCTCTTTCAAAATAAAGCTAGATTCCAAATATACTGCTAAAGCAACCTGCTATATCATTATATCAATCATATGGTTCCCTGCGGGGACGTAGAGGCTTGGGTTTATTTTCTCTTCTTCATTGGCTTCTTCCGGTTCGCCGCGCTCGCCGCTGCCGTCTTGGGAGGGGTTGCCGCTTCTTTCGTCGTCGCCTCGGATTCTGTCCATTTCCGATTCTGCGGTTCCGGCTACCCGGGCCTGCTGCTCCGCATCGTTAATTTTCTGCTGCTCCGCCAGATTGGTTTGCGCCATTTCCGGTCTTCTTTGCAGTGTGCTTGTGTCTCTTGAAAAATCAGGAGAGCGGTTTATCATTATCTGGGTGTCAATGCCTTTAATGGACATGATTATTGCCTCCTTTCGCAGTTTGGTTAGACACTAACCCTTGCTTTTTTCGCAGGGTCCGTAGGTTATCTGCCCGTCTTTATATTTGAAAGTGGCGTACTGGATATCGTCGTTTACTTTGTATATATCGTTGGCGATTATAATTCTGGTCCCGGCGTACGCGTTGTTAAGGACATGAACTTTGCCGTCGGTTGCGTGTTCCAGCTCATGTTTCAAATCGCCTATTTCGGCTTTGTAATCATCCATTGTCTGCTCGTATGTGCGTCGGTTTTCCGCGCCGGATAAAAACAGCTTATCCCAGGTTTCCTGGTCCATCTTGCCTTTCGTCTTAGACAGATACGCATCAAGCTGATCCAGTTTTATTATCTCGAGAGCCAGTTTCTCCATTTCCTTTTCCAAGGTTTGCAAACGTATACGCTTGCGTGGCATTGCGCCGACCTCAACCTCGGTTAGGACATTTGAGAGAGCGCCGATGTAGTTGGCTGTTATATGCTCGGCTACGCTTGCGCGTCCTCCGATGATTGCGCCGCGCTTGCCCTTGGCGGTAAGGGAGCCTCCGATTTCGATGGTGCTTTTTATGCTGACGTCAACAGTCATGGAACCATCGGCGATTGCTGTTCCGCGCTCGATATACAGTATCGTAATGTTTCCTCCGGCTTCGATTCTGCCCCTGTCCCCGCCTTGCATCCCGCTTTTGACCTCGACATTGCCGCCCGCGATTATTGTCGCGGCTTCGACGACACCGCCGATAACGATGCCTCCGGTCGCTTTAACAGTGTGTCCTGAGCGTACGCTGCCCGATATCTGCACGCTGCCGTCAAAATCAATGTTTCCTACACCCATGTCGCAATCACCGTTGACTTTATATAGGCTCGATACATTGACTGTGTTATTTATGAGTTGCACCATGCCCGCGCATTTCGCGAACATTTCGGTTTTCTCGGGATTAAGTGTGATATTTTTGCCCCTCGGCATTAATGCTTCTTTCCCTGGTCTTTGTTTTATCGGCTTGCCTTTTACCGTAGCACCCGGCTCGCCGGGTGTGGCTAACTCGCGTGTCACCAAGAGCTGTCCTTCGGTCACCGGCTCAAAAAGGTCGAGTGTTCTGTAGTCCACTCTGCCGCCGCCGATTTCTTTAGGCCTGCCCGTCTTTTCGTCTGTTTGGAAGTGGAATACAAGCTTGCCGTCCTCGCCGTCATCAGGGAGTACAGCCTCTGCGATGAGCTTGCTTTCGTTATAATGCTTGGATTCCAGTAAATACCTCAGCGCTTCTTCGTTTAGGCCATGTGTGATACCGCTGCTTTGGACTTTTTGCAAAGCGGTCTCATAATCAATCGCTGCCCCGCCCTCTTCAGGCGCGAGCAGCTGCGCGTAGGCTTCCGATTCATCGTGCGATACCTCGATTGCGATGTCCTCCCCGTAGACGAACTCGTTTTGCGCAGAGGCAATCCGCATACGCCCGCCGGCTTTCGAGATTAGTTCCTGCACAGCGTTTCCGTTCAGGCCGCTTATATTCTTTCGGTTTAGGTGCTGCATCAGATCCAGGCTGTCAAGGTGATATCCTGTGCCTCGGTTTTCATACAGCTCCAGATATACGCCATCGCTTTCATAATATACTTCAAATGATGCATCTTGATTCAGCACTTCAAGCGTAGAACCAAAAAAAGCGAGCAGCTTGCACGGGGTAGCATCGGGGTCGCCCGCAGACTCGAAAATAATCTCATCACCGGCGCACCCGAAATGGGCTGCGGCCAGAGCTTCCGCTTCTTCCCTGGTTGATGCTGTTACATATTTCGCTTTCATATCATATCACCTTTTCCAACTTTACTTTCATTTTCGCAAGGACTTTTGAATGGATTTGCGAGACACGGGATTCGGTCACATGGAGTATTTCCGCGATTTCTTTGAGCAGCATGCCTTCGTAGTAGTAGAGGGTGACGACCAGCCGCTCTTTTTCGGGCAGGGCATCGATGACCTCGGCAAGGATTTCTTTTTTCTCCTTTTTCAGCAGTTCTTCCTCCGGGCTGCTCTCGTCCTGATTTCGTATCTCTGTTTCCGGATTGCCTGAAGTCAGCGCATCTTCAAAGTTCACGACATTGAACATATGCGCTTGATTTAGAATTTTATGGACTTGCTCAACCGGCATTTCCAGCGAGTCTGCTACTTCCTGATCCACAGGGCGGCCGGGGTTCTGGCTCTCGAAAGCATCATAGGCATTCGTTATGGCGTTTATTTTCTTTCTAAGGCTTGGCGAGGCCCAGTCCTGCGAGCGCATGTAGTCAAGTATTTCGCCCCGTATCCGGGTCACGGCATATGTTTCAAACTTTACTTCGTGCTTCAGCTCGAACTTATCGACAGCATCTATTAGACCCAGCATCCCGCAGCTCACCAGATCGTCATATTCGTTGAAGTTGTTGTATTTAGGCATCATGCGGCGGACTATCCATCTGACCAGATACCCATAATTGAGCAGTATATCGTTTTTGGCGTCAATATCGCCTGTGCTTTTGAATGTCGCCCATAAGGGTTCAAGCTCCTCAGGGGTCAATCTTTGCCTTGATTCTGTCAAGCTTGCCAAAACGTCACCACCTTTATGCTCACTCTCCCACGATGCGGGAGAAGACCCTGGATAGGAAGTTGCTTGATTTTTGCTCTGCCGGCAAGTCTATAATGTTTCTGGCAATTGCGCTTATCTCCCTGGCGGTCTGGCCATAAGGCTCGCTTACCACCAGCGGAAGCTGCCGTTTTATTGATACAGGGACATTCTTATCGTGGGTTATCAGGCCCAGCGGGTTGATGTTTTTACCCAGATGCCTGCCAACAACCTCTATGAAGCCATTTTGCACACGGTGCGCTTCCTTCATGTTCTCGCACTTATTGATGAGCACATGGAGCGGGTGGGTGTTGTCGCGCTTTACTATTGTTTTAACCAAAGCGTACGCATCAAGGATCGCAGTAGGCTCGGAGGTCGTTACGACTATTGTCTCCGATGATGCCAGTATCATTTGGATTATGTTTTCGTTGATCCCCGCCCCGGTGTCGATTATGATGAGGTCTATGGGAGTGTCGAGGCGCACGATGCCGGTCAGAAGCTCCGCGAGCTGGTCTTCGTTCATGTTCAGCAGAGTGTTCACGCCCGAACCGCCGGATATGAAGCGGACGCCCTCATGCCCGAGCTGGACTATATCGGTAAGCGTTTTATCGCCCCTTAGGAAGTAGCTGACGTCAAATCTTGATGTAACGCCAAGCATAATATCGACATTAGCCAGACCGAAGTCCGCATCTACGACCAGCACACGCTGGCCCAGCCTGCTCAGAGTTATGGCAAGATTTACGGAAATGCTTGATTTTCCGACTCCGCCTTTGCCGCTTGCTATTGATATTACCCGCAGCTCGTCTTTCCTGCTGACGAGTTCTCTTAGGTTTTGAGCTTGATCAATCATATGTTCACTCACTTCTTTATGACAAAATATGGGTTGCGCCGGGTGGATGGATGCTCTCCGGGAGCCTCGGGCAAAAGTAGCGTTAGGCTGTCAAACGGGATTCTTCGGGGCCTGTTTCTCCGCCGAGTATTTGCTTCGCGATTGATTCCACATCAACGACCGCAATGTCGTCGGGGACACTCTGACCTATCGTCACATAGGTCAGCGGCTTTTGCGTATACCAGCATATGTTGAGGAGCAGCCCCCGGTACTTTGTTTCATCAAGTTTTGTTACCAAAAGCTTATAATCATCAATAAACCCATAAGTATCCACTATCTCTTTAAGCGCGGCAAAGCCGGTTGTCGCAGAAAGGCATAAGAGGGTATCTTCGGGTTCCAGTATGCGGACCATGTCGATGATATCGCCCTTGTGCTGCTCATCGCCCGGGCGCTTGCCGGCGGTGTCCACGAATATCAAATCTCTGTCCGACATGCTCTCCAGCGCGGCCTCAAGCTCCTCGGACCTGTAAGTCAGCTGGAGCGGTATACCCAGAATGTCCGCATAGGTCTGGAGCTGTTCCTGCGCTCCGATTCTGAAGGTGTCGGTATTTATAACTCCTACTTTCTTCTTCTGTTTTACTGAAAAATCAGCCGCCAGCTTTACGATAGTCGTGGTTTTGCCGATCCCAGTCGGACCGAGGACAAGGATTACTTTCTGCGTGAATTTCTTGTGCAAAATCGGTTCCGGGCGGCCAAGCTTTTCGAGAATGAGGTGTTCGAGTATCTCCGCCGCGCTTGAGCCCTGCTGCTTCCGGAGCATCTGATCAGCCTCTTTAGCCAGCGAATGAGCCAGCTCCTCCCTCACTTGGCTGTCTATCATAATCTGGAGCAGGGATTGGAGGTCCTCGGAGTAATCGTATGTGACCTCGCGCTTTACATATGAGAATCTGTCAATGAAAGAACTGAGCATAGCATCAATCGAATCTATGCGTTTGTCGAGCCGTTCCAACTGATCCTGACTGACCGTGCCGGATTTTTGCTTGGCGGCTTTTTCCTGACTATCGGCGGCAGGAGCAACAGCCTGTTTTTTCACGGATGGTATGTTGGCAGGGTCATAAGCGACCATAACCTCAAGAATCGGCTTGCGGAAAAGGTTTTTCAACCCTTTCTTCCTAATCTTGCGGCTGTTTAGTATCACCGCATCAGAGCCGAGTTCTTTAATAACGGTGTCCATTGCCTGCTGCATGTCTGTGGCATGGTATCTTTTTACTAACATGAATGATCTGCTCCTTCATAAAACATACTGAGCTAGGAGGACTAACAACAAAGCCTACAGCAGCAATCATACACTCTTTTGCTCATGCCGCGGATATTGATATCATTATAACATATAACATGTATAATTTGGGAGATTATTGTAAAAAAAAGATTAAGTAATTATTCTGTGAATTGCTATATCACAGGCGGACTACGCCTTCTGCGTGAACCTCTACGCTTGCTTCCACCTCGTTATAGGATAAAACCGCCAGCTCAGGGGAAATCTGCTCGGAGATTTTCCTAAACTGCCTTCTTACCAGAGGGGAAGTCAGAATTACCGGGGTTCTGCCCTTATTTTTCATGCCCTCAATAATAGTTCTGAGCTTATCGAAAATAGAATGAATCTGCACCGGTTCTAGCGCAAGGTAGGAACCGTGCTCGGATTGCTTTGTGCTGTCGAGAATCATTTGCTCCAAAGCAGGGTCAAGCGTAATGGCGTAGGCAATGTCGTCTTGAATGAAACGCTTTGAAATCGAACGCTTGAGAGCCTGCCTGACGTACTCAACGAGGATATCCGTATCTCGCGTGTGACTGCCGTAATCGCTGAGAGTCTCGATGATTGTCGCCATATCGCGAATAGGCACGTTTTCCGAAAGCAATCCGGAGAGAACCTTCTGTATCTCGCCGAGCGAGAACAGCTTAGGCACGACCTCATCAACGAGAGCAGGCTGCGTTTTCTTCAAGTTGTCTATAAGCGTCTGCACCTGCTGGCGGTTAAGGAGCTCGTGACCGTAACGCTTGATTATCTCCGTTAGGTGAGTGGCAATGACAGACGGCGGGTCCACGGTCGAGTAGCCAAGAATCTCGGCTTCCTCGCGGTCGCTTTTCGGAATCCATAATGCAGGCAGGCCAAAAGTTGGCTCGATGGTCGGAATGCCGTATATCTCATCCTCGACATCACCCGTGCTAAGGGCAAGCAGATGATCCGCCATGACCTCGCCACGCGCTATCTCCACACCCTTCAGCTTGACCGAATAGGTGTTCGGACCGAGCTGGATGTTATCGCGCAGCCTAATCGCAGGGACGATTACGCCCATATCTATGGCGCACTGCCTTCTTATCATCACAACGCGGTCGAGGAGGTCCCCGCCTTGCGATACATCCACCATCGGGAGGATGCCGTAGCCGAACTCAAGCTCTAAGGGGTCTACTTGCAGGAGGGTCGTGACGCTCTCCGGCTTGCGCTTTTCTTCCGCAGCCACTTCCTCTACCTCATGCTCCTCTACTGTCGCGGCTTTTTGCTGCCTGCTGTAGAGATTGTAACCTATTATCATCAGCACCGCCGCGATTACAAACATCGGGCCCGTCGGCAACCCGGGGATCATGCTGACAATTATCACTAGCACGCCGCCCATTATAAGGGCATGGGGCTGTGCCATGATCTGCCCGGATAATTCGCTGCCGAATGTCAAGTCTCTCCCGGAGCGCGTGACAATGATACCGGATGACAGGGAAATGAGCAGCGCCGGTATCTGCGTTATCAGCCCGTCTCCAATGGTTGCCTGAACATACACCGGCCCGGCTTCTTCAAAGGGCATGCTAAACATCAGCATACCGATAATGAGCCCGCCGATAATGTTGATGAATGTGATGAGCAGACCGGCAATCGCATCACCCTTGATAAACTTGCTTGCACCGTCCATAGCGCCGTGGAAGTCCGCCTCGTATTGTATTTTTTCGCGCCTTGTCCGCGCCATATCCTCATCAATAAGCCCGCTGTTAAGGTCAGCGTCAATCGCCATTTGCTTACCCGGCATCGCATCAAGCGTGAATCTCGCGCTGACCTCAGCGACGCGTTCGGCGCCTTTTGTTATGACCATGAACTGTACTATAAGAATGATGATGAAAACAATCAGCCCGACTGCGATGTTTCCGCCGATTACCACTGTACCGAATGTATCTATTATAGCGCCGGCCTGACCTTGGTTTCCGAGTATTAGCCTTGTGGAAGCCAGATTGAGCGACAGCCTGAATAATGTGATAAATAGCAATACGGTGGGAAAAACCGAGAAATCAACAGGGTCTTTTACATATAGCGAAATGAGCAATATGATTATACATATCGATATATTGATAATCAGCAAGAAATCCATCAGCCATGTTGACGGGGGGAAAATCAACACGAATAAAATGGAAAGCAGGACTATAGCAATAGCAATATCTGACTTTTTCATCTGACTTTTCCTTTTTGCCTATAGACATGAACAAGTATGTCGGCTACGGCTTGATAGAGGTCGGCGGGGATTTCATCGTCTATTTCGCACATTGCGTACAATGCCTGCGCCAGAGGCGGGTTTTCTATGATTTCGATACCATGCTCCTGCGCGGACTCCCTGATTTTCAGCGCAATATAGTCCTGCCCCTTAGCTGTGACAACCGGCGCGCCGCTGATAGCATCATCGTATTTCAGCGCTACGGCGTAATGGGTCGGGTTTGTTATAACGACATCAGCTTCAGGCACTTTGCTCATCATGCGCATCATGCTCATCTGGCGCTGCTTGGCTTTGATTTTGCCTTTGATCTGAGGGTCGCCTTCGGTCATCTTCATTTCGTCTTTAACTTCTTGTTTTGTCATCTTCAGGTCTTTTTCATACTTCCACCACTGATAGAGAAAATCCGCGATCGCGACGAAAATCATTGCAAGGCACATTTTCATCGCCGTCAGGAAAGCGGTACGCATTATCAGAATAAAAGCAGCATGTATGTCACGCCCGATATACCCGGGGAAATCGTTCATCATCGAGGTGTAATCCGAGTATGCGATATATCCAAGCATGGCGATTTTAAGAAATGATTTGACAAGATCGACTATCGTTTTGATCGAAAACATCCGCTTGAACCCGCTGATTGGGTTGATTTTGCTGAATTTGATGCCCAGAGGCTTCGTTGTAAACAAGAAGCCGACTTGCAGCAGATTCACAGCTATTCCTGCAACCATAGCCGCGCCGAATATCGGGAGCATTGTAATTAACATGCTCATCATCACGCGGCTGAGTATTCCGGTGATTTCTACTGTCGACAGGCCGCTGCTTGCCTGGATGATGGATGATGTGCCCAGGAATTCCGAATAGATTCCCATGAGCCTCTCGACGTACCACTCCCATATTATAAGCAAAACGCCGAACACAATCAAGCAGCAAAATGTAGTGCTGACCTCCGTGCTTTGGCGCACCTGCCCCTTTTGCCTTGCGTCTTTACGCTTTTTAGGGGTTGCTTTTTCTGTTTTATCCCCGCTTTGGCTCATTACGCGCTATGCCCCCAAAAATGCCGCGAACATACTCTCTACGCCGTTGAATAGTTCGCTGAATACCCTGCTGCTGAATCCGGCAAACACAGGCAGCGTTACAGTAAATATAACCAGACCTACGATGACCTTCAGCGGAATGCCGACAACAAACATGTGAATCTGCGGCACGGCTCTCATCATCATACCGAAAATTATCTCCAACGTCAGCCCCGAAGCAAGGATCGGCAGAGCCATCATTATTCCAAGCAGGAACGACCTGATGAACACTTCGATTGCCGTGTAGCCTATGGCCGGAGACAGGACCATTGTGCCGATGGGCATGTTGTCGAGGGTCAGGTATATCATCCCGACCAGCTGCAGATGCCCGTCTACGGCGAAGAAGATCAGAAGCATCATAAGGTTGAGAATGTTGCCCATCATCGGCACTTGTGTGTTATTTTGGACATCGTAAACATTGACGATGCCAAAGCCGATTTGCATGTCTATCAGCTGACCGGCGGTGAATGCTGTGAGGGAGAAAAATATATTTGTGACAAAAGCAAGGGAGATGCCCAGCAGTATCTCCATTGCGGCAATGAGAACGAAACCCAGTAGAGTTGTGTATTCCGGAACCGCCGTTTGCGGGAGCACGGTGTAAAAAAGAAAACTGATTGACACAATCAGGCCGATTTTCGCAAGCGCCGGTATGTTTACCCGGCCGAATATAGGTGAAGCAAACACAAGCCCGCCTACGCGGAAAAGCAATAAGATAAAGTAGTCGCCGTTTGCAAGGATATCATTTACAATCGAGGTCATCAGCATACAACCTTTAAGTAGCTATTCAGTGCCGGTGAGGAATGCGTTTGTTTGCTTCTGAGAGCGAAGCATGGATGCGTAGCGATGCGAAGTGTCGTCATGGATGACGACTCTGAGCGAAAAAGAAGCAAATAAACGTGTTTCGAGCGCAAGGCACTGAATAGTTACCTTTAATTTATACCCATTGAGTTAATTGTTTGGTATAACCGCGTCACGAATCCACCGACTGTGCTGAATATGAAACCGGAGAATATCAGCAGCGAGAGCAGGACACCTACTATTTTCGGCACAAACGCGAGCGTCTGCTCGTTTATTTGAGTAGTCGCCTGAAAAATCGAAACAATCAGCCCGATGACCATCGCAACCAGAAGCATGGGAGCCGCGCAGATGATGACGGTTGTGACAGCATCGGTAAGTATAGATATAACCTGACTTTGGCTTATCATAAGCTCACCCCTTATAGAATGACTGCACCATTGAGCCTATTACCATTTGCCAGCCATCCATGAGGACAAACAGCAGAACCTTGAACGGGAGGGATATCATCGCGGGGGGGAGCATCATCATGCCCATAGCCATCAGCGTGCTGGCGACTATCATATCAATGACAAGAAACGGTATGAGGATAACGAAACCTATCCAAAACGCCTGCTTTATTTCGCTGGTCAGGAACGCGGGTATAAGCACGGAGGACGGAACCGAGTCTTCGTCATCGTAATCCTCGCCGGATAATGAGATGAAGAAATTCAAATCGCTGCCGTCCACCTGCGAGAACATGAACTCCCGGAGCGGGCCGAGCGCGTTTTCGATAAATTCGTCTTGTTCGATTTCCTGATTCGTGAACGGTTCGTAGGCTTCTTCGTAAACCCTGTCGAAAACAGGCTGCATAACGAAAAAGGTCAGAAAAAGCGCGAGCCCGATAAGCACTTGGTTCGGGGGCGTCTGTTGCATACCGAGCGCGTTTCGCGTAAAAGAGAGGATGATGAGTATGCGCGTGAATCCCGTCAGCATTATGACAATCGACGGCAGCAGCGTCAGGATTGTCAGAAGAATGACGATATCGACGGTTTGCGCGTTTTCGCCGAAGAGTGTCGCCACTATGTCATTAAGGGTGTTGGCGGAAGCGGATATGCTTGTCGCCGCGCTTGTTAGCAGTATGGTTGCCGGGAAGAGAAGGAGCTTTAGGATCAAACGGTTTGGATATATGGTTTTCTTCCCGACATGCCCTGTGTTCTCCGGCAGCCGGGGGCTGATGAGGGAGTCTGAGGGGCTGAGAGCGGATATGCGGCGGTACTGAGTGGATTGCTTTGTGATGAATAAGAAGTTATTGTCAATGATACGCGCTATGTTCTTTAGCACAGCCGGCAGTGAGCCCGGAGCAGATTCATTTCTCATGCTTTTCCCTCCGGAGCGCCGGCTCCGCTATCCGCAGAGTCCTCGGGGACGGGTTTTGAATCTGTATTGCTTGCTGCTCTCATGGTCTCGGCGAAGCTGGATTCGTTTTTATCGGCGCTGTCCTCAAACTCAATCGTTCTGCCCATGCGCCTGGCCATAAAACCGGCAAGGCTTCTTGTCATACGGTCTTTTAGCGAGTTGCCGGCGGGGACCTTTACAGGGCTTGCTGCGCGAGACTCCGCTGAGGCCTGTTCAAACTCGGCGGCATCAAAGGTATCAAGCAGCGTGACTGCTTGGTTTGTCATAGCGACAAGGTATATCTTGCCTGCAACCTCGACAATGCAGAAGCTTTTATCCCTTGATATGGCAAAACGGTCCAACACCGCGATTTTTCTGTTCCCGAATCCGGCGCGGATATTGCTATGCCCGGACATCCTTTGTAAAATGAGATGCCTGGCATAAAAAGCGCCGAAAATAAAAACAACTACTATAATAAGCGAAACAACCTGTCCTGGCGGCATCCCGTTACTCCCTAACTATACTTGCATTCTGATGATTTCGTTGTATGCGTCTATGAATTTGTTTCTAATCTGAAGAGCCAGGTTTAGCGAGAGCTCGGCTTTTTGAGCATCAATCAGCAGCCCTGACAAGTCATTGCTTTCGCCTATGAGCAGCTGCAGCATAGATGTCTTGTCTGCGGCATCAAGCTGCGAAGCCTCGCCGAATGCAGTGGCCAATATGTCGGCAAACCCGCTCTCGATGGGGTTTGAATATCTGGAGGAACTGCCGGAGCCGGTGGTGGACAATAGCTGTGCCAAGCTGGGCGACAAAGGGTTAATATTCATAAGGAAACTCCCTATCTGCCAATCTCAAGAGCCTTAACGGCCATATCTTTCATTGTGTTTATTGCGGTTATGTTCGCCTCGTAGGCTCTGAAAGCAGCCATCATGTCAGTCATTTCCTGAACTACCTCGACATTGGGCATTCTGACGTATCCGTCTTCGTCAGCATCCGGGTGCGAGGGATTGTAGTCGAGCTTAAAATCGGACATATCTTCTGCAATCCGGACGACACGCACGCCGCCTACCGCTTTTTGCGCTTTGTCGAAGAAGGTGGCAAAGCTGCGGTCGTTCGTGCGTTCCTGAAAAACTACGAACTTCCTTCTATATGGGTCTCCGTTTTCTGTTCTGGTTGTGTTGCTGCCGGCCATGTTTTCGGCTATTACTTCCATACGCAGCCGTGTAGCGGTCAGAGCCGATGCGCTGATATTCATTGAGCTGAGAAATGCCAATATGGTCACCTTCCTTCTGTGATAGCCGACCTGAGCCGTCTTATATCGCTGTTCAGCTTCTCGATTAGGGTGTTGTAATACAAACTGTTTTGCGCCAGCCTTACGTTCTCGGCATCGATATCGACGTTATTGCCGTCCATCCTCATAGACAAGTCGTTGCGTTTGACTATGCGCGGGTTCAGATCGGTGACAATCCCGGAGCTGAAAGGTATGTGCCTGGGATGTGTTCTTGCCGCTTCAAATCCGCTGCCTTGCAGTGCTTGTGCCAGGATTGATTCAAACTCGACGTCGGAGGCTTTGAATCCGGGTGTTTCGACGTTGGCTATGTTGTTGCGGATGACAGCATTGCGGGTCCATGATGCCGTGAGCCCATTTTGAATAAGGTCTACGGATTTGAAAAGGTTGTTGAACATGGCGATACCTCGCTTTAGGGTTTGGGAACTATCCACCAACGCTCTCGGGAGGTGTGGTGGTTGTTACTTCACCCGTCTGTATATTGCGGGGGCTATCTGCTGGAACTCCCCGCTGATGCCGCTCAGGGTTTCGCTCAGGCCGATGAAAAGCCAGCCGCCGACTTCTAAGGCATCGTGAAATCTCCTTGCCAACGCGGCTTTTGTCGGGGTGTCGAAATATATCATTACGTTGCGGCAGAATATTATGTGGAATTTCTTGCGGAATCTCGAGAATTCGCCCATTAGGTTAAACTGGCTGAATACTACTTCCTTTGCCAGATTGTCCTTGACTTTGTAGTCCTCGTCGCCGATTTTGGAAAAGTATTTATCCTTCCAGGTTTTGGGGAGATGGGTGAAGTGTTCTTCAGGATATACGCCGCGTTTGGCCATTTCGAGTACCCTGAGTGATATGTCGGTGGCCAGGATAGTGGTGTCCCACTCCTTTTTCTTAAGGCCGAAAAATTCGCTTAAAACCATAGCAGTGGTGTATGCTTCTTCGCCGGAGGCGCAGCCTGCGCTCCATATGCGCAGATCGCCGTCCCTGATCATTGATGTCCAATAGGGGAGGGCTACTTCCTCCATAAACCTATAGTGGGTTTCCTCACGCATGAAGTATGTGTAGTTCGTCGTGAGTTTCGTCATTAAGGTATTTATTTTCGCGCCGCTTTTGTCATTGAAGACATCCTCGACATAATCGTGGAAATCGGCAAAGCCCTCCTGGGTGATGAAGTTTGACAGACGGCCTTCGATGAGGGTTCTTTTCTTTTCGAGGTTTACTCCAAAGTTCTTCTTAATATAGTCGCGCAGACGGAAAAAGTCCTGGTCTTCTATATGCATAGCTAACGCTCCTATTACTGTTGGTTATCCATGTCTACTTCAAATACAGTGTATACGTCAATTAGCTGTTTGACCTCATCGCCAACCACGCCTATGGCTTTGATGAAGTTGCTTTTATATGTGTTGATAGTTGCCTGCGGGGGGTCTTGGATATTTTCGTCGTCTATGTTTGAAACATCCTGCACACCGTCTACTAAAATGCCGACGCTCATATCGTCCATGCTCAGGACGATTATGCAGGTTTTATCTGTGTAAACAACCTCGCCCTGCCCGAAGCGCATACCCATGTCGATCACGGGTACTACCGTACCGCGCAGATTAATGATGCCTTTGACGTATGTATGAGTGTGAGGAACCAGCGTGATTTCCTGCACGCTGATGATTTCCACGACATAGCTGATTTCGATACCGTAGCCTATGTCACCAACAAGAAAGGTAAGGTATTTTCCGCGCATTACGTCTTCGATTACAAGATTCATATCCACCATGTCTTGCATTTTTTTCACCATCCTTAATAGTAAATCATAATGTATAATGCATTATCGGGGTCAACAGAGGCGGGTTCCCTGAGGGCCGGGCCGCTACATCATCAAGTCAAGCAATAAGCCGCGTATGTCGTCGATTTTGCTTAGTATGTCAATTCTGTCGGCTTGTTCTTTCATCACTTCTTTGCCCAGTTCATCAAGCTTTTCGTCGATTGTTTCTACGGTTGCGATGTAACGATGCCTGCTTCCGCGCGACGCGAATGCATTTTCTCTGTTGAAAGTATATCCGTTACTTACGATTTCGTCAAGGAAATCTCGTATAAGTCTGCGATATTTTTCATATTCTTTTACATCTACCTTGTCGGAGAGGCGTTTTCCCTGGTCTTCTATGTTCTTTTTCATTTGCAGAAGGCGTGCTGTATATGCTTCATGGGTCATATCGCTCAGCGTCCTGCGAAAAAGCGGAGGTTCGACCTCCGTGACGCCGCGTGAATCATGGCCACGCGCTGGCATACTGCGCGAATCTACTCTCCGGTTTACATTAGAGACTTTCATATGCGGTCATTCCTTTCGGAGCAGATTCTTTATGGATGCCCTTATGTTTTTTTGTCAAAAAGCTCGGCATCGTTCGGTACGGACTGGATGTAGGCGCCTATGCCTTTTTTTGAAGAGCTCAGCTTTGTTATCCGCTCAGTGTATGATTCGGATTTCTTGGTTACGGCTGCTATGTTCTCTTCGTTAAGGGCTATACATTCGGAAATCAAAGCTGTGCGCTTTTCTTCCGCGGCCTCTATTGCGCGGCTCTTTTTGTTTCCAGGGGCAGCGGAAAATGACAGATAGGATTGCATCAGGGGGTCTGATTCCTGATGCAATCCGTTGATTTTATTGATGAGCTGTTGCCTGATTTCAAGGGATTTGTCAAATGCGGAAGTATTGTCTGCGGTCAGAAACTCAGCTTGTTTCATGGTCTGCTCGCGCATCTGGCTGAAAAGCTCCAGTTCTTTATCAAGCAATTGGAGTAAACGTGCTTCCATTTCTTTAGTAAAGATGCTCATGCTTGTTCTTCTCTCCACTGTGTATTTCCTTTGATTATACCGCTGGCTTGCTTCCAAGCTCCTCTAAGGTCATCTACCATGTCAATAATAGGTTCAAGCGGTTCCGGGTCCTTGCGGATGTTCGCATCGGACAGGCTTCTGAGAGCGAAGCTGTATATCGCCAGCAGCTCATCAGCGATTTCATAATTCATATCAAGGCTCTTAATCAGCTCCGATACTATATCCTGAGCCTTCATAAGATGGTTATGCGCGCTTTGCATGTCTTTTTTAGCGATCCCGCGCCGCCCGAGGATAATGTTTTTCTTCAGGGCATCATATAACATTACTATAAGATCAACAGCGTTAGCGGTCATTACATCCTGCCGTCGGTACACGTCCTGCGGACGAGAATTAATCATTACCATTTGCTGCATTATTCTATCATCCCCTTCCTCCAACGCTTTATGATTTATTTGCCGGCGCCAAGCATTGCAGAGAACCAGTCGCCCTGGGATTGCATCTGTGAGAGGGCAGTTTCCATTGCTGCGAATTGTTTGTAGAGCCGGTCTTCTTCGGCAAACATCTTCATTTGCATTCTTTCCATCTGCTCATTAGCGCGTTTGATGGAATCCTCCAGGCTCTTTAGTGTTCTTGTCTGGCTGACATTGACATAGTCGCCCATGAGTTTGTCCATGCGCCTGAGCAAGCCTTGGTTGCCGTCGATTCCCGCGAACACTTCAATTACTCTGTCAGGGTTTTCTTCGAGCGCAGCCCTGAGCTTGTCTTCGTCGAGAACTATCTGCCCGCCTGTGCCGCCAAAGAAATTCCCTGTGGACAGGCCGATGTCGGAAGGCCGCATACCGGCGGATTCAACAGTCTCAAAAAGCGCGGCGCGCAAGTTGTTTGCGAGGTTTTGCAGGCCTACATCGTTGGCGAGGATGCCTTTTTTCGCTATGGTCTCCCATTCTTCGATCTGCTTGTCGGTCATGACCGATTTCTCTTCATCGGTGAGGGGGGTGTATGTTCTTTCGGCGTTTGTTTTACGCTCCCTTGTCAAACCCTCTATTCTTTTGATGATGGAGTTGTAGGCATCAATGAAACCCTTGATTTCTTTTACGGTATCGGTAACATCGCGGGTGATAGCGACGCTGACTGTGCCTGAGGCTTCTGTGAAGGTATCGTTTAAGGTTATGCTAATCCCTCTGAACTCGAAAGAGTTTGTGGTGCGCTCAACCCTTTCGCCGTTTATGATAGCTTCGGCGTTCTGGCCATTGCTGAGAGTTTGCCATCCTGTGCCCGGGTCGCGTTCCGACATCAACCCTAACGCCTCAAAAGCGTGCCCATAAAGAGTCAGGGATTCGGTTGATCTGTCTGTGGAAGAACTGCCGGGGTAGTTCGTCTCTATCTTGAACTCATCTTTTAGGCGGTCGTATGACATCGTGACGCCGGCTTCGCTTGCGTTGACTTTGTTGATCATGCTGTTTATGGTGTCGTTCCGGCTTAAATCAATCCATTTGATATTATCGCCCGAGCCTACGGCAATGGATGTTTTGCCGTACTCGTCGACACCGAAAGCAGCCTCGATGTTTTCTACCGGAGGCTCTCCGGGGATTTCTTCGCCGTCTTCGTCAAGAGCGGGAGAGTATGTTATGACTGCCAGGTTACCGCTTTCAAGTTTTCTGAGTGTGGTGCCGTTATCAAGTTCTACGGTGAAGTTGTTGCCTTCATTAAAATCAATAGCGGTCCTGGGCATGCCGTCAACAAATGGCTCGCTGAAATAGTTGCCGTCATCGTCTCTCCAAATGTTAAATGTCGTCTCGGAACCGTCTTCTCCGGCTGTAATCTTAAAAACATCGTCGGAGAAGCTGATCTTGCCGCTGCCGGTCCCCGGGAGTCCGGAGAGCGACCCGAGTGTTGATGTCGGCGACAGGCCGGACCCGCCGACCCCTGTTACGTTTGATGAAACGGCTTGCGCGCCGTGAGCAAGCTTATTAACGCTGTTTATTGTCAATGTGCCGGTATCGGAGTTTGTGGATGTCCTGATAGACACCTTGCCGACATTGGCGTTGTTGTTGCCGCCTGTTACAGTGGCTTTGTGTGTGTTATAAACATTGCTCAAACGATTGAGCATACCTGTAGAGCCCTGCGTTGTTAAAAACGTGCGCCTGAAGTCGGCAATCTGGTCGCGGACGCCGTTTAACGTCTGCTGCCGCCACTCCAGGGTAGCCCTTGCGCGCCATTGAGTATCGATTTTCATCTGATGCATTCTCAATGTCTGCTGGATGATAAATTCTGTGTCCATGCCTGAGGACATTCCCATCATTCGTGTTGGGCTGGATCTAAAAATCGGGTTCATAGCCATAATAAATACACCTCAAATCCTTTTGGTTGTTAAATTTCTGCCAGGTCATCCTTTACCTTTTGCGGTACTTCTATATATTTAATCGGAATTTCCGCTGATTTCTTTAGGGTTTTTAGATTTTTTTGCCGAATTTTCCCAGAATAGTGTTTATTGCATCAATGTCCGCTCCGTCATTGCCTGACCATGTGCCGACGGCGAAGTCGATTTTCGCTCTTCCGCCCAGATGTGGCCCTGCTCTCTGGCGTATTTTGTCTATGAGGCGTTTGACGATGTCCTCGGCGTTTTTTTTGCGCAGTTCTACTAATAGAATTGCGAACACGCCGTCTCCGGCATAGGATGGGGTATCGGTTTCGCGCAGCGTGCCGCGTATTGTTCTGGCCGCCGAATACAGCAGCTCGTCCTGACCGCTCTTTCTCGCGCCACCTGATGTAATCGACAATGCCGCAAATGATATCGCGCCGCCGAACCGTTTTTGACGGTAGATCTCACGCATTGCGGCTTTTCGCATTCCTTTTGCGCTGTGCATACAGTACTCCGGATACTGCTCTTCGCAGTATTCTTCCCAGTGCCTGGCGATATCGCGTTTTCGCCTGGTTTCAAACCTGTCGTTAAATGTTCGCGTCAGTTCACTGACGCTGTTATATCCGAGATATACTTTCCACTGACCGTTTTCGTATATGACAAGCTTTTCGATCACGCCGGAGTATGACGAATTGTCTGCGTAGTCTTCTTCTGTTATTGCGATGCTGAACCTTTTTGCCCGCAGTGTGCCGCCGCTGGCGGATTTGATGGTTAGGGAGGGGAAGCCGCCGGTTATATGAAACTCGCGCAATGGGTACAGGCGTGCTACAGATTTGCGCCATTTCACGAAACGCTCCGGTGTTATGTTGGTTTTGTCGATGGAGCTAAGGTGACTGTATGCAGTTGAGTAGTCGCAGGCGTTTATCGCGCTGAAATACTCGCTGACCACGTTAAAGGCTTGTGTTTCGGCCTCGGTTTCGGCTTTGGTTTCGGTTTCGGAAGCCTTGTCCGGAGCTTCTGCGGCGCGGGTTTGCATATCCGGGTTGGAGTATCTTCTGGTTCTTATGGGGCGGGAGTATATCTGGCGGTCGCGAAACGCGGCCTCTCTTTTGAATTTTTCGCGCAGGATTGTATATGCGATGTTTATTTTCTTCATCAGCTCTTCTGATGCCGGGTCATTGTTGATATCGGGGTGGTGTTCGCGGCAAAGTTTTTTATACGAAGCCGTTATGTCGGCAAAACCTGCGCCTACGCTTACACCGAGGGTTTTGTAATGACTGTAAAGAGTGGTCATGGGGTACCTCGATTAATTACTCGTGGATGAAATATCTTACTTGGTTAGTTATGGTGTTGTTGCTGTAGATGTTTGAAATATGGGTGTAGGAGGATACTATGCTGCCGGCTTGAGCTATCGCAACGCCACGCACAGGGTCGTATGCGCCGTCTCTGGAAGGGATAACCATCTGGACATGCCCCACGCTGCCTGCGCTTGTTACTGCCGGCTTGCCTTCATTGGCGTGCATCTGGGCGGTTTCGGCATCGACCTCGCGCCAGCCATGCTCCGCGCCGGTTGTCCCCAGCCACTCGCACATCGCTATCGCGCCTAAATGCGGGATGTGAGCGCCCATGGCACGCGTGACATCAAGGACGAAGATGTTGCAGTAGGTGTAGCCATCGCGGTATGGGCGGTAGCGTTCCGCCGTATCGACTCTGAACTGGTTGACGACCGAGCTGTAGCGTTCAGGGCTTCTGTTGTCTTCGTTGCTTGTGATCTGCGGTATTGCGGGTTTCCAAATCTCCAGAGGTAAGGTCGCCCGGGTCAGCCCTGTGTTGGTGCTGGAGAGCATTAGTATGTTTGGGTCGATGCGCGAGGCGGTGTTTGCGGATGAAGCGGCTTCGCTTTCGAGCTGGGGAAGCAGCGCGCCCATCATCATCGAAAGCATCGACATATCGCCTTGTTCGCTGCTTTGCATCATCATCATTAGCATGAATAGGGCTATTTGTGCATTCGATACTTCGCCCGCCGAGGCCGAGGCTAAAATGATTTGCTCGATGCCGGAACTGCCGGGGGTCGATAATCCTGACAGACCGGGGGTCATTTGTGTTGAGCCGCTTCCTGAGGGCATACTTGCCATGGTTACCATTCTTGTGGTTTCTTCTCTCATGGCGTCTGCAAGCATTGCGGAAAAATTCACGCCGGCTTCTGCGGCGGGGGTTGGTTCAGGGGGGCCGTTGTATGTTATACCCGGCTGCGTGTATTCTACGCTTGGCAATGAGTTGATATTCGGCATGTTAAGAGCCCTCTCAGTATTCGTTTTATGATTATCGCATATGTTTTCGCATTTTTCAATAGCTGAAAAGTAAAATATTATCGGCTCTGCGAGATTCGGTTTCTGGATTATAGTCTGTACCGTGCCTTGCGCTCGGACGGCTATTTCTGTGCCTGTCTATCTTGTTACGTTTCGTATGCGTTCGCCGTAGCGGCGGTCTACCTCGCCTACGAAAGCTAATACTTTTGCGACAGCTTCGTACATCTCAGGTGATATTTCATCGCCGACGCTTATTTTTGACAGCATGGTAGCCAGACTGGGGTCGGGCATTACGGGAATCCCGGATTCTTTTGCTATTGAGATGATTTTTTCCGCAAGGTGGCCTTCGCCGAACGCGGCAAGCACGGGCACTTCCTGCGAGCCCGGATCGTAGGTTATCGCTGCTGCTCTCCTGACGGATGCGCCGTGTCCGTCAGTTTGAGTGTTTTCTTCCATTTCCAACCTCCGGCTTACTTCGGTTTCCTTATGCCCAATTGACGAGTTGCTGATCACGGGGTGTTGTAATCTGTACCGTGCCTTGCGCTCGGACAGCTATTTCTGTGCCCCTTGTCGCTCAATGAAACGTCCTGTTTCAATTCGCGAGCGCTCCACCGTCCATGGTTACGCTCTGCGGGGCACATAAATAGCCATCCTCACCGGCAGTGACAATTTCTTATGACCCCTATTAACAATCATATCACAAAATCAACATTGCCCACCCTTGCGGCTGTATGGCGGTCTAAGGTTATCAGAGCTGTCAGGGGGGTCGTCTCTTCGCCTGTGTAGGATATGCCTGTGTTTACCAGCTTGAATCCGGCCTCGGATAGCATCGAGTGCAGAAGCACGGTATGTGCGCTGAAATGTTCCTTTTCCTTTAGACCCGGGACATCCATTTTTATTGAGACATCCTTGCCGCGGATATTGACCAGGCCTTCCCAGTGCCCCATATGCTCTAAGTCAAGCGCTAGGAGGATGTTTACATTTTCCGGGTCTGCGCGGCCGCCGCCTTTCTTTTTGAAGAGGTAGAGTTCGGCTGATTTTCTGTCCTCTCCGAAGGCTACGGGGAGCTGCATATATACAAACTGGTCAATGTTGTTGAGGAGCCGTACATGCTGCATCAGCCTTTGGGTTTGCTCGAGCATTTCTGTCTTCGCTGCCGGGGATGCGCGCATTGTCGCTTCTTCTATGAATGACAGACGGGTGAAAAGCTCTTCTCTGGCATTGCGGAGCCGCTCGCCGGCATCGTTATCGCTCCGCTCGATTCTTGTGAATAGTTTATCCAGCAGGATTTTCAGTTTGTCGGTATCCCCGTGTGTGATATCCGCGCTTTCGCCGGCGACTCTGAGCAGTGTGTTTGAAAACCGCTCTAAGATTTCCGGGGGGGTATGGCGGAACTCCGGCAGCTCTGCCAGCAGGGCTGAGAGCTGGGTGTTGAGTGACGATAGCTGAGAGCTGTCGGTTACCGGGAGTTGAGAATTAACAGGGGAGACTTGGGAGGCTTGGGGTGCTGATGCTTCAGCAGCCGGGGGTGATAGCTGTGAGCTGAGAATCGAATCAGGAGTGCCGGTTGATGCAGGCAATGGGGGGGCTGACGGTGCGGATGGCTGTTTGTTATTATTAAGAGCATCCATAATTCGTTCGTTTATAGTAGGTAAATCAGGCTTTTGTGTTAAAATTTCATCATTATTTATAAATAATTCATTACTTATTTCATTTCTGCTTTGCAAATTGGTATCAGTATGTGCTATAATTGGCGTTGTGCCCGGGATGGATGCCTGATTTATACGCTCGGCAGTGGATAAAGAGCCTTGTGTGCTGTTGCTTAGGTGCGCAAACCAGTCCATCAGCGGCGCAGGCTCCACGGATGGGAGAGATTGATTTCCCGTAGCTGCTTCACCGGCTGGCGTGCCTACGCCCGCATCTGCGCCCGCCCCCGCACCTGCTGCCTCCGCAATGAGCTGATTGACGGGCTCAGGGCCTTGACCGGGCGGGAATTTCGTACCTAGTTTCAGTATATTAACCAGAGCAAGCGAATCTGCCAGTTCCAGCATCGCTATTATCCGCCCAAGCATAACATCGGTTTTTTCACCGTCAGACATCATTGCCAGCGCTGCCTTAATCAGATCCTCATTCCCTGCCAGTTTGTTCGAGGCAAGAAAGGCAGCCTCATCAAGCGAAATCCTCGGGTATTGCGACATCAGCTCCCGCATGGAGCGCGCCGATTCTTCGCTGACAGGCATCTTAAGTTCCGCGAGCTTGGCGGCATACGGTCCAAGGCTTTTATCCTCGAATCCGCTCGTAACTCCGGGCTTTGCGGTTTGCGCGGTTGATTCGTCGGTATCTTCCCTGATAGACAGAAACAGCGTATCGTTTTCTTTCGCCGTTAACTCGAGCAGAACTTTGTCTCCGGGCGAAAATACATTGCCGGTGTCCGGCCGGGCTTTGAAAATCTGAGCATCATCTGTTTTCAGAGTGACGATGCCCTTTACGTTAGAAATTACTTGCGCCCTTATGACATCGCCCTCTTTCAGCGAATCCGCCAAAGCGCCTGTTCCGGCTTTTCCCTTTGGCGCGCCGCTATGGACGATATTCGCCAGCTCGACTCTCACAGATGATTCACCCCCGAAAACTTATTTTATCCGCTTTAACAAAAAATTTTTTTCTTCCTATTTATTTATCGGCAGAAATCACGAATACTTTATATGACAGTTGACTTTTAACTGCATAACTTTATTTTAGGAGGAACAAAAATGGACGCCTCAAATGAAAATGATATGATAAAATATCTTGACGTTTTCAAAGAAATTGGTAATATAGGTGCAGGAAATGCTGCATCGGCGATGGCGGGGCTTCTCAACCGGAGAATATCCATGACCGTTCCTGATGCCTCGGTTGTGCCATTCAACTCAATTTTGAACGTTATGGAAGGCCCCGAGACTCTTGTATCCGGAGTGCTTGTCGATGTATCCGGGGATTTGAACGGTTATATTCTGCTCTTTCTTAACATGAAAGATGCGATGGCTATGGTATCGCAAGCCCTTACACAGCCTGTGAGGGATGTCAGCGCCCCGGGTTTTGAGCTGACGGAGCTGGAACGCGATACAGTCGTTGAAATCGCAAATATCCTTGTCGGTTCGTTCCTGTCAGCGATTTCGTCTTTCACGGGACTTCGCATTATACCGTCAGTTCCGCAGATTGCGATTGATATGCTGGGCGCCATAATTAGCATTGCAACTATAGAGTACGGGAGAATCGGAGATACTGTTTTATTCCTGAAAACACAGTTTAATGATTCAAATGGTGAAATTTCCGGACATTTCTTCTTGATTCCTGACTACAATTCATATAAAATACTGCTGAAGGCTTTAGGGTTGGAAAGCTGATTAACGCAACTTTACGCAAGAGGGGGGGCGCAGCCCATGCAGCTTCATATTACCGGACTGTACAGCGATAATGCTTGGGCATATTTATGGGAATGATCGTTGTTGGTATGGCGGATCTAAAGGTCGCAAAACACCCCGATGTCCTGACGACTTTAGGTCTCGGCTCCTGCGTAGGCATAACGCTTTATGATAGAACTAAGAAAATCGGCGGGCTTGCACATGTCATGCTTCCCACATACAAAGGGTTCGAAGGTCAGACTATCGCAAAATTCGCTGACTCTGCGATTATTGAGCTTGTCAACCAGCTGGGCCGCATGGGAGTTGCAAGAGGCTCATTGGTTGCGAAAATCGCCGGCGGCGCGCATATGTTCGGACGTACGCAAAATAACGATATGCTGAAGATCGGAGAGCGCAACGCTGCCGCCAGCTTGGCAATCCTCAACCAGCTGAGGATACCGATACAAGCAAATGACACCGGGGGCACCCACGGCCGCACGATAGAGCTTTACATGGATACGGGGTCTTTGAAAATAAGGACAGTAGGCGCCGGGGAGAAGTTCATTTAACACAGGCCAATTACAGGCGAGGCCTGTATATATGATATAATCACTAATTGTATTACTAGGAGGAGTAACAATGGCTAAAGTCTTAATCGTTGACGACGCCGCATTTATGAGAATCTCAATCAAGAATATGCTTACGAAGAACGGTTATGAGGTAGTTGGAGAAGCTGAAAACGGCGCTGTCGGAGTCGAAATGTACAAGGATCTCCATCCGGACATCGTAACTATGGACATTACTATGCCCGAAATGAGCGGACTTGATGCCCTAAAGGAGATTACTAAAGTAGACCCTCAGGCGAAGGTTGTAATGGTTTCTGCAATGGGTCAGGAGGCAATGGTACGCGAGGCTATTGTATCAGGGGCTAAAGGCTTCATAGTTAAACCATTCAAAGAAGACGGTATTATCGCGGCAATCAAGAAACTGGGTTGATGGGTGCATAATATGCATTAGCTCCCAAGGAATTATGAGAAATGGAAGGTGACTTTGATGCGAGAAATAGACCCTATGCTTGACGTGTTTATTTTTGAAACTACACAACTGCTCGAGAACCTTGAGGAAACCTTGCTCCAAAGCGAGAAAATGAAGGATTTGACTCACGAACACATCGATGAGATATTCCGGATCATGCACACCATAAAGGGTTCCGCCGCAATGATGTCGCTTGATAATCTGGCGAAGCTTGCCCATGCGCTTGAAGATATGTTCGACAAAATCCGCGAAGGGAAAACGCGTACCGATACCGATGCAATAGAGGGGGTTGTCGAGCTGGTGCTCGCCGCTTCCGACAACTTTAAGATCGAAATTGAAAAACTATCAAATGCTCTGGAAAGCGATGGCGATTTCAGTGACCTCAGCAACAAGATACACAAATATCTCGAGGAAATTTTAGGTGAATCGCAAACCGTCAGCAGTGAAGCAGCCGGCGGGTTTTCCGAAGACAACGCGGATTTTACAGACTACGGAACGCCTTTATATAAAATAAAAGTAATCTTCGAGGCAGGATGCCAGATGGAGAGTATGCGCGCTTTCGGGGTTATCAACACGCTCTCAACACACTGCCAGAAGATCGTTCATAAGCCAGCCGATCTGGATAGCGACGCATCGAGCGAGGAAATCGTAAAGAATGGTTTTCTTATCTTCATACAGTCCGCGGAAAACCCGGATATGCTAAAAAAGCTCATAGATGAGGTGATGTTCCTTCAGTCTTCGAGCGTGATATCAATTCCTGCCGACAGCGAGGAATTACCGCCGTCGATGCGTATGAAGCCGCGCGAGGATGAGAAGCTGTATTCTGTAGATAAGCCCATGCCGGAGATTACAGTTAAGCAGAATTTCATCAGCGTAAACGTAAACAAGCTTGATAAGCTGATGAATCTGATGGGCGAGATTGTTACAACAGAGTCAATGGTTACAAAAAACCCGGAGGTTGCCAATCTCCACATTGATTCATTCGAGCGCAGCGGGCAGGAGCTCCGCAAACTGATAAACGAGCTCCAGGATATTGTTATGTCTATCCGTATGCTGCCGGTTTCCAATACATTCCAGAAAATGCACCGTCTCGTCAGAGATGTCAGCAAAAAGGTCTCCAAAGAGGTTGAGCTTGTGCTCATCGGCGAAGATACGGAAGTCGATAAGAACATCATAGATACCTTATCCGATCCACTCATGCACCTTATCCGCAATTCCGTCGACCATGGGATAGAATCACCCGAAACGCGGATCAGAAACGGCAAGCCGCAGGTCGGAAAAATCACGCTTGAAGCCCGTAACACAGGCGGTGATGTTGTGATTCTGGTTTCCGACGACGGGCAGGGCCTTGATCGCAACGCGCTTATTTCAAAAGCGGCTGAGAAGGGGCTTCTGACTAAGCCGGAGCATGAGATGTCCGACAAAGAGGCTTATCAGCTCATTTTCCTCCCGGGCTTCTCCACAAACACAGAAGTCACTGAATTCTCGGGACGCGGCGTAGGCATGGATGTTGTCAGGCGCAACATTGACAAGGTTGGCGGCACCATATCTCTAGACAGCACACCCGGCGAGGGCACTACCATCCAAATCCGTATTCCGCTTACACTGGCTATCGTAGACGGCATGAAGCTGCGTGTCGGCAAACTGGTATTCATCGTGCCGACATTGTCAATTCAAGAGTCATTTAAGCCAAATGAGGGCGATGTATTCCTCGATCCTGATGGCAGCGAGATGATTATGGTCCGCGGGGAGTGCTATTCCGTTATCAGATTGTACAGAGTCTTCGATATAGCTACGGATTTCGAGAATCTCTACGATGGCATCCTCATAATGATTACCACTGATACATCGACTTTCTGCTTGTTCGTCGATGAGCTCATCGGTGAGCAGCAGGCTGTCATAAAGCCGCTGCCTGAGTATATTCAAAAGCATAATACAGGCATGCACGGGCTTGGCGGCTGTGCCGTGCTTGGTGATGGGTCTATTAGCCTGATTATTGATATCAATAGCCTTTTAGTGGAGTAGATGGCCTGTACGCAGGTCAGATAGAGTATAATAAGAGCGACCTGTTTCTGTTGTGGAAAAGTCATTACATAATTTCCGTAAACTACTATCAACATCCCGCTCATTTATTCCGAGCGGGATGTTTGTGGGGTTGACAGTTGGGTTGCGGAGGGACCTGTTTTATTTACATGAAGAAAGCCGAGTAAAGTATATAGGATATGTTGCATAATGCTTGAGTTTAAAAAGATTACATTAGGGGAAATAGAGAGGATCAAGGCATATTTTCCATACTCGCGCAACAGGGTTTGTGATAATACCGTGGGCGGGAATTTTATGTGGAGGGATTTTTTCTCGACTGAGTTTACGGAGTTTAACGATACTGTTATCTTTAAGGCCAGGATTCAGTATAACGGCAATATAACGGCATTTATGCCTCCGCTTGGCCGGGATTACCAAGGAAGCCTTAAGCAGATTGCGGAGTATTGCCGTTATCATGATTTGGAGATTGTTTTCTTTAGCGCAACAGATGAGGATGTTTCGCTGCTGCAGAAAGAGTATCCGAAAATAGACGTATGCAGGGACGATAACTGGTGCGATTATCTTTACAATGCCGAGGATCTGCTTTTGCTTGCCGGGAGGAAATACAGCGGCCAGAGAAACCATATTAACAGCTTCCGCAAGAGTTATCCCGGGTATGTTTTTGAGGAAATCAATACAGGGAACATAGCCGATGTAATAGAATTTAATCACCGGTTCAGTTCAGCGCTGAACAAAGATTCGGTTATTTTTCATGAAGAGAACAGCAAAACTATCGAGGTTCTTGAGAATTATGATTTATATGGGATGCTTGGCGGGCTGCTGCGGGTGAATGGGGCGGTCATTGCTTATTCGCTGGGCGAGGTTTACAACGATGTGCTGTTTGTCCATGTAGAAAAGGCCGACATGAGCATCAGAGGCGCCTATCAGGTTATAAATAATGAGTTTGCAAAGCATTTTTGCTGTGATGGAGTCAAGTTTATCAACCGGGAAGAGGATGTGGGCGACGAGGGTTTGCGAACTTCTAAGAGATCGTATCATCCTTGCCGGATTATAGATAAGTATACAGTAGTCTGCTATCTTTAATAATCTTATATGCAATAATCTTAAACACACATGCAATAATCTTTGAGTTGACAAATCAATAGATTTTGTGTAGTCTAAGGTAGTTGAGTTTAGCGGACTTTGCTACGACGTGGAAGAGTATCGAAGTGGTCATAACGAGCCGCACTCGAAATGCGGTGTAGGGCAACCTACCGTGGGTTCGAATCCCACCTCTTCCGCCATTTTATGCCGATGCGAACCCGACCCGATGCTTCTTCGTCGGGGGGATGCGTTCGCTTTTTCGGCTGTTTCAAATGTATTGGCACTATGTTTGTCTGAGCAATTGAAAAGAGTGATTAGGTAATTATTTCGTATCATATCACGATACATGCTGCTTTGATTGACAAAGCCGCTGTGTTATGTTAAAGTGTGTAGATTCTTTCTTTTGGAGGAAAGCAGATGAACTGGGAAACCTTATTATGCCTGGGCGATAGCATAACAATCGGCGCTAGAAGCTACATGGGCTACCCGGAGTATGCCGGGTTTGAGTTGGAACAAAGACTCTCAAAACACTGGAATGTAATAAATAAATCCAAGTCCGGGCTGAAAACAATCGATTTATGCCGGATGATGGACGAAGACTACCAAAACCTTAAGGCACAGGCCCCAAGTATAATTACAATTCTAACCGGTACAAACGATGTAAAGTCAAACGTCAGCGCCGAGAATTTCAACATTGCGTACTCACAGCTTATAACTAAGGCAAGACTGATCTCACCGAACATTGTTTTAATTAAGATTCCCGTATTCACGAAAGGAATCATGTATCCCTACACATATGAAATGAACGATGTTATTGCATTATTTAACGATATCATTGTAGAGCTGGCGAAGAAAAACAACATACGCATTTTGGACTTCGACTGGCAGGAAGACTGGCTGTATGACGGCGTCCACTTAAACGAAAAAGGCAGTAAAAGCATCGGCATAGCTCTCGCAGATTATATATTGATAGATAAGGGAATAGTTAAATTATGACAGCGAATCCTCACGAGTACAATCTTAACCCCAGAATTCTTCTTCATAACAGGTTTTCAACAAACAAAACTAATTGGTTTCGTTGGATATTCGATTTAATGGATGTCCATGATAATGACAGGATTCTCGAGGTAGGCGCGGGAAATGGCGAAATGTGGGTAAAAAACAACGACCGGATTCCGCATGGAGCTTCCGTTTTGGTTTCTGATATTTCAGAAGAGTTTTTAGAGCAGTCGCAAAGCCGTATCAGTAATGACGGCGGTTTCTTTGAGTTTGAGATTATTGATGTTCATGGTATCCGATATCCCGATGCATCTTTCGATAAAATATTGGCAAACACTATGCTCTACCATTGCGATTATATAGATACTGCATTGCAGCAAATATCCAGAGTATTAAAGAAAGGCGGCTGCTTCTATACCACAACCTCCGGATTAGACCATTTATCTGAGCTAAAAGAGCTGGTAATGGAGTTCGACCCCGATATTGTTTTCCCTCTTAACGGCGAAAACAGGAAGTTTTGCTTAGAGAACGGCCATGGAATATTAAGCCCATATTTTAACGATATCAAATGTATCGTATTCGATAATGCGCTTAAAATTGACGATATTGATTTTCTGCATAGCTTTATCCTGACATTCAGAGATGATAAAACTCATAATATAACACCGATTGTAGATAATCCGGACGGATTCAAGAGGTTTTTAGCTTCAAAAATGAGAGCCGGCTACATAGAGATAACGAAATCGAACTGCATTTTTATTGCATCATGATTGGGAAGTGATGACTTATTGAAAAAGTCAATATACTTGGTGTAAACATAAGCAAGGTCACCATAGATGAAGCACTTTCCATATCCGATGGGTTTTTCAACGGTGGGGTACATACTGTTTTCACGCCAAATCCCGAAATAATCACAAAAGCACAGAAAGACGGTGAGTTTAAGAATATATTAAATGAGGCTGACCTCTTGCTTGCGGACGGCATTGGTGTTATAATAGCCTCAAGGATTCTAAAGTGTCCTCTGCCGCAGAGAGTGACTGGTTTTGAGTTCGTGAGCCGTCTTTTGGAAAGCGGCAGGTCGTTTTACCTTTATGGCTCAAAACCCGGCGTCGCTGATGCAGCGGCGGAGAACCTTCGCGCCAAAGGCGTAAATGTTGTCGGTGCGCGTCACGGGTACTTTGATGATGATTCCGAGGTTATTAATGATATAAACGAGAAAAAGCCAAATATCCTTCTTGTTTGCTTGGGAGCTCCGAAGCAGGAAAAATGGATAGCCGCAAACAAGCACAGGCTGAATGTCAACCTCTGCACCGGTGTCGGCAGCACTCTCGATATAATGGCAGGCAATGTAAGGCGGGCGCCTACATTTATCCAAAAATGGGGTATCGAGTGGCTATACCGGGCAATAGTGCAGCCTTCCCGCATCCCGAGGCTTGCAGCAATACCGAGGTTTTTACTAGGCGTCAGGCGAGAGTCAAGCCGCCGGAAGAAAGCGGAAAAGATACGGCAGAATAGTATAATTTAACTAGGGTGCTTCTATACATAGGTTTTTTCATAACACACGGAGGAATAGCGAAGAGGTCATAACGCGGCGGTCTTGAAAAACTGTCGGATGAGATACCACTAAGCTGGTGAAAAGCCTTGATATTACAGACTTTCTGTGATAGAGTAACAACTGAATATTTACGATGTTTGCCCACAATGTTTGCCCGATTTCCAGAGCGTAATCCGCAGATGATTTTGTCCGGGCAACCACACGGAGGAATAGCGAAGAGGTCATAACGCGGCGGTCTTGAAAACCGTTTGCCCTTACGGGCACGGGGGTTCGAATCCCTCTTCCTCCGCCAACCATCAAAGCCAGTAAATCTAAGGGTTTGCTGGCTTTTCATTTCTCCTTGAATCCTAAATTCCCCACATAATTAACATATACAAGAAGCCATGCTACAGAAACCCTTTAGTATGGGGAGAAAAGATAGAAAGTCAACAAAAAAAGAGTTGACTTTCTCTTTGGTATATGGTATAATAATA
>Ga0099364_10002397_pt1 | contig 29920 bp, 29 predicted proteins | sample TergutTh196P3_FD_73070 | JGI IMG/M metagenome (GOLD analysis project Ga0099364, IMG submission 73070) | Microcerotermes parvus P3 segment gut microbial communities from Pointe-Noire, Republic of the Congo - Th196 P3 | ecosystem: Host-associated > Arthropoda: Insects > Digestive system > Gut ...
CTGCGCCGCTGCTTTGCCGCCCCCTCCGGCTATGTGCTCGTGGACGCCGACTATTCCCAGATTGAGCTGCGGGTCATGGCCGCCATGGCGGGGGAGGAGACCATGCGCAAGGCCTTCGGGGAGGGCCAGGATATCCACGCCATCACCGCCGCTCAGGTTTTTCATATGCCGCAGGGCATGCTCACCCCGCTGATGCGTACGCGGGCGAAAGCGGTGAATTTCGGTATCCTCTATGGCATCGGCGCGTTTTCTCTGGCGAAGGACATCGGCGTTTCCTTTCGGGAGGCGGATGAATACATTGAGGAATATTTCGCCCACTACCCGGCCATCCGCGCGTTCCGGGAGGAGATGATCCGAACGGCGAAGGAGCGGGGCTACGCCGAAACCCTCTACGGACGCCGCCGCGCCCTGCCGGAGCTGAATCACTCCCAGCGGCAGACCCGGGAGTTCGGCGAGCGCGTGGCGGTGAACATGCCCATTCAGGGCACAGCCGCCGACATCATCAAGATCGCCATGATCCGCGTGGAAAACCGCCTCGCCCGGGAGAATTTGCGCGCAAGATTAATTCTGCAGGTGCACGACGAGCTGATCGTCGAAGCACCTGAGGAGGAGGCCCGGGCCGTGGCCATATTACTAAAAGAGGAGATGGAGGCCGCGGCCGCCCTCGATGTCCCCCTGGAGGTGGAGGCGCATATCGGTTCAGATTGGTACAGCGCTAAACAATGACAAAGATTGCCTTCTTAAGTGTTATAATTTTGAAAATAATGGCGAAAAAGCTTGACAAAATAGGAGCGAAATGACATAATAAATGGAAGCAGGTAACAGACCATGCGCGTTATCACGGGAAGCGCCCGCGGCGTGCCTCTTTCTACCCTGCCGGGGGAGGAGCTGGTCCGCCCCACGGCCCAGCGGGTGAAGGAGGCTCTTTTCAGCGCGATACAATTTGAGATTGAGGGCCGCCGCGCGCTGGACGCCTTCGCGGGGAGCGGGCAGCTGGGCATTGAGGCCCTGAGCAGGGGCGCGGCCAGCTGTGTCTTTATTGAGAACAACCGCGGCGCGGTCAAAATCCTGAAAAAGAACATCGAAAAGGCCGGGCTTGCGGAAGGCGCGAAGGTTTTGCAGGCGGACGCCATGACTTGGCTGCGCCGCGAGGGCGAAGCTTTTGACCTGGTTTTTCTGGATCCGCCCTATGGCAATGGGCTGCTGCAGGAGGCGCTGGCTCTGGTCAGCGTCCGCGTGGCGGAGGGCGGGGCGGTTCTCTGCGAGGCGCCGCTGCGCGAGGCGATGCCCGGCCGGCAGGGGAATCTCCTGCTGGAGCGGAGCTACCAATACGGCAAAACGAAGATATTCCTCTACCGCGCAAGCACGCGCGGCGAATGAAAGTGTGGGCCTGTCGCATGAACAAAATTGCCATTTGCCCCGGCAGCTTTGACCCCGTGACCAACGGGCATGTCGAGATTATCCGCCGCGCGGCGGCCATGTTTGACCGCGTGATCGTGCTGGTGGCCTCCAACGCCATGAAGCGCTACCTCTTTTCGGCCGAGGAGCGCAAGAGCCTGCTGTGCCGCTGCACGGCCGATATCCCCAACGTGGAGGTAGACTGCGACGAGGGCCTGACGGCGCTCTATGCCAAGCGTGTGGGCGCGGCGGTGATCGTAAAGGGCCTGCGCGCGCTGTCCGATTTCGATTTCGAGTTCCAGCAGGCGCTGACGAACCGAAAGCTCAACATGGCCGTTGAAACCGTTTTCCTGCCGGCCAGCGCCGAGAATATGTATCTGTCTTCCAGCATGGTCAAGCAGGTGGGCATGCTCGGCGGCGACGTGAGCTGCTTTGTTCCGCCGGAGGCGCTGCCGGATATTTTGGCTAGAATCCGGTTATAGAAGAGAAACGCTGTCACCTGGATATAAAACAAGAGAGAGAAAGACGGGGTGCAAACGAAATGTCCGATAATGTTGATTCGTTGCTTTCGCAGATTCAAGAGCAAATTGACAACGGCAAGCGGCTGGGGCGCCTGCGGCTGGTGGACCCGATGATCCTGCAGGATTTGCTGGAGTCTATCCGCGCCGCCATGCCCAACGTGGTGGAGCGGGCGAAGGAAATCGTCGCCCAGCGCTCGGAGATTCTCGACCAGGCCCAGCGCGAGGCGGACGCCACCGTGGCGGAGGCCAGGCGCGCGGCCAGGGAGCTGGAGGACCACACCAACGAGCGCGTGAACGCGGTGGTGCAGCAGACGAAGGACAAGGTAGCCCAGGCCCGCGCCGACAGCGACCAGATTATCGCCGAGGCCCACGCGCAGGCCGCGCAGCTGGTGGACCAGCACACCATCACCCAGACGGCCAGGGAGCAGGCGGAGCAAATGCTGCGCCAGGCCCGGGGCGCGGCGGAGCAGATGGAGGCGGAGAGCCGCGCCGCCGCCGAGCGGATGTTTGCCCAGGCCCAGGAATACAGCCAGAACCTCCGCCGCCAGACAGAGGAGTGGGGCGCGCAGTACGCGGGCGGCGTACGCAGCGTGGTGGAGGACATCGTCAACGAGGCCGAGGACATCCTCGCCAGCTCCCTCACGGATATCCGCAACACCAAGAAGCGCCTGCAGGCCGCCATGACAAAATCGGCCATAGCGCCCGCGTTCGACACGCCGCGCCCGCCCAAGCTGTAGCACAAGCCAGATTGATGATAGCAAAATAAAAACGGCGGCCCATCCCGGAAGGGGGGGGGCGCCGATAAGCTTTTGATTATGCTATGTCTTTAACTGAATATAATATCCTGCTTCCAGTAGCCTTCCACGGTCAGTTTGCCAAAGATTCTTACCGTGCCTTTGACTTCCACTGGTTCATAGATGTGCAGCTCCTTGAGCAGCTGGCCGTCGGCGGTCACAATAGCGGTGATGGTGGCATCGTGGATACGGGCCGTTGTTTCGGGATTCACGGTCACGGGCAGGCCAGCCCAATCCACCTCCAGGGTATCCATAGCCGCATGATGCAGCACACCGTCTCCGGTCAGTGCCGGAAAGCTCTCCTCTTTAAAGGCGAGCTTCACGGTGAAGGTGCCGTCGCTGTTTTTGGCGCAGCTGGCGCTCTTCAGTGCCCGGACTTCCAGCTTGCTCATGTAGGGCTGATTTTTCACCGGCAGAAATGCGTTGACAGAGGTGCTGCTGTCGATGGTGGGTTTGCCATTGACGAAAACCTCTTTCACATTGGGATTGTCTTCGCGAAGATCGTTAAGAACGGGATTAAGAATCGACAGAAAGCCTTCGGTCATGTTGCAGTCGAGCTTGTTGCTGCGCACCGCCGTAAAATTCTTCTGCGCCTTGGTGTTGTTTGCCGCTGTGTTGTAGAACTTTACGATGTCCGCCGCCGACCCGCCCACAGGCGCTTTGACAGCCGCTGTCGTCGTGAGCGTTGTGGTGGCTTCGCCGTCGGAGCCGGTGGTGGTCTCGGTGGCGCTTTCCTCCGCCCCGGCAGAGCTTTCGTCCTCCGGCACAGTGGCGCTTTCGCTTTCCTCCGGCGCGCTGGTGCCGGCGGCTTCGGTTGTGGTGCCGCGGTCAATGGTTTCCGTCTCGCCGTTTAAGGTGGAGCTTTGCGCGGCGGCTGGCTCCGCCGGTTTTCCGCAGGCGCCCAGGGTGAACAGGAGCATACATGCCAGCAAGATCGCGATGCCTCTTCTTTTCATCAGCGGATTCCCCTTGTTTCAAATTTCCGGATTTCTCCGTTTAGCTTATTGTATAGGAACACACGAAATTTGTCAAGAAGAAATATATGAATTGTGAGGAAATAAAAGAGGGTGCGAAGATACTTGACAGATAACGAAAAGTGGTATATTATGTAATTGGCGCTGCTGGGCGGCGGTTGCGCGGTGGTGATCGGGACCCCTGAATGGGTGATCGCGGTTGGCGTGACAGCGCTGCAATGGATCAATGAACTGGTACACCGGATAAAGAAGCAACCGCCCACGAGCCTCACAAACTCGGGCGGTTAACTTCTTAATACTCTTTGAGGATTAGGAACGGCAACCGTTTCCGGCAGCGTCTTTATCCAACTACATTATATCATTCGTTCCGCTGTTTGTCAAGGGCGGAATTTTTGTTTTGGAAGGATTTTTTTGTTTTTTTCAGAAGGCCTTCAGCAGCAAATTGCCAGGTATCCCAAGACGATCAGCAGTGACCATGGCGCGTCCCCCCGCAGCAGGGCGGTTCCTGCCAGCAGCGCGGCCAGAAACAGGCAGCAAAAAGACGCGGCGGCCCCCGCGCGGCGGGCATGGCCCTCAGGCAAAAAGCGGCAAAGGATGAAATACAGCGCCCGGCCGCCATCAAGCTGCCGCGCCGGAAGAAGGTTGAACAGGCCGAAGCCCAGATTCAGCCAGAGGCCCTGCTCCAGCAGCCAAAGGCCCGGCAAGGCGCGCCCGGCGCAAAAAAAGAGCCCTGCCAGGGCGAGGCTCACGGCGGGGCCCGCCAGCGCGGCGGCGATCTCCTGCGGAAAGGAAAGCCGCAGCTCCGCGGGGCGCTCAATGCGCATGCCCGCGGCGGTAAGGCACAGCCGCCTGGGCTTTGCGCCGCACAGTGCCATTACGGCCAGATGCCCGGCTTCGTGCAGCGCGGCGAAGCACAGGCCCAGGCAGATCTGGCGGGCCGTTCCGGCAAAGAAGCACAGCGCGGCCATGCCGACAAACCAGACGCTGACCTCGACGGGCGTTTTGCGGACGCGCAGGGTAATAAGATCACACCCCATCCCCATCCGCGCTTCGGAATACATAGCCGTTTTCGCCAAACAGGGGGAGGGGGTCGCAGCGCAGCTCGCCCAGACGAACTTCGAAGTGCAGGTGCGGGCCGTTGGAAACCCCGGTGGAGCCCACGAGGGCGATGGTCTCCCCCGCGCGGATGACCATGCCCTCCTGTGCGAGAAGCTCGGAGCAGTGCCCGTACAGCGTACGCAGACCGCCGCTGTGCTCCATTAGGATGTATTTGCCATATTCGGGATCCTCCCGGGCGCGCAGGATTTTGCCGTAAAACGCGGCGGAGACAGGCTCTCCCATGTCGGCGCCGATATCGATGCCTGTGTGGATGCTTTCCTCTCCGCTGACGGGATGCGTCCGCTGTCCGAAGGCGGAGGTCAGCCGCCCCTCCCGGATGGGCCGCGCCGGCGCGGCGGTGGTCATCAGGGGGATCACGGTGCAATTTTTCGCGGCCATATCAAGGGGCTCGTCCCTGCCGCCTACGCCGATTTCGGGCTCTTCGCTTTCGGCCTTTTGCCCATCGTAGGGCGCCATGACATAGACCTCGTCCCGCAGCGACGCGAAGGCCTGCCGGATTCCGGCGAAAACCTCTTTCACCGAAAGATCCGTGCGCATCGCGCTGAGATAGGCCGCGCGCAGCTGACGGTAGCTGCCGGGAAACGAGCGCTGGCAGAGATAGGCTCCGCCCAGCAGCAGCGCGCAGATTACGATCTGCGTCAGCACCACGCGCAGCAGGGAGCCCTTTGCCCGCGTGCCATCCAATTCAGACGGGTCGTCATAGGAGTCCCCGCCGCGCTCCCTGCGGCGTTTTTCCCGCGCGGCGCGCAAATCCGCGAAGCGCGCCTCGGATTCCGAATAGCTCAGCTCCCTGTTATAGTCCGTCATAGGAGACACCGTCCTTTCGGCATACTTCTTTCTGTTATTTTTATTCGGACTGTTCGGGAAATATGAACTGCGTTAGCGTTAAGATTTAGCCTTAACTCCAATAATTTTGAAATTCGATTTGCACTTTTCGTTTCCATGTGGTATAATAGATTTTAGATTTTAGACTTTAGATTTTAGATTTTTGACTTTTGACTTTAGATTTTAGACATTTGATAGTAGGCATTAAGTTTTGGAGGAGGTATGGCTTTGAGAATATTGCTTCGCAATATGCAGGCCTTGCTGCCCGAAGGGGAGCTGTTGACCGTGAAGCGCCGCGACGTTGGCATAGAGGGGGACCGCCTTGCCTTTGTTGGACAGGCGCCCGCGGGCTTTGTGCCGGACAAAATCATTGCGGGCGAAGACAGAATGGTGATTCCGGGCTTGATCAATACGCACACCCACGCCTACATGACCATCTTTCGCGGCCGCGCGGACGACCTGCCCTTTCAGCGGTGGCTTTTCGAAAACATCCTCCCCATGGAGGAGCGCATGCGCCCGGGCGACAGCTACTGGGGTACGCTGCTCGCCGCCTGCGAAATGCTCCGGAGCGGGACGACCTGCTGCAACGACATGTATATCTCCGCCGGGGAAAACGCCCGCGCCGCGGAGGAAAGCGGTATGCGCGCCGTGCTTTCCCGGGGGCTGGTTGGCGGCGGCCGCGAGGACCCCGGCGGTATCCGCCGGCTGAAGGAAGCCACGGCGGAAATCGCGGAATTCCGAAACGCCGGGAATGGAAGAATCACCTTTCGCCTGGCCCCCCACGCCCCCTACACCTGCGCGCCGGAATATCTTGCGCTGGTCATTGAGCGGGCGAAGGAGCTGGGCGTGGGCATTCACACCCATTTGGCGGAAAGCCGCGCCGAAATCGCCGATATCCGGGAGCGCTATGGCGCGACGCCTTTCGGGCTGATGGAGCGCGTGGGCCTGCTGGAGCTCCCAACAATCGCCGCCCACTGCGTCTATATGAGCCCGGAGGATATCGAAATCGCGGCGCGCAATCGCATGAGCGTGGCGACCAATCCCGTAAGCAATTTGAAGCTCGCCAACGGCGCCGCGCCGGTGAGGGAGCTGCTCGCGGCGGGGGTGAACGTCTCTCTGGGCACCGACGGCGCCGCCAGCAATAACGCGTTAAACCTGTTCCGGGAGCTGGGCTTCCTCTGCCTGCTCCACAAGGGGATCAACGAGGATCCCACATGCGTTTCCGCCGCGGAGGGCCTGCGCGCCGCCACCATCAATGGGGCGAGGGCCCTGGGCCTGGAAAGCGAAACCGGCAGCATTGAGCCCGGCAAGAAGGCGGATCTCACGATTTTGAATCTCAGGCGGACGCACTGGTATCCCCATTCGAACCTCATGGCGGCGCTGTGCTACGGCGCGCAGGGCAGCGAGGCGGAAACCGTGATAGTGAACGGTGAGATCTTGATGGAGAACGGCCAATTCACGAAGCTTGACGAAGAACGCATCTGTTATGAGGTGCAGAAAATATCTGACCGGATATGCGCCGGCGGCGGGCAGCCGCTTCGCGCGGTATAACAGAAGGGAGGGAACCGTATGCCTCAAATCAAAGATATTTCCCTTGCCCCCTCAGGGCGGCGGAAAATAGAGTGGGCGCGGCGCAATATGCCGCTGCTCTCCGGCCTGGAGGAGGAATTTTCGCGCCTTCGGCCTTTTGATGGAATCAGAGTGGCCTTGTCCGTGCATTTGGAGGCCAAGACCGCCTGTCTCTGCCAGGTGCTGGCGGCGGGCGGGGCTGAGATGTGGATTACCGGCAGCAACCCGCTTTCCACTCAGGACGACGTGGCCGCCGCTCTCGCGGCGCGGGGCCTGGAGGTCTTCGCCTGGTATAACTGCACGGCGAAGGAGTACGAAAGCCATATTCGAGCGGTGCTGGCGCCCGGCCCGAATATCATCATCGACGACGGCGGCGATCTGGTGGAGACAATGCGCAGGGAGTATCCACAGCTGTTGCCGGGGGTCATCGGCGGCTGCGAGGAAACCACCACGGGCATCCTCCGCCTGGCCGCTCTGGAGCGGGCGGGCCAGCTGCCCTTCCCCATGATCCGCGTCAACGACGCCGACTGCAAGCATCTGTTCGACAACCGCTACGGCACCGGCCAATCGGTGTTCGACGGCATCAACCGCACCACGAACCTGATCGTCGCCGGAAAAACCGTGGTGGTGGCCGGCTACGGCTGGTGCGGCAAGGGCGTGGCCATGCGCGCCAAGGGGCTGGGCGCCCGGGTAATTGTCACCGAAATCGACCCCGTCAAGGCCATTGAGGCCATTATGGATGGCTTTGACGTCATGCCCATGGTCCAGGCGGCGGCGCTGGGCGACTGCTTCATCACCGTCACCGGCTGCAATGACGTCATTACAAAAGAGCATTTTCCCCTTATGCGCGACGGCGCGCTGCTGGCCAACGCCGGGCACTTCAATGTCGAGATCAATGTGGAGGAGCTTGCGTCGATCGCGGTTGAGGCCGCTGAACAGCGTAAAAACATCATGGGCTACAAGCTGCCCGGCGGCGGCTGGGTATATCTGCTGGCGGAGGGCCGCCTGGTGAACCTCGCGGCGGGAGACGGCCATCCGGCGGAGATCATGGACATGAGCTTCGCGATTCAGGCCCTCAGCGCCCGCTGGCTGGCGGAGCACCGGCACGAGACCTTTCCAGGCAAGCTTCTGGCCGTGCCCAAGGAAATTGACCGCGAGGTTGCCCTCCGGGAGCTGAATTATCTGGGCCGAAGGATTGACAAATTGTCCGCGGAGCAGCACAAATATCTGTATGGCTGAAAAAGAAAGCCAAATAATAAAACTGCAAAATAATTGAGAATCGAGAACTGCGAATTGAGCATTGCGAATCGAGAATTTAAAATCGCTCCATCCCTCCTGGCCGGCGATTTCTCCCGGGCGGGGGAGGAGGCCCGGCGCATGGAGGCCTGCGGAGCCGACTGGCTGCATCTGGACGTGATGGACGGCAGCTTCGTGCCCTCCATTACCTTCGGCGCGCAGCTGGTCAAGTCCCTGCGGCCCTGCGTAAAACTGGTGTTTGACGCGCATTTGATGATTGTGGAGCCGGAGCGCCATATCGGCGATTTTTTGCGGGCCGGCGCGGATATACTGACCCTGCACATCGAAGCCGCGAATGAGCCGCTGCTGAGCCAAACGCTCCGGCGGATCCGCGAAGGCGGCGCGAAGGCCGCGCTGAGCGTCAAGCCCGGCACCCCCGCCCAGACACTGTTCCCCTATCTTGATCAGCTGGACATGGTCCTCGTGATGACCGTCGAGCCCGGCCGCGGCGGGCAGAAATATATGCCGGACATGGGGCAAAAGATAAAGGCCCTGCGGGAGGAAATCACCCGCAGGGGCCTGGATATTCGTATTCAGGTGGACGGCGGCGTCTCGAAGGGCACGATTGCCCTGGCCGCCGGCGCCGGCGCCGATACCTTCGTCGCCGGAAGCGCCGTGTTCGGGTCGGAGGACCCGGCGGCGGCAATCAGGGAATTACGCGCCCTGGCCGCCGAACAATAATTGCGCCTTTTCAGACGTACACGCTCCCGGGCTGAAACAGCCCCGTGACCGGGCGGGGGAGGGCCGGGCCGGCTGCGTTAGAGCTGATCCCGCTTTCGCCGAAGCGCTCAAACAGCGCGCTGCCGCCCACCCGCTGCCAGTGCTCCCGGGTGGCGTCGGCGATATAGGCGTCGTCGCCGCGAAACTGCCCGAACTCCGAAAAGAATTGCCGTACCAGCGTCGTTTCCCGGGCGGGACAGATCAGCAGGCGGTACTTGTCCTCCTTCGCGAAGAGCTCGCTGGAGGCGATCAGCTGCCTGGAACGGTCCCGGTACGCGCGTAAATACCCGCCGGCGCAGTCCAGCAGCGCGTCGATGCCGGGGAACTCAAAGACAAGCGACAAATGCTCCTGCTTGCGCAGAACCCGCTCCTGGGAAAGCTCGTGGCAGCCGCCGAAGGATTCCGCGCCGCCGCGGATGGTGAAGAACAGAATGCAGCCCCCGGTGGGGCGGGGCATGGCGTCAATGAGCAGCTGGCCGGAGGGGTCGATATCGCAGCCGGTGGTTTCCCGCACCCGGTCGAGTATGACCCAGATCACGCGCCTGGTTTCAATGCTGGCGTAATCCAGCGCGTCATAGGTGATATCCAGGGAGGACAAATCATCCTCGTTGAGCTCCACAATGATTTTTCGCCGCGTAATGGCTTCGATTCTCATGCGCTTTTCTTACCGTCCCTTCCAATGCTCTATGGCAAGCAACAACGTGCCTGTTATTATCATATAGAACGGACGGGCTGTGCGCAATACTGAAATGTTGGAAAATAAACAAGAAAAAGGCAGCGATCCGGGAAAAACAGATATAACAGGCGGTGCCGAAGAAACGCCGAACGAAACAAAGAGGTGATAATATTGGCAAACGCGATGCCAAAATGGAAGGAATGGATCTCCGGCAACCAGGAGGCGCGGCAGTGGAACGGCGTTTCGCTGCTGATGACCCTGCCGCTGCTGGTGATGGGCTATGTTTATTACGGCGGGCAGGCGCTGCGCCTGGCGGTGATATCCGCGCTGGCGGCGGTGGCCTGCGAATTGGTGGCCGGGCTGATTATCCTGCGCCGCAGGAGCCTGGACGATTTCAACGCGCTGCTTATCGGTTTTTGGATCGCCTGCATGCTTCCGGCACAGATATCCCCCTGGTTCGGCGTGGCGGGCGCCATGTTCGCCGTGCTGGCCGTGAAAATCCCCTTCGGCGGCACCATGAGCGCGCCCTTTGTTCCGGCGGCCGCGGGCTTTGCTTTTCTCACGGTCTGCTTTCCGGAGGTCGTATTCAGCTACGCGCCCTCCGCCCTGGCCGAGCCGATTCACTCCAGCTCCCTGGCGGCGCTGCTGCGGCAGGGCCAGTCCGTGATGCAGGGGCAGCAGCTGAGCGCCATTCTGCAGGGGCAGACGGTGGGGCCCATGGGCACGGGGAGCATCATCGTGCTGGCCGCGGTGTTCGCGGCCTCCTTCCTGATCAAGCAGCGCAGAAAGGCCGCTTTGTCGAGCCTGGGCTTTGTGGTTACGGTGGCGCTGCTGGCGTTCCTGCTTCACCGCAGCTTCGGCAGCCGCTGGGGCTCCGTGGGCATGGAGCTTTGCTCCGGCAGCCTGCTGTTCGCGGGGGTTTTCCTTTTGCCGGACCCCGCAACCATGCCCGAGCGCTGGTATACGCGGCTGCTCTACGGCGTTATGGCGGGCTGTGTGACAATGCTGCTGCGCATTTTGGGCAGCTATGAGGAAAACGTCTGCTTTGCCGTTCTGTTGGCCAACGCCATCCTGCCGCTGATCATCCGCGCCAGGGACGAGATGGGCCAGCTCAGCGAATTTAAGGCCAGGCTGGCCCGGAAAAAGGAGGAGCTGCGGTCATGAATCAGGAGCCCGCGGGACACTTGGAGCAAAGGAGCTCTGCCGAAAAAAATAAAAAGCCATCCTGGACCAGCGACGCGTTTTTGCAAAACCCGATTCTGGTGCAGGCCATCGGCCTGGCCCCCGTGGTGGCCGCGGCGACCACGCTGCGGGCCTCGCTGATCATATCCCTGGTCTGCGCCGCGCAGCTTGTCGTCTGCGAGCCCTTGGCCGGGGCGGTTTTGAAAAAGCTGCCGGGCTGGCTGCGCGTGGCGGTCTATTATGTGCTGGGCCTGGCGCTGACCCTGCCGCTGCTGTACTGGCTGGAGCTGCGGGGCGACGTGGCCGTTACCACGCTGGGGCTGTATCTGCCCCTGTTGGCGCTCAACTCCCTCACCGCGGTGCGCTGCGAGCGCTTCGCCGTGCTCCACACGCCGGCGGAATGCCTGCGGGACGCGCTGGCCAACGCGCTGGGTTATGCCGCCGTCGCGCTTGTCGTCGGTGTGATCCGCGAAACCCTTGGCCGGGGCAGCATCTGGGGCCGGGAGTTTATGTCCATGAATATCCGCGGCCTGTGGATGCCCTTCGGCGGTTTTCTGCTGGTGGGCGCGCTGGCCGCGCTGCTCAAGGTGATTTTGCGTTTTCTCTCGGAGCGGGGCATCTATTCCGGCGCGGACGAGGCCATGGAGCTGGAGCTGGACGACCGGCAGGAGCGCCTGGAAAAAACCCAGCGCCTGTTGGAAAATAAGGAACCGGAGCCCGCGCCTGAGCCAGAACCCCGGCGGGAACCGGCCGGGGAGTCCATTCCCCCCTCCGAACCGGAGATTGAGCCGCCGCAGCCCCTTTCCCTGGCGCCGCCGGTGCCCGCCGCGCGGGAGGAGCCCGACGCCGGGCAGCCCCGGCGCATCCCGCTGGAGGAATTCCAGGAGATGGACGACCCCATGAGGATATTCGAATCGAAGGTCAGGCCGAGGATAGACAAAATGGCGGAGCAAAACACCATCCGCCTGGCGGAAATCGACAAGGAGCTGGAAAGTATGCTGGAGCGGCTGGATGATTTGAGGCCGTAAAAAGCGATATGCGATAGAGGTGCACTATGCCAGAATTTTTATTGTCCGCGAGAAATTTATTCGTCACTATGGTTACGGCGGGCCTATACGCTGTGTTTCTGCAGAACCTTGTGTTCAGCGGAGGCTTCGGCGCGACCGAGGCCATACGCGCCGCGCGGAAAAACGGCGATATTCCCTTTCTTTCGGCGGTGATCACGGTTTTCACCACCCTGGTTACCATCATCGCGCGCCTGGTGCTGGGCACCCTGCCCGCCTGGCTGGGCCAGCGCTTCGCCTGGATCGTCGGCGTCTACAGCGCCGTGCTGCTGCTGCTTTACCTGCTGGTGTGCGGCACCGCCGCGCTGCTGAAGGTGCGGTGGAAGCGCTATCTGCTCACGCGCATGGGCATGGCCGCGCTGAACACCCTTGTCATGGCCGTGCCGCTGATCAGCTACCGCATGGGCCAGACCCTGCCCCAGGCCGTTGCTGCGGGGCTGTGCGCGGGCATTGCCTTCGCCGTCGCGTCGCTTCTGGTCAACAGCGGCATGCATATTCTGCAGCAGAATAAATCCATTCCCGCTATGTTTACGGGCGTTCCGGCGACGCTGCTGTATACCGGGCTGCTGGCGCTGGCGTTCACGGGCTTTACCGGGGCGATGCTGGCCGTTTGATTAATGCGCAATTCGCAATGCGCAATTAATTATTTAGAGGGCGATTATGATTGATGAAAGAGAGGGTCTTATGGCGAAGCGCAAAAAAACGCCCGCGCATCTGCGCAAGCCGGTGTGGGTGCTGGATAACGAAAACAGCCAATCCGGCGATTTTCAGGATATCGTCATCGGCTCCCGGCGGGGCCGCAGGCTGCGCCGCGCGCTGAAGGTGTTTTTCAGCGCGGCGGGCATCGCGCTGACCCTGGCCGCGGGCTTTTTCGCCACGGAAACCCTCGTTCGCATCTCCGAGCTGCCGCCCCGCGCCGAAATTGCCGCGACAGAAGAACAGACCACGGACCCGGACAGCGCGGCAGCGCCGCCAAAGCCGGCGGCCCCCAGCGTGCAGGCGGATCTGCGGGCGATCTACGCCCCGCTGACCAACTTCGATTTCGGCTCCATTGAGAACACGCGGGCTTTGATCAAACAGGCGAGGGACAGCGGCGCCAACGCCGTGGCCATCCTGTTCAAGGACAGCGAGGGCCTGCTGGGTTACCGCTCGCACCTGATTCAGCAATCGCTTCTGAATGCCAGCGGCAGGGCCACCGGCAAGATGGAAAAGCGTGCCCTCGAGATTCTGGCGGCGCAGCTGCGTCTGGTGGCGGTTGTGGATTGCTTTGCCGACCCTTTGGCGGCGAACGCCATGCCCGAAAGCGCCGTGCTGCAAAAGGATACCGAAAACGTGCCGTGGAAGGACGCTCAGGGCAGGGCCTGGCTCAACCCCTATGCCGAAAGCGCCCGGGAGTACCTCCTTGGCATCCTGCGGGAGCTGGCGCAGATCGGCGTGACCGACATCGTGCTGGATTCCGTCCGCTTCCCCGGCGGGAACCTGCAGGCGGCGGTTTTTCCCGGCGAGCCGAAGCCAGACGACCCGGAGGCCCGCAACGCGGCGCTGCTTGATTTTCTGGTCCAGGCCAGGGAGGCGGCGGGGGAGGCGCGCGTTTTCTGCGTTATGCCCGCGAAAGCCGCCTTGGAAGGCGCGGAGGAATACGGCGGCGACCTATGGGGCTCCGCCGCGGATTTCATCGCCGTGGATACCCGTGACGCGGCCTGGGCCAGGGACGCCGATTGGGGCCAGGGCCGTAAATATATCCAGATCATATCCGCGGAGGAGGAAATCGACAGCTCCGGAGATTATATTATCGGGGATTATATTATTATAGAAGAAGAGCTTGTGTAAAATAATTGAGAATTGAGAATTGAGAATTGTGAATTGCTTCGTCCCCTACCGTTCCCGCCTGGAATGGCATAAATCCCCCTTCGGCGCGGTGAAGGCCGGCGCGGAAATCACCTTCCGGGTGGTTATGCCACGCCATATGCGCTGCCGGGGCCTTCGGCTGTGCTGGGGGGATTACGACGGCGCGTGGGAGCGCGGCGAGCCTTTTTTCTGGGAGCGCATGGAGGGGGAGCATGAGGAATGGTGGCAGCTGCGGCTAACGGTCCGGGAGCCAGGGCTCTATCGCTACCGTTTTTCGTATGACAGCGACGGCGGCGGCGGCCTGATCGGCAACGAGGGGCAGGGCGTGGGCGCGGTCGGCGAGGCGGCCTGGTGGCAGCTTACGGTCTATGAGGCGGATTTCGCGCTGCCCTCCTGGGTGCCCGGCGGGGTGCTGTATCAAATTTTTCCCGACAGATTTCACGCCTCCGGCCAGAAAGCCCGGCACGCTGTTCCGGCTGACCGGAAGCTGCGCTCCGACTGGGGCGGGGAGCCCCAATGGCAGCCGGACGAGCGGGGTGCGATCACGCGCTATGATTTCTTCGGCGGCGACCTCGCGGGCATCGGGCAAAAGCTGGATTATCTTGTCTCGCTGGGCGTGACCTGCCTCTATCTCAATCCGATTTTCGAGGCCCATTCCAATCATAGATACGACACGGCCGATTATCTGAAAATCGACCCTCTGCTGGGGGATGAAAACGACTTTTCCGCCCTCTGCGAAGCGGCCCATGAACGCGGCCTGCGCGTGATTCTCGACGGCGTGTTCAGCCATACGGGCGCGGACAGCGTCTATTTCAACCGCGCGGGGCGCTATCCGGGCCCGGGGGCTTTTCAGTCCGAGGAATCGCCTTACCGCGATTGGTATCATTTTCGCCATTGGCCCCGGGATTACGCCTGCTGGTGGGGAATCGATATCCTGCCGGAGCTGGAGGAGGCCCATCCGCAGGTGCTGGAATTCTTCACGGGAGAAGAGGGCGTGGTACGGCGCTGGCTCCGGGCCGGGGCCGACGGCTGGCGGCTGGACGTCGCCGACGAGCTGCCCAACGACTTTCTTGACCGGCTCTATGCCGCCGCGCTGGCGGAAAAGCCGGAGGCCTACCTCCTGGGCGAGGTCTGGGAGGACGCCAGCCGCAAGTGGAGCCAGGGCGCGCGGCGGCGCTTTTTGCTGGGGCGGCAGATGCACAGTGTGATGAACTACCCTCTGGCGAAGGCCATTCTGCGCTTTGCCCTGCGGCGGGAGGCCGCGCAGCTGGCGGAGCTGGTGCTGGACCAGCTGGAGCATTATCCGCCCTGTGCCGTGGCGGGGCTCATGAACCATATCGGCACACACGACACCGCGCGCGCCCTCACGCGCCTGGCCGGCGAAGGGGAAACGCCGGATGCCGCCGGGCCGAGCAAGGACCGGCAAAAATGGGCTGGCCTGCGCATTCCCCGGGCGCTGGAAGCGGCGGCCGAGGACAGGCTGAAGCTCTGCGCGGCGCTGCAATTCACCCTGCCGGGAAATCCCTGCGTTTACTACGGCGACGAGGCGGGCATGCAGGGCCATATGGATCCGTTCAACCGCGGCTGCTTCCCCTGGGGGAACGAAAACCAGGCGCTGCTGGCCTGGTACCGCGCGCTGGGGGAGCTGCGCCGGGAGCACGCGGCTTTTCGGGGTATTTCGTTCGAGCTCATCAGCGCGGCGCTGGGCTGCGTGGCCTACCTGCGGGAGAATATTCTGGTCATCGCCAACGCGAATCCCCATGGGATCGACTATCATTTGCCGGAGTCTGTCGCGTCCGCGGAGCTCAGGCAGCTGCTGGGCGGCGGAAGCAGCAACGGCTCGACGGTATATGTTCCCGCGGAGTCGGCGGTGATCTACGAAAAGCTTTAGGACGGGAGAGGGAAGAGCATGTCTGACAAGCACAGGAAGCACGAAAATTACAATCTGGAATTCCAGACCCGGGAGCACAAGAAATTCGAAAGCTTCAAGCGGTGGCTGCTGGGCTTTTTGGCCATTGTGCTGCTGCTGGTGGTGGTTTCCGTCATTATGCTCCAGCGGGACGGCCTGTTCATCGATCAGATCATCGGCGGATATTTTTCCACAACGGAACCGTCCACCGAGGAGCCTGAGGGCGTCTGGAAATATAGCGGCAGCGCCGCCTTTCTGCTCAGCGAAACCGACGACAACGGCAAATCCCTGCGCTTCCTCGCCCTTCTCCGGGCCGATATCGCCCGGCAGCACATTGATATCTTTGCGCTGTCGCCCCAGGCGAAGGCCCCCATGGACGGCGGGATCACCCTGGAGCAGGCGCTGCGAAACGGCGGGCAGAAGCAGCTCAAGGCCGCTGTGGAGGCCCTGACCGAGAGCAGGGTCGACCGCTATATCAGCAGCCGCGACATGGGCTTCGTCAAGGCCATGAACACCGTGGGCAGCGTGACCGTGCAGGTGGAAAAGCGTATCCAGTACCGCTCAAGCGAGTTCAGCATCACCCTGGCAGAGGGCCAGCAGCGCCTGCAGGGAGATTTGACGCTGCGCTATTTCCGTTATCTGGGCACCCTGGGGGAGGAGGGCCTGCGCAAGCAGAGCGAGCTGCTGCGCAGCATTCTGGAAAGCTGCCTGATCCCCAAAAACGCCGAAAACCCCGAGACCATGCAAAAGCGCTTTGACACCCTCATCAACCTGATGGAAACGGATATTTCGGTCTTGGATTTTGCCGGGAACCTGGAGCTGCTGCGCGCAGTGATGTCCAGCGAGGCTTTTGCGATTGAAGCGGGGGAATAAAGCACACGCAAATAAAGCAAAGAAAAAAACAAAGCGATTTCCAATCGCCTGATGAAAATGGAGTAACCCGCTTGAGAAAACGACACGACTGGATGTTCTATTCCCTGCTGCTGGTCGGTATCGCCGCGCTGCTGATGTTCAGCTCGGCGCTGCTGCGCGGTTCGCGGCTGGAATGGCAGTTTATCTCCCCGCCCACCACGGAGGACCCCGCGCTGCTGGAGCCCATCGAGCCGCTGCCGCTGGAATTCCGGGGACGGCATCAATTTTATTATAACAATTTGGGCGACACCGAGCGCGAGGCCTATGACCTCATCATGGAGCGCCTGCCCCGTTTTCCCCGGAGCATTCCGATCCCCGTGCTCGATGAGCTGCAGCTCAACCGCGTCTTTCATGCGCTGATGCTGGACAACCCCCTGCTGTTTCATATTTCGGACGAGAGCTCGACGCTCTATCAGGGCAGGCGCATGGAGTTTGTGCCCGCCTATCGCATGGATGAGGCGGCCTACCGCGCCCGCTGCGGCGAGCTGGCCGAGGCCTGCGCCCGCTTTGCCTCCCGCCTGCCCGAGGGCGCGGGGCAGACCGATATTGAGCTTTCGCTCCACGACCAGCTGGTGCGGCAATGTGAGTACCAGTACTCCGGCAACTACACCGAAAGCACGGTCTATGGCGCACTGGTGGAGGGCGTCGCCGCCTGTGAGGGCTATTCGAAGGCCATGCTGCTGCTGTTGGATCTGCAGGGCATCGACTGCTATATCGTCACCGGCAAGGCGCAAAACAGCGCGGGCAAGGTGGCCAACCACGCCTGGAACAAGGTTTTTGTGGGCGCCGGCTGGTATCACCTGGACGCCACCTGGAACGATCCCGTGGGGGAGGAGGCCCAGGAGGGCTACGGCCTTACCCACGCTTACTTCAACCTGAACGACGAGGAGCTGGGCGTTACCCACGAGCTGACGGACGACGGCAACCCCTGTGTGGAAACGGCGGAAAACTATTTCGTTCGCGGCGGGCTTTTCTTCAGCGAGCTGGACCGGGACGCCGAAACCGTTCTTGCCGGCAAGCTGGCGGAGGCTGTGGACGCGGGGCAGGAGCAGCTGGAATTCCGCATGGCCAGCGCCGCGGCCTTTGAGGCAGCGAAAAACACGCTCTTCGAAAAACCCCAGCAGCGGGTATACCGCATACTAAGCAAGGCGAATCTCGCCAGCGGCACGCGGATTTCCGAGACCCGCGTGGCCTATTCCGAGGCCGCGCAGCTAAACCTGCTGCGTATGATACCGTTGGTGGAGAAATAGGCGCAAAAGAGAATAAAAGAGAGCAAAGAGAATATAAGAGAATATAAGAAAATATAAGAAAATAATAAGATAATATAAGAAAATATTAAGATAATAAAAGAGAGAAAAAATAGAAATAGTTTTGTTTTAAAGAGGGCTTATTCTATGGATACACATCGCATTGAGGCCGCCGTGCGCGAGCTGCTGCTGGCCATCGGCGAGAACCCGGCGCGGGAAGGCCTGCGCGAAACCCCCGCCCGGGTCGCGCGCATGTATGCGGAGGTTTTTTGCGGGCTCCGGGAAGACCCCGCCAGGCACCTGAAAATGTTCCAGGAGGAAAACGGCGACGAGATGGTCATTGTGCGGGATATTCCGCTGTACTCCATGTGCGAGCATCATCTTCTGCCCTTTTTCGGCAAGGCGCACATCGCTTACCTGCCCAGGGACGGCCGGGTGATCGGTCTTTCGAAGCTGGCCCGCATTGTGGACGCCTTTGCCCGCCGTCCGCAGCTGCAGGAGCGCCTCACGGCCCAGGTGGCGGATTTTCTCTATCAGCGGCTGCCCTGCCAGGGGGTGGCCGTGGTAGTGGAGGCCGAGCACCTGTGCATGACCATGCGGGGAGCGCGGGCCTCCGGGGCGCAGACGCGGACCTCAGCGCTGCGGGGCAAAATGCGAGAGGCTCCGACCCGGGCCGAGGTAATGAGCTTGTTGAAGGGGGAATGAGATTGCCCTATTCTTTTCCAATCAACACCACACAAATCATGGGCATCCTCAACCTGACCCCCGATTCTTTCTCCGACGGCGGGGATTATATGAATCCCGGGGCCGCTCTTCGCAGAGCCCTGGAAATCCAGGCCGAGGGGGCGGATATCCTGGACGTCGGCGCGCAGTCCACCCGCCCGAGACATGTCCGGATATCGGCCGAAGAGGAGATGCGCCGCCTGCTGCCTGTGCTGGAAGCCCTGCGAAGCGTCATTTGCGTTCCAATTTCGATTGATACGTTCTATCCGGAGGTGGCAAAGGCCGCCCTGGAGCGCGGCGCGGCGATCATCAACGACGTCAGCGGCAGGGCGGATGCGGAGATGGCGAAGGTGATCCGCATGCATGACGCCGGCTGGATTCTCACGCACAACGGCCCCGGCTCGCCGGAGAAAGTCAAAGCCGCGCTTGCTTCCATGGTCAGCGAGGCCCTCGCGGCGGGCCTGCGAAGGGAGCGGCTGTGCGTCGATCCCGGCATCGGCTTCGGCAAATCCCGCGGGGAGGATCTCGCCTTGCTTCGCGGGGTAACGCGGCTGAGATTGGAGGGCCTGGCCTTATTGATCGGAGCGTCGCGCAAGCGGGTGGTCGACTTTGCCGCCGGAGGCGGAACCGCGCCCGGGGAGCGGCTGGCCGGCACCATTGCCGCGCACACCGCCGCGCAGCTGGGCGGCGCGAATATTTTGCGCGCCCACGATGTCAAAGAGGCTGTGCAGGCAATGCGCGTAACGCACAACATCTTGGGATAATTTGGAATATACAGCGCAAACGCTTGACAATATCTTGAGATCCATGTAAAATAGAAGGGATATGAACATGGAGCGAATTATCATCCAGGGGCTGGAGCTTTACGCTTATCACGGCGTGAACCCCGGGGAGCGGCGCGACGGCCAGATCTTTTTGCTGGATATCACCCTGTGGGCGAATCTGGCGAGGGCCTGCGAAAGCGACCGGCTGGAGCATACCGTGAACTACGCGGCGGTGATCAAGGAGGCCGAGCGGGCCTTTTGCCGGGAGCCGCACAGCCTGATTGAGCGGGCGGCGGAGGTGACCGCCCAGGCGATTCTTGGCGAATTTCCCATGGTGCGCTCCCTGGCGCTGCGGGTACACAAGCCCGACGCCCCGGTGAAGCGGCCTGTGACGGATATCATCATCGAAATTGAACGAGACAGAAAGGGCAAGGGTCATGAGTGAAGCGGTTATCGGTATGGGAAGCAATCTGGGGGACAAGGACGCGCAGCTGCTCCACGCGGTGCAGGCAATCAACCGCCTGCCGGGCATGAAAATCATGGAGATTTCCTCGATTTACGCCTCCGCGCCGGAGAACGCCCCCGAAGGAGGCCCGTTTCAGGAGGAATACCACAACATGGTGGTGCAGGTAGAGACAAAGATGTCCCCTATGGCGCTGCTGGGCGCCTGCCTGGGCATTGAGGCATCCATGGGCCGGGTGCGGGGCAAGCGCAACGCCGCCCGCGGGATCGATCTGGATCTGCTGATCTATGAGGGGGTAAAGAGCGAGAGCTTCGAGCTTTCGCTGCCGCACCCGCGCATCACGCAGCGGGCCTTTGTGATGCTGCCGCTGAAGGAGCTGTATCCCAGCGGCCGCGCGCCGGGGGTATTCTTCGAGCCGCATCTAAAGGAAATCGGCACAGACAACATCCGCCGCCTGGAACGCAGGATCGCGATGGAGGGCTGAGGCCAAATTGGGTTCAAATTTTTGAACCCCTACCAAGAGCGGTTATACACCATCTTAATTACACCGATTGAGGATTTCAAAAATGGAAAGCTTTTTTCTGTCCCTGAACCGCTTTGCGCTGCCGATTCTGGCGGTGATGATCGCGGGTGTCAGCCTGGGCTGGCTGATGCGGCAAAAGGGCGGCCCGCCGCCGAAGGCCTGGCTGCTCAATACCCTCAACCACGACCGGCTGCCCCTTTCCCGCTGGGAAAACTCCGTCGGACGGCATCCGCGCTGCGACGTGGTGCTGGGCTACGGCGCTGTGTCGCGCTTTCACGCCGTGATCGCCCGGCGCAAAACGGGCTGGGTTCTGGCGGATACCGGCTCCCAGGGAGGCACCTTCCGCAACAAGACGCGGGTGGAGCGCAAAACCGGCCTGGAGCACGGCGACAGCCTGATCTTCGGCTCAATGGAATTCATCTTCTGCGACGAGGAGAGCGAGCGGCTCCAGCTGCGGCGGCAGGAGGAGATGTTCCGCCGCCAGCGGGAAGAGCTTTGAGACAGGGCACAAAATCCGGCATGATATATCCGGCAATCGCAAATTCCAAAACAAAAAGAGACGGATCATCTGAATGACAATTGAAACCATCCGGTTCCCCAACGGGCTGCGGCTGCTGCTGGACGAAATGTCCCACGCCAACAGCTGCACCGTGCATCTGTGCGTCGCCTCCGGCCTGCGTTATGAGCAAGCCGGCCAGGCGGGCATATCCCATATGATCGAGCATATGCTGTTCAAGGGGACGGCCACGAAAAGCGCCCGTCAGCTGGCGGAGGCCGCGGACGACCGCGGCGCCAGCATGAACGCCTACACCTGCAAGGAATACACCAGCCTTTACGCCCGCAGCCTGCCGGAGCATGTGCCGGCGATGCTGGGCCTGCTGGCCGACATGGTGCGCAACAGCAAGCTCGGCGAGAACGATCTCGCCCTGGAGCGCGGCGTGGTGATTGAGGAGATCGCCATGTATGAGGATTCCCCCGAGGACCGGGCCTTTGACCTGTTTTATGAGTCCGTTTGGCCGGACCATCCTCTGGGACAGAATATCCTGGGCACCCGGGAAAGCCTCGCCGCGCTGAAGCCGGACGATCTGCGCGGCCATATGGCCAGGTGCTATACCCCGGACCGCATGGTGCTTTCCATCAGCGGCAGATTTGTTCCCGGGGAGATAAAGCAGGTCGCGGAGGAGCTCTTCGGGGATATCCCCTCATCCGCGCCGGCGGCGTTCGAGCTCAGCCCCGCGAGCTTTGTCGCAAAGAACCGCTTTGAGGCCAAAACCGTGGAACAAAACCAGCTGATTCTGGCCTTTCCCGGCTGCTCCGGGCAGGACCCCAGGCGGTACCGCGCCTCTCTGCTGAGCACGATGCTGGGCGGCTCCAGCTCATCGCGGCTGTTTCAGCGCCTGCGGGAGGAGCTTGGCCTTTGCTATTCTGTGGATTTCTTCAACATCCACCATCGCCATGAGGGCGTTTCCGGCGTGGCCATGGGCCTGAGCGCGAAGACGCAGCCGCGCGCCCTGGGGGAGGTGCTGGCTATCCTGCGGGATTTCCCCGATTCCGTCACGGAGCAGGAGCTCAGGCGCGCCCAGGAGCAGGCCTCCGCCGGGCTGGTGATGAGCCTGGAGTCCTCCGCCGCGCGGGCCTCCCGCGCCGCCTACCGGGAGCTGCTCTACGGCTGCGTGTGCCCCGTGGAGGACAGCATCGCCGCCTACCGCGCCGTGACGCTGGAGGAGATCCGGGCTTTTGCCAGGGAGCTTCTATGCCACGGGAGCTTCGCGCTGTGCGTGCTGGGAAAATGCAAAGGAAAGACGCGGAAAGCAATGGAAAATTTACTGGAATAAATTATTTAGGAGAACAGCAGAATGCGGAACATACAGGACGCTAAACGCGTTGTCGTCAAGGTTGGCACCTCTACATTGACCTACGAAAACGGAAAAACGAATATCCGCCGGGTGAGCCGTCTGGCGCAGGTGCTGTCGGATCTGCGCAACGGCGGGCGCGAGGTGGTGCTGGTGAGCTCCGGGGCCATCGGCGTGGGCGTGGGCAAGCTGAATCTGTCCGCCCGCCCGGAGGATACCCAGGGCAAGCAGGCCGCCGCCGCCGTGGGGCAGTGTGAGCTCATGTTCCTCTATTCCAAGCTCTTCGGCGAATACGGCAATGTGGTGAGCCAGTTACTTCTCACCCGGGACGACGTGGAAAACGAAATCAGGCGGGTGAATCTTCTCAACACGTTTACCCGGCTGTTCAGCTACGGCGCGATTCCGATTGTGAACGAAAACGACAGCGTTTCCACCTACGAGATTGAGTTCAGCGACAACGATGAGCTTTCCGCCGCCGTGGCCCGGCTCATCAGGGCGGACGCGCTGATTCTGATGACCGACGTGGACGGTCTTTATACCGGCAATCCCCTGGAGGACGAGAACGCCACGATCCTGCCGGTGGTGCATGGCGTGACGGAGGAGATTCTCGCCCTGGCGGGGCATAGCGGAACAAGGCGGGGCACCGGCGGCATGGTCACCAAGCTGCGGGCCGCGAAGGCCGCGACGGAGGCAGGGATCGACACAGTGATCATGAACGGGATGAACCCCGAGAATTTATATCAATTGATGGATGGGCGACAGACCGGAACGCTGTTTTTGCGAAAGGAGTAAGCACATGAAAGCCATACAGGAATTGGGAGAACGCGCCCAGACGGCGTCACGGGCCCTGCGGGCCTCAACGGGGGCACAGCGCAATGAGGCCCTGGCCGCGATGGCGGAGGCGCTCAGCGCGCGAAGCGGCGGGATTCTCGCGGCAAATGAACAGGATTTGAAGGCGGCGGCCGAAAACGGCATGACGGTGTCGCTGCAGGACCGTCTGCGCCTCACCGGGGCCCGGGTCCAGGGCATGCGCCAGGGGATTCTGGAGGTTATGGAGGAAAAAGATCCCCTCGGCCTGGTGCTGGACCAAAGCGCCCGCCCCAATGGCCTGCGGGTGGAGCGGGTGAGCGTGCCTCTGGGCGTGATCGCTCTTATCTACGAGGCGCGGCCCAATGTAACAGCGGACGCGGCGGCGCTTTGCTTAAAATCCGGCAACGCGGTGATTCTGCGGGGCGGCAAGGAGGCGATCCACTCCAACACCGCCATCGCCGATACCCTGCGGCAGGCCGTCGCCTCCACAGGGCTGCCCGCCGACTGCGTGCAGCTGGTGGCCGATACCTCCCGGGAGAGCGCCGCGGCCCTTATGCGCGCCAACGGCCTGGTGGATGTGCTCATCCCCCGGGGCGGGGCGGGCCTGATCCGCACGGTGGTGGAGCAGGCGAGCGTCCCCGTGATCGAAACCGGCGTGGGCGTGTGCCATGTGTATGTCGACAAAGCGGCCGATGCTGAGATGGGCCTGAATATCATCGAAAACGCGAAGACCTCCCGGCCCTCCGTGTGCAACGCCATTGAGACCATCCTGGTGCACGGGGATATCGCGGCGGCGTTTCTGCCGGCGCTGGCGGCGCGGCTGGCGAAGCATCCCGTGGAGCTGCGCTGCGACGAGGCGGCTCTGGCTATTCTGAAAAATGACCCCAACGCCGTGCCGGCGGCTGAGGACGACTGGGCGGCGGAATACGGCGAGCTGATCCTCGCGGTAAAGGTTGTGGCGGATATCGACGGGGCCCTCGCGCATCTGCGGGCCTACAGCACCCGCCACAGCGAGGCGATTGTCACCGGGGACGAGGACGCCGCCGCGCGCTTCCTCCGGGAGGTGGACGCCGCCGCGGTATACGTCAACGCCTCCACCCGCTTCACCGACGGCGGGGAATTCGGCTACGGGGCCGAGATCGGCATTTCCACCCAGCGGCTCCACGCCCGGGGCCCCCTGGGCCTGCGCGAGCTGACGAGCTATAAATATTTGATTCGCGGCGAGGGGCAGATCAGATGAGCGAAAACGAAAACCGGCTGCCGCTGGATCGGAACGCGCTTCTGCAAAGCCTCCCGGAGGATGCCGAACGCTATTTCGGCAAGCGGCCAAAGACGCTGAAATATCTGGGGGGCGGCTCTTTTGGCAAGGCCTTCCGGCTGGATTACCCGGACGGCGAGCGGATTGTCGTCAAAGCCTACCGCGTGGAGGGCATGAACGAGACCGAGGCCTTTCAGCTGCGGCTGCTGGGGGAGCATACCCGCGTGCCCATGCCAAAGCCCCTCTTCACAGAAAAAAATCTGCTGGGCATGAGCTATATCGAAGGCCGTGACGTGCTGACGGAGCCCCGGTTTCTGGCAAAGCCCAGGGCCGCGCGGGAGCGCTTTGCCCGGGAGGTCGTGACCGGTATGCTGGACTGGCACGAGGTCAGCGGCACCGCCTTCGGGCATCTGCAAAATCCCCAATACAGTACCTGGCAGGCATTTTATCGCACGGTGGTGGATGAGGTGCTGGAGGGTGTCGCGCGCGTTCCCTTCAGCGAGAGGCAGCGGGAGACCCTGGAGCTTGCCTCGGTGCGCTTCGACGACATTCTGTCGGAGGACGCGGGGCCGCCTACGTTGATCCACGGCGATTTGAACGTGATGAACATCATGGCCGATCCCAAGACCTTCCGGCTTACTGGCTTCATCGACCCGTTCAACTCCTTTTGGGCCGATAAAGAATATGACCTGTTTCATTTCCGCCATCTGATGGGCTGGCGCTACGGGCTCTATGAGGAATATAAGCGCCGGGCGAAGCTGAGCAGGCGGGTCGACCTGAAAACCGCCTATTACATGGCCGTGAACGAGGCCCTGGCTTATCTGCGCGCGGGCGTTAAATTCGAGCTCAACCACATCCTGGCCGACCGCAGGCTCCGGGCGGAAATGAAAAAAGCGTTCTAGATTCTAGATTTTAGATTTTAGACTTTAGATTTTAGACTTTAGACTTTTAGATTTTAAGATATATAGATATTTGGCGAGGAGGAAATTTATTATGACAGAGCAAAGCAAGCGCCGTACGCACCGCTGGGCCTTTCCGGTGGGCCTCGTCCTCGTGCTGCTGGCGGTGGTCGGCGCGGTTACGCTGGTGAGCGGCCTGGTGCGGGGTATACAATACCGGATAGATAACCCGAAGGATAAGCTTGATTACGAGAACTTCCTCAAGATTATCGTTATGCATGATCCGGATCCCTTTGACGATGTGGATACCGCCGCGAATATACCGCAGCTGCTGGATATCAGCATATGGTCGCTGCAAAACAGCGGCGAGGCCGCGCCGAAGGACTATCCCATGGACGACATGGGCAACCTGCGCGTTCCCCAGGAGGATGTGGAGCGGGAGTTTTTGCGCCTGTTTGGCAAAAACGTGCCGCTGCACGCCACCATCGAGGGTATGGATTACACCTTCGAGTATGACGCGCAGAACAAGTGTTATCTGATTCCTACCACGGGCTCGCTGCAGATCTACGTGCCCAGGGTGCGGGATATTGACAAGGTGGGCAACTCCATCAAGCTGCTGGTGGATTATCTGCCCTACGGGACAGGGGACTGGCGGCTCGACGAGTCCGGCGTGCCGGGGGAGCCCGAGCCCGCCAAAACCATGCTAATTACCCTCTTTGTTTCGGGGGACAGCTATACCGTGGGCGCGATCCAGCTCCCCCCCGGCCAGCTGATGGCCGCGGAGGGGCAGACGAGGATTGCGTGAGCGGGACTTGCCTTCGCTTTCAAATTTCAATCACGTCCGCGGCCCGTCTTACAATGCACAGCGGCGTGCACTGGCTGGCTTGTCCCAGAGGGTTGTCCCGGAAGATATCCTTGCACAGCGCGATGTCAACATCGCCGCCGCTCACACCAAGCACCTCGCGGCCAATGTCGTTGGCGTCCATGACCACCACGCGGCTGCCGCCAAGGTGGGCCTGCAGGCGCCGGGCCACGCCGTCGGGGTCCTTGGGCGCGAGCTTGGCGCAGTGGTTATAGGGCGGCAGGGTGTAGTCGCAGGGGCCGTCGATGGCGCGGCCCTTGTCCCCCACAATCTTGTAGAATACGCCCCGCAGGCCGAAGGGCTTCGTCACCGCCGAGCAAAACGCCGCGAAGAGAATCTTCGGCAGGCCGATGTCGTCGATGGCCAGCTGCATCGTCCAGGGGCTGCCCAGCCCGATGCCGTAGGGGGACTTGTAGACAAACTTACACAGGAATTTCGCCATGCGGGATACCTTGATGTCGTCCAGATCAAAGGCGCGGCCCTGGGTGATCGCCACGATTTTCTCGCTGATAAACAGCATGTCCTCCGGCAGGATATAAGGCTTGACGTATTGGTCCAGCAGGTCCTCCAGAACATCCTCTTTCATAACCACGTGTGTTTTGACGGGATAGCGCAGGTAATTCCCCTGCGCGGTGGAGATTTCCAGTTCCTTGCCCTCATTGGGGATGAATTCAATCATGATTGTCCAGCTTTCTATGATAGTTGGGTGTTTTTTTATTTTTATTTTATATTTAATTTAATTTTTATTTTATATTTCTTTCATTTATATTTCACGCTATTTTATTTCACGCTTCTATTCCACTGTTACGGATTTTGCCAGGTTTCTGGGCTTGTCGATGGCGCAGCCCCGCAGCTGCGCGCAGTGGTAGGCGAACAGCTGCATGGGCAGCGCGGCCAGAGAGGCTACCAGCAGCGGATGGCACTTCGGCAGCAGAATGCGGCGCTCCGGACGGAAGGACGCGTCCGTGGTGACGCAGAACAGCTTTGCGCCCCGGGCGGCGACCTCCTCCATGCTGCCCTTCGTCCTGGCGACGACCTCAGGCCTGCAGCACAGGGAAATCACCGGCGTGCCCCGCTCAATGAGAGAGATCGTGCCGTGCTTTAGCTCGCCCGCGGCATAGGCCTCCGCGTGGATATAGCTGATCTCCTTGAGCTTGAGGGAGGCCTCCATCGCGGCGGCGTAGTCCAGGTTGCGTCCAATAAAGAAGGCGTGCTCCGCGGTGTATATTTCCTCCGCCCAGGCCAGGGCGGGGGCCTCCGATGCCCGCAGCACCTCCTCCATCAAATCCGGCAGAGCGGCCAGAGCGTGCAGGAAGTCCCGCGGTTCATTCCCGCTCCGGCATTCGCTTAGCCTTGCTGCCAGGGCATAGACCACCGCCAGCTGCGTGCTGTAGGCCTTCGTTGTCGCCACCGCGACCTCCAGGCCGGCTTTCGTGTAGATTACGCTGTCGCTTTCGATGGCGATGGAGCTGCCCTCCACGTTGACGACGCTCAGAGTGCGCGCGCCCTTCTCCTTCGCCAGACGCAGGGCCTGCAGGGTGTCCGCCGTCTCGCCGCTCTGGCTGATGATCACCACCAGGGTACGCGGGTCAACCAGGGCCGCCTGGCCGCGGAATTCGCTGGCCAGATCAACAGCCGCAGGTATTCCGGCGAGCTCCTCGACGAGCAGCCGCCCCACCGCGCCCACGTGATACGCCGAGCCGCAGCCCAGAAAGAGCACATGGCGGATTTCCTCCCGCGCGAGAAGCTCCTCCGCCGCGCCGAGCTCTACGGCGCCATGGGGCAGCAAGGGCTCCAGGGTGCGCCGCACGGTGACCGGCTGCTCGTCGATCTCCTTGCGCATAAAGTGCGCGTAACCGCTTTTGTCGGCGGCGGTCACATGGCGGGCGAGCTCCGCCGGCGTTTTATCCAGATCATTTCCATCCGAATCAAAAAAACGCAGCCCGTTTTTCCGCAGGCAGGCCATTTCGCCGTCCTCAAAACGGAACACTGTCCGGGTATAGGGCAGCAGGGCCGCGGCGTCCGAAGCAAGCAGCGTGCCGGACTCCGTGACGGCGGCCAGCAGCGGCGACTGCTTCCGGGCGCAATAGATACAGTCCGGCTCCCTCTCGTATAATATGCCCAGGGCATAGCTCCCCTCCAGCCGCGGCAGCGCCAGCCGCAGGGTTTCCAGGGGATCGCCGGTATCCACGCGCTCCAGCAGCTGGGCGATGACCTCCGTATCCGTCTGGGAGGAAAACGCAAGCCCTTCCTCCTCCAGCTCCCGCCGCAGCGTCTCGTAGTTTTCAATGATTCCGTTGTGCACAACGGTGTATTTCCCGCCCGCGCTCCGGTGCGGATGCGCGTTGGCCTCGGAGGGCTCCCCGTGGGTTGCCCAGCGCGTGTGGCCGATGCCCACGCCGCCCTCCAGCTTCCCGCTGTCCCACGCTTTTTTCCGCAGCGCTGTCAGCGGCCCGGCGGCCCGCAGCGTCAGCAGCTCCGCCGCGGGCGTAAACAGCGCGAGCCCCGCCGAGTCATAGCCCCGGTATTCCAGGCTTTCCAGCCCGTCCAGCAATAATGGAACGGCCTTTTCCACGCCCGCGTAGCCAATAATTCCGCACATTCGCCAACAACTCCTTGTTTCGTTTGAAATTGTGTTTTCCGGTTATTCTAATTTATAGTATTCTAAATTATAATATTCTAATTTATAATATTCTAAAAATCATAGCACAAGCTTTATTGTATGCGATTTCGGCGAAAAATGCAATCATTTTTTTACGCGGCTGACTGTACGCCCGGCTCCGTTGTAAAGATGCCGCAAAAAATGATAAAAAGTGCTTGACAAGGCCAGGGTGTTGTGATATTATATCTAGGCGCCTGCGGGGCAGCCCGGGAAAAGCCGGAAGAAAACCCCTTTCGCGCGGTAAAGCTCGCACCTTGAAAATTAAACAACGATTCAGGTTCGAGTGAAGAGATTCACAAGAACCAACCCTTAAGATTCTAAGAAGAGTTTCGGCCGGCAGAAATGCCGGGCGGAAACACAGTAATTCCGTGGCAGAGCGATCTGTAGCGGAAAACAAAACAAAAAAGCCAGCAATGGCAAATGAGCATTCAAGCTCTGAAGCGATTATCATGGGGCTGAGGGAGCGGCTGAAAGGCCGTTCCGGAAAAACCATCATAATACAATTTTCAGAGAGTTTGATCCTGGCTCAGGACGAACGCTGGCGGCGTGCCTAACACATGCAAGTCGAACGGGCGGAGCAATTAACAATGAACAATTAACAATGAACAATTGAGAGAGCAAGAGCAAGCCGCGGGGATGCGGATTTTGACGGACTGGCCTAATTGCGCATTATTAAATGAACAATGAACAGTTGGGGAAGCAAGTGCGAGCCGCGGGGGTGCGGATTTTGACGGACTGGCCTAATTGTGCATTATTAATTGTAAATTGTTAATTGCTTCGCTAGTGGCGGACGGGTGAGTAACGCGTGAGCAACCTGCCCCTCGGAGTGGAATACCGTTTGGAAACGAACGTTAATACCGCATAACATTCAGGAACGGCATCGTTTCTGGATCAAAGATTTATCGCCGGGGGATGGGCTCGCGTCCGATTAGGTAGTTGGTGGGGTAAAGGCCTACCAAGCCCGCGATCGGTAGCCGGACTGAGAGGTTGAACGGCCACATTGGGACTGAGACACGGCCCAGACTCCTACGGGAGGCAGCAGTGAGGGA
>Ga0099364_10001792_pt2 | contig 29917 bp, 20 predicted proteins | sample TergutTh196P3_FD_73070 | JGI IMG/M metagenome (GOLD analysis project Ga0099364, IMG submission 73070) | Microcerotermes parvus P3 segment gut microbial communities from Pointe-Noire, Republic of the Congo - Th196 P3 | ecosystem: Host-associated > Arthropoda: Insects > Digestive system > Gut ...
TGCCGCGTTGTTTGGGCAGCAAGTGTTGGATACGGTCAATATGTGCTTGAGTCCATTCCATAACGCATACTATAACGATTGCGATAATATAATGCAAGATTAGTGCCAACACGCCCTAGAAGTAATACAATGGCGTTGGTGGCTAACAATGCGGCAACAGTAGCGGGCACAGCAGTAGGCGCGATAGGTGCAGGTGCTCGAAGAGGCTCTACTTTTATACCAGCGGCCTTATCACATCAAAGTAAAAGGCATTTGTGGAAGAGCATGGAGAAAGATTGCGACAGCCACCGCCGCTCGTGATGCGGCAAGCCTGCGATACTCTCAAACAGGCGATGTTCGATATTTAGATTTTGCAACACGGGCTTCGGATCGCATTACTACCGGAACCCGCAGACGCGATAATCTTGAACACAGCATGTAATCGATGCATGAATCTCGCAGACACAATCCTCATTTACTCACGGAGACTCAACTTGCAGAAAACTGAGCAGTGTGCATACGCAATGTTTGTCATGGCTAAAATGCCCGGCGGTATAACCGTGCTGCACGTTGATTTAACCGCTCGCCTTTGGGAATGGCCATTTATGCTCTGATAGTATTGGTCATTTGTGTTGCTGTTATGGCAGTATCGACTGGTTCGATACTTGTTTGTAGCGGTGCAATTCTGATTGTATCGACAGTCTTTCTTGTTGTTTTTCTAAGTTTACTAAAATTTGCAGAAATAAATTCCATCCCCGAAGACTCCCCGAAGGCGTCCCGTAAACAGTCTTTTTGAATTTGTGCATGAACGCATTTCTTGTCTACGGAAAGAGTTAGGGAAAAATGAAATTTTTCCGTTATCTTGACTCAAGGCCGATGGCATGCTATACTATGGGCAGTTCGCGGGGAGCAGAAAAGAATGCTTTCGTCAGAACATAAAAAGACGGCTTATTAAAAGAGTGCTCTCTCTTCTAACAAGCCTAGCAAACAAACTACAATACCTAGTCAGATGCTACTTACGATTATAGCCGAATGGCTCTATCTTGCAAGCGGCCTGGCGCAACAATAAAAGGACAATATCATGTCACGTTATATTAACCCTTACACGGATTTCGGTTTTAAGAAACTTTTCGGAGAAGAAGCCAGTAAGGATTTACTGATTGATTTTCTGAATGCCGTCTTGCCGGAAAAACATCGAGTCAAAACGCTTGATTTTCACAATACCGAACAACTCGGTTATACTACTGCCGACCGAAAGGCCATTTTCGATATTTACTGCACCGCAGAAAATGGAGAGCATTTTATCGTTGAAATGCAAAAGGCTCGGCAAGACTGGTTCAAAGACCGAGCACTTTTTTACTCCGCGTTTCCGATTCGCAATCAAGCCCCCAAAGGACTTGCGGAAGGCGAGGATTGGACTTATGAACTCAAAGCCGTCTATCTTATTGCCGTCTTGGGTTTTGAGTATGATAAAGAAGAGGAACGACGCAAACTGCAACGAAATGTTACGTTGAAAGACCAAGATGGCGATTTGTTTTATGACAAGTTGGAGTTGATTTTTCTTCAGATGCCGTTGTTTGATAAGTCAGAATCGGAATTGAAAACGCGTCAGGACAAGTGGTATTATTTTCTGAAGAATTTAGCGAGTCTTGAACAGATACCGGCACTACTTCGTGAGCCGATATTTGAACGGGCATTTGAAACGGCGGAGATAGCACGGATGAGCAAAGCGGAGTATTTGGCTTATGAGGCTCACCTCAAAGCGTATCGGGACAATAATGCTGTTATGGCAACTGCTCGTGCGGAAGGCCGTGCGGAAAGGGATACCGAAATTGCCCGCGGAATGAAACAGGAAGGATTGGACATTTCCCTCATCGTAAAATTGACGGGCTTGTCCGAAAGTGAAATCGGCCGACTCTAACACGGCGACGTCAGGCCAGACGGTCTGGCCTGACGATTACCCAAAAACCACTGCGCAAAAACTGCGCACCAACCAAAACGGAACTACTACCATGAAACTAATCGACACATACCAACCGACGAAACTATCGCAGATTATAGGCAATAAACAAGCCGTAACGAAAATTGAACGTTCCATCCAAATGAACGAAGGGCTCGGCGGGCTCGTGTTTATGCTAACTGGCACAACCGGCACCGGCAAAACGCTCATTGCGGACATCATAGCAGAGAGTGGCAATCACGAAGTCTATCGGCCCGATTGCACCAAAGATGCCGAGACGGCAACGTTCATAGATATGCTCAAACAAGACATATACTCACGTCCGCTACTTGCCGACAAGTATGTCTATATCTTTGACGAGGCCGACAAGTTGAGTGTGAACAATATCACGAAACTCAAAACTACTATCGACGCAATCGACCGCCGTCGACGTCAAGAGTTACCTTGCTATGTTACGGTGATTTTCACATCGGCCAAACGAAAAGATGAGTTATCCGATGGGCAGAAAAAGCATTGGGATGAATTGGTGACTCGGTGCATAAAATGCAAACTGGAAATTACGTCGGAAGAGTTTAACGAATTTTTCACATACGTAACGATGAATTATATCACGGATATGTATAGAAAAATTGCGGTAAAGTCTGTACGGGCCGCTTGGGATTGTCTTTAGAACGTTTTTTGCGTGATTGTGTTTTTGTGTCAGCCATGCTTATTTTAGTTTACGGCGAAAACTAAAATAGGATAATGCCCCAAAATTTGTTGCTCTGAACCGTCGTTCCAAAAGGCTACTCCAAAGTCCAAATTCGTACAGGTCCGTTTCCGGCTGTAACAATTTTCTTCCCGTCGGGCGAAAAGGCGACAGGAGCGTCTGCCCCTTCCAACGTTCTTACCACCCTTCCCGATTCGGCATCCCAAATCCAGGCGGCAGTGTCAAGATGAGCATCACTGTAGCGACCTGCCGAAAGCAATTGTTTTCCATCCGGGGAAAATGAAAGATTGCCAAGGATAGAGGGATGCCGTATTGCCAAGACGTTTTCTCCCGATTCGACATCCCAAATTCGTACGTGGTGCTCTCCACCCGTTTGTGTTAAAATAACACACATCACGGCAACTTTCTTTCCGTCTGGCGAAAAAGAAACAGAATAAAAACCTTCGTCCACATAACGTTTCAACTTCTTTAACTCTTGTCCTGATTCAATATCCCAAATCCGAGCAGTGTAATCCATACCACCTGTAACAATTTTCTCCCCATCGGGAGAGAAGGCAACTGACAATACCCGCCCGTCATGCCCTACGAACTTATGTAATTCCTTTCCCGACTCAACATCCCAAATCCGCGCTGTTTCATCAAAACTTGCCGTGGCAATTTTTTTGCCGTCAGGGGAGAAGGCGACGTCATTGACATTTCTAACATGCCCTACGAACTTATGTAATTCCTTTTCCGACTCGGCATCCCAAATCCTCGCTATTTCATCAAAACTCGCCGTGGCAATTTTTTTGCCGTCAGGGGAGAAGATCGCTTTCGAAACAACACTTTCAGATCCTTCGAGTTTTTGTAACTCCTTTCCCGACTCGGCATCCCAAATCCGCATTGTTCTGTCATGACTTGCCGTAACAATTTTCTTGCCATCTGGGGAAAAAGCGACAGAAACAACTGTATCTGTATGCCCTTGGAACTCGACAGCCATGCTCGAGGACGATAGCATAAGATTAGAGAAGATTGTAAGGAAAAACAACAAAATCGCGCATTTGTCCATAGAAAACTCCGATTAAATGTTCCCGTGAACGCCGCAGAGTATTCTTGTCCCTGCGGCTCACGGTTTAATGAGACTATGGTCCCTAGTTTAATACAAAAGTGGCGGAAGTAAACACCACCGCACTGCCCCAGTGGGATTGGAGGTAGAAGTGCCCGTCGCGAAGTTTGTCGGTGGTAAAACCATTCTCTTCATAACGTTTCTGATTTTTGAGGAATACCGTCAATCGCCCTGATGTTTTTACCCACCCGGCACCTGAACCATTTGGAACCATGTTTGGAGCATTTTGATAGTCAATCATATTGTCATAATTCCTGCCCTGGCAGTAGCACAATGACGGAGAACCGAGATTGTCCTTCGTCATTGCACTACGCTCCCTAAATTACACCACACGATGCTAACAGCAGAAAATTTTACACACTTTCGCTACCAACTGTTGTTGCCGTTGTTGTTATTGTTATTGCCGAAGCCGCCGCCTGAACCAGTTCCCGTCCCCGTTCCTCCGCCGGTTCCCGTACCTGTACCACCGCCAGCACCACCGGCAATTCCACCGCCGCCCGCTCCGCCAAGGGTGTACTCATGATACATCCCACGAGGCATGTCCGAAAATGTGAGGCTTCCCCCACCCATCTCGCCGATTGCCATCAACACATACCGCCTATCCGGGGATGCAACAATCGTACCGGCTGGTATAAACCATTCCGAACCGACTTCGAGCAGATCAACGACCGGCTGATATCCAATGTAACGCGAGCCGATCAGATAATCCGTCAGCAAGGGGTTCGAGACAAGGACAGCCGGTGCCGCCGCAGCCGCTCCGCCCGGTGCCGCCGGTGTTGCAGGCGTCGGTGTCGGTGTTGGCGTTGGAGTCGGCGTTGCCGGTGTCGCTGGCGTATCCGACGTCGGCGTCGAATCCGGGTCTTCTTGGAACAATGCCGCATCGCCTTGCAGACGCCATAGGGCGGTGTTTCGTGCAGCAGCCCTATTGGATGCCGCTAACTGAAAATCTACCGCAGCCAATTCCGCTTCCTGCAACGATTCCGTCCGCCGGCCCGTCTCAAGATTGAAAGCCAAAACAATGCCTTCGGATTCCATTTGGACCGCTCCCTGCATTTCAAGTTCGCCGGGAATTGCATTCGTTTGGACCGTCACTTTTACCAGGTCATTTGACAGCGTTCCCCAACTTTTGTTCAAAATGAGCGAATACCAACCGTTGAATCCACGCGGAACCACATAGGACACGCTTCGTGTTGCCGACTGGTTGTTGATTCCCGATGCAGGCAATGCCGACGATTTTTTAAGCAATCCGCCGGAGAGACTTCGCGGATTGTTGTACCAGCAAATGGTGTTCGCCGGTTCCCGAACCATCAGGTCAATTCCCGCATCGCCCGTCCATTCGACCGTTACCAGGAAATCCCGGAGTTTCGCCTCCCGAATGTCGAGGGCGAGTTGCTCGGCTTCTTCGCTACGGTTTTGCCTTGCCAAACGGTTGTTGAGCATTTCCAACGCATTTTCGGCATTTTGCACGAGTTTAGCCCCCAATGCGCCGTCCCATTCTTGCGAAAGAACCGCAAGGCCAATCCAGCGAATCGGCTCTTCCTCGTCAAATTCATCGAACAATTCGTTGGCCAGCCGAAGCGTTGCCTCATAAAGTTCGCGTTTTGGCGGCAGGTTTTCGAGTGCATGACGGTACAACGGGAACGCTTCGCGTTTCAGGTCGAGCGCAATCCGCATCACGAAGCCGACGTTCAGCAAATCGACGGGATTTTCACACAGGTCGGCTGCCGACAGAGCCGCCCGAAGCACTTGGGCACGCGGGGCCCCTTTGAGGTGCAGTGAAAGCGTCAACGCCTCGTACATCCACGGTTCGGCATGGCCGCTCAAAATAGCGGCCTCAATCAACGCAACGACTTGGGTTGCATATTCTTTATTCGTTGGCATGCCGAGGCTTAATTGCCGAACGGCATTTTCAACGGTTATCGGATTGACATTGTCTTGGGCAAAATAGTTCGCCCAAAATGCGTCCACATCATCTGCCGCAAGGGCATCACGGAGCAGTTGTCCCGTCGTAATCGGGGCGGTTTGAGTGTTGCCTTGCACACTTTCCTGCGCTGCACTTTCCCGTGTAATTTCATCGGGCAAACTCCAGGAACTTCCGCCTCGGCTTCCGCCGCCGAACCCGCTACCACCGCTGTTTCTTCCGCCACCGCCGAATCCACCGCCGCTGTTGTTGCCGAATCCGCCGCCGCCACCGCCGAATCCACCGCCGCCGCCCATACCGCCGCCGCCGCCAAATCCACCGCCGCCGCCGAACCCGCCGCCGCCGCCAAATCCGCCGCCGCCGCCCATGCCGCCGCCGCCGAATCCACCGCCGCCGCCCATCATCGCGCCGTTTTCAAGCAACATGATGTCGCCAATCGGATACATCTTGATGAACATATTCTCGCGTTTGCGGGACTCTTCAATCGTCGTAATCAACAGCGATTCTTCCCGAATGACGTAGGTCAAATCATGCGGACTCAACAAGCGGATCAGCACGTTTCGCAAACGCATACGCGGATGGTCAAATCCTTCGGGAGCGACGAGCGTATCAGACCGAATGACGCCAGCGTCACGCAGTGCCTGACGGTCAAGGTCGATATTGATGTCCGGCAATTTCAACCGACGCAGTTCGTCTTTGATAATTCGGAACAAGTCCGTAAAGGTGGTTGTCTCGTCAATTTGCAGACGAATATCCCGATTCTCCAAAATCGCCTTGATGGTTTTAATCGACTCATCCGGGTCGGAGAGTGCAATCGCGGAGTATCGTTCTTTTCGATAATCGGACAGCAGTTTCCAGCGATCTCGGTCAATATAGGTGATCGGCGGTTCATCCGGGATCGGAATGAACGACCGTTCCGCCGACATAAGGGTTTCCAGGAACCCGATATGCCGTCGATGTCGAATGTCTTCATATTCTTCAATGTATTGCATCATTTGCGCCATCCGCCGGGCAAAATGCGGGGCGGGATCGTCCGGCAAAATGTCCAGTGCAGTATTCGCAACCGTTTTGGCGGCTCCATAGTCTCCAGTTGCCATCAACGCTCTAAAACGGTCGAATATCTGTACCACGCGATCCCTATCCGTCTGCGCGGTATTCAAAACTTCCCGGCGAGCACGCTCCGTCGCAACGTTCATCGCTTCTTGGACATTGCGGAACTCCTGTGCGTAGTGTTCATGCTCGACCGTTCGGATCATATTGCCCAACCGGTCAAGCAACGCATCGCGGTCTCGCGGTGCCAAGGAGGTATTGCTGCGAACCATCTGCTGCGCCATTTTGAGGCCTTGCACCGAACCTTCAAAGTCAGGCTCGCTCGACGACACGCGTTTCTGCGCTTCGACCAAGGCGACGGCGACTTCCTGTTGAATCCTCTGCATTGCAAGGGACTGCGATTGCATTGAACCATCGACAAACGCCGACGCTGCCGAATTGACGGCATCGCCGCCGGATGCTGCGGCTAGTGCCGACGCACTGGCCAGACTGTTTATCTGCTCATCGACCGTATTGAACATATTTCGGGCGATTTTATTATCAGGCTCCGCTCGCAACACGTCGTTTAATACCGTCATCGCTTGGTTTAATTGCCCCATCGCGATGGCCGCATCGGCTTTGTGAATCTGACTTTCTACATTGGCGATGAACGCTTCCTGGAGTTGCAGCATCGAATCCCAACCGACGACGGGCATAACGGCTCCGCCGTCTCGGGCGGCCGTTTCGACGACGCTACGAAGATAATTATTGCTCGACACGCTGCCAGCAGGCGTTAACGGGATGGTTAAATCGACTTGCCCTTCCGCCGTGGAACCGGTCAAGGAAAGATTAAACGTCGGCAGGGTTGCTCCGTCGGTTGCTCCGACGAGAATCGACGCCCGGTCGCTGCGAACCGGCTGGATTTGTACGGGGAAAACATTCCAGTCTTCGGGAAAGTTGGCCGAATCGGAATCGACCCAAACAACCGTTGCCGTTGCGGAGTCGGCAATTTTCTGTCCGACGGCTTGCCAGTCAACTTGTTTCAGGCCAATATCGACGCGTTTTTCGTCAATTCCTTCGACTTGGAGTTCCATCGGCGAGGTATCAATGAGATTGCCGCCGGTTCGGTTGGCAAAGGCCGCGATAAAACCAAAGTTCGTGCGCAGTCCGATGGCACAGGCCGTAAAAGGTATTTTTTCTTCGGCGAAGGCTTCGGCTTCGCTTTCAAAAACGGCAGGCGAAATGGTTTTTGCCATACTGCGTCCGCCGCCGAGGTACAAAACGGAGCGTCGGGCATCGTTGGAACCTTCGGCAAATGTGTTGCGGACGGCTTCCAAGCCTTTGCCGAAATCGCCGGCTCCGAGCGGAATGCGGCGGTGTAGGGTTCGCAGGGCGGTTTCCAATTCGGGCGAGCCTTTGGCGTAAAATTGGCTGGTCAACGGCTCGGTTTCGACGTCCATTGCCAAAATTTGGATTTGTGTGCCTGCTGGAAGGTGATTGATTGCCGACACGATGGCTTCGAGGGTATCGAGTCGGGCTTGTCCGACTTGACCTGCCGAGGTATCGACGAGAAAAACGACTTCGGCTGGCTGCATAGCGGGCTGTTCCTGTGCTTGCAGGCCGACGGCGAAAAATTGCGTGCCTTCCGGTGCGGTATACGACCGATAGGATTGCACTTCGGCGTTTGCAGAGCCCGCAGCGTGAGCCAGGAAGCCCAATACCGCACAGAAAAGGACGAGACTGAATTGACTGAAAACTGGAATTGGTTGCCGCAACATGTTTGTACCTCCCGCCGCCTTGGAAAAAGACGGATTATGACCGAAATCGGACTTCATCATGGTGTAGTATAGGGCATAAATTTACAAAAAGCAATAAATTCTACCCTATTTTACCTACTTTTACTGAATGTAAGGACTGAATAAACAGAGTCCCTCAAAGCGTCTTTCGGCCAGAAAGGCATCCTTTGTTTAGAAAAACTGCCGAAAAATTAAAAAGTAGTCATGAATCGCCGATTCGTGTGGTGTGTACGAGTATCTCTCCCATTCGGTAACGGCGAACGATCCGGTCTGGATGGTCAAGGATAACGGGGGTACAAGCCTCCCTAGAGCGTTTCTCGAATTGGAGTGGACTCGTTCTCGTCATTCCGGCGAAAGCCGGAACCCAGAGGAACCGGCATCGCACGCAATGGCTGGTTCCCGGCTTGCGCCGGGATGACGGGTTTTTGTCCAGAGCAAAGTTGAATACGCTCTAGTCCGCGACCCAGCCTTCCAAATAGCGGGCGAGTCGATGCACATCGCTGCCGACGGCAATCGGACGCTCATACGCTCGAAGCCGACTCATATCGATCAACTCCTCAAACGCAGGATATGCCAAATCCATCGTCTTGCCCACCGAAACCATCACGCCGTTCTTGGCCTCTTCCGCCAATGCTCGGTACGCACCCACCCCAATCTGACTGCCCAAAATGACATCAAACGCCGTCGCACGATTACAGCGGATTTCATAACCGAACTGCAAACCAACCATTTTCTTCGACCGGCCCGTGCGACGCTTGTACTCCTCCGCAACCAATCGGCCAAGCCGACTGCTGTACTTGAGTTGCGAAACCGGAAAATGCCCGAACGAATCCGGCTTCAATGAACGATACTCGTCGTCCGAACAGCACATCCTAATTTCAGAAAGCGGAAGATATTCCGCTAATCCCTCGGACATAATTCCCACAAACGCCTTTTTGCCCTCCGATTCTCGGGCCAAAATGACATCAACAATGCGGTTGACGACTTTTGACACATTGAAGACCTGCCGCATAAGCGGTTTTCCGTCTTCGCCCATAATTTCCTTGCCGGATTCGGGATCAATGGTCGGCTCCGTTCCGTACCAATCGGCATGGATGTCCTCGAGGCCGATGACCATACTTCCTTCGCCGGCGATTGATGCACCGTAGGCGAGCCAGGCGGCTTTGCGGCCCATCAGTTGCGAGATGTAACCGCTCCCCGTCGCTTCGGAGTCCGCCAGCAGGTTCCGCGTTTCCGTCGCAAGCATTTCGACGGCGGTGAAGTAGCCGAATGTGAAGTCAATGCCTTGGTAATCGTTATCAATCGTTTTGGGCAGATGGACGACTTTAATTCGCTTTTCGGACGGCGGCAGAGCATCCATCACGAGTTTGAATTTCGCCGCCGTCGTTAGGGTATCATCGCCGCCGATGGAAATGAGAGCATCAATTCCTAGCGAGCGGAGTGCTTTGTAGACGGTCATCAGAGGGGCGGTTTTTTCCGGGTCTTTAAGGTCGGCGGGCGTTTTCAGGCTTTTGCCCGGATTCACCCGGGCAGTGCCGATGATGATACCTTGGGCGGTACGCAGTCCTTCGCCGCAGGACGAGAGCGCCAATTTGTCGAGACGGATGAAGTGTTTGTCTTCTTCCCAATTTTGCCCGTCTTGATATTCGGCGAGCGTGGAGTAGCCGTGTTTGAGGCCGTAGACTTCGATGCCTGCTCGTGCGAAGCAGACGGCGGCGCTGCCGATGACGGCATTGGCGGTTGGAGCGGGACCTCCTGAGAAGAGCATCGCGACTTTTTTGATGTTCGTTTGCGGCGGTTTGGGACTGACTAAATGGCTCATATTTTGCGAAAAATAGGAAGAGTTGAGATTAAGACCGGTATTATAACAAAAAAACGGCGCAAGAGCCGGGGGCTCACACTCCGCCGCGTGTATCCGCACGTTTTGCCTTAAGAAACTCTCTGCTCTGCGTCAAAAATTGTTGATAGCCCGCACTTTGGAAATCCGGATAGGTCCACGGCAACGGCTTCCAATGTTTTTGCGTGTACATCAACGTCGTTTCCGCAAAAATCCCATCGGATAAATAAATCCGATGGGCGTGATCCTTCGTCGAAGCCAATATCAACTTGCCCAAGTCAATATAGCCAGGGTCCAGATTCAATGGCCGTTCTGCAATGCAATTCGTTGCAGACCTGAATTCGGCTTCCCAATCGTTGGTCAGGCATTTTATTTTCGGCAATGCGTCCGGCATGATGAGCGTTTCAAACGCCCAGAGCCGTTTCGGCAATGTTGCACCCATTGACTGCGCATAATAATCCGTAAATGTTTCAAAGGGAAATGTTTCGCTTTCGAGTGCCAGCGTGCCCCATTGGATTTCAGCCCGACTGCGAACCCAATCGAAGGCGTTTTCATCGGGACTGAATACGGCCATAAACAACAATACCGGTTTTGGAATACGAATCGAACCCATTGCAGCAGTTATGAGAGGGGATAGGCCATCATTCCGGCCTGCGCCGGGACGGCGGATTCCGAACAAGTCTATTCTATTCTTCCCCTTCGGCCAGCAGTTTTGCCAACGTGAGCAACTGCTCTGCCTTTGTTAAAGCACTGGACGTGCTGCGTGCCAATTCCTGGGCCTTGGCAAATGCCGACTGCGACTCCGCCACAGCATCCGCCTGCTTCAACAAGCCCGCTACGATGGCATAAACCTGGAATAAATGCTCGCGGATGACAGATTCATCAATCGCCTGCTCTCCCTGAACTAAACCTCTTAACGCGTTCAAATCGCTTGTTGCCGAAAGCATCTGCAACAGTTTCCCGAGGTTTTGCCGAACTCCCTCTTTGTCTTGCAATTCAATTTGCAGTTGGGCAAGGAGCAGACGGTCGAATACCGACTGGACGGGATCCGTAATTTTATCGAGTTGCCCGGACATCAACTTCAGCGTCTGGCGGGCTCCCACGATGTCCATCATAATCAGTTGTTCGCGGAACAATGCAACCAAAATGCCGATCCGGTCGGCTGCCTCAAGATCATTTTCGGCGGAATCGTTTGCCGCTTTGTCGGCTTCTTCCCGCAATTCCGTGATGATGATTTTGTCTTCCGTCGTGAACGTTACCTCCATTTGGCCAAGAACGGCATCGTCTTTGGTTGTTTTATATTGCATCGCTAAAATCTGCCGTTTGAGGTGAAGCCGAAACGCTTCATTTTCACTAGACGCGTCAACATACTGGATGGCCTCGGCAAATTTCTGTTCCTCCAAAAAGGACTCGATTTTTCCAATCAGCAGGGCGATTCCTGCTCCGGTCGTATCCGTAAGACGTTGACTAACCTGAGCCGCAATATCTTCCCGTTTGATCTTCTGAAGATGCGCCGCAACCGCTTGCAAAAACGACTCGCGGTTCAAATCCGAAAACAGAGCGGACAGTTCGAGAACCTTTTCGCCCGAAATCGTCTCGATGCTCGAAATCACCAAACTCTGAATGAGCGTATCCCGGTCATCATCCGCAGCAGGTAATGCTTTGATGAGCCGTTCGGCATCGTCAAATTTTTCATAGTTAATGAGCGATCGAATGAACGCATTCGCCATTTCCCGGCGAAATTCAGGTTCGGCAACCGCCTGAACTGTTTTTTGTGCATGTTCAAGTTGTCCGTACCGGACTTGGCTTTGAATCGTCAATATGAAGATCGTCTCTTTCTCATTGGCATCGGAAATGCTGCTCTGGGCAATGCTGACGGCTTCATCAAACGCTACTGCGGCTTCGTCGTATTTCCCTTGTTGAGCAAGAACTCGGCCAAGCAGCACATTTGCAATCGCTGTAATGTTATGGTCTTGCGCTTGGCCAGCAGCATTTTTGACTTGAGCGAGCAGGCCGGCAATGTCGAATGCCGGTAAAGTTTCGTCTTCTTCGTGTTCAAAGACAAATCGTACGGCAAGGTCAAGCAGGCTCCTGTATTGGCTGGCTGGGTCGGCAATCCGCTGGAGCACTTGGGTGGCTTCGGTGTATGCGTCCAGGTCGAAAAGGCCGTGTGCAACTCCTTCAAACAGTTGGTTACGGCGTTCTTCGGGTTCGATGGCCGGCGCGAGTTCCAAGAGGGTTGCAATCACTTTTTTGGCGGGTTCGTTATTGTCGAGTTCGATGGCAAAGCCGAGCAACTGAAAGAGAGTGCCAGCCTTGTAATTTAGGCCCGCGGAACTCGAATCCGCTTGGGCTAACGATTGCAGCGACTCATTGAATAGGGCTAGAATTTCTGGAGTCGCGTTAATTTTTTCGGGGGAATCTTGAGCAAACGGAGTGGAGAGGGGGAAAAGTGCGGCGAAACAGAGCAATACGAGCGTTCTAAACATTCGGCAATCCTTTTGGTGAAGAGTGAATCCTACGGAATAAATGGACAATACCGATTATACCATATTTTCCGCCGCTGGCAAGCATTCACCGCACCTGCTGCGATGCGGCAGCGTCCGTTGCCGGAGTTGATTATGGAGATTCATTTTTGCGACATTTTCCGGGGCTTGCTCGGCATGATGTGAATGTCAACCGCAAACTGCTCTTGACATATCGGGCTCTGGATAACTTATGGTAGAATTGGGGTGTGTCCATTTTTGCTGCGGACAAAAACCCGTCAATTCCGGTGCAAGCCGGAATCCAGGGGGCGGCACGGCTAACGCGGCCTCGACAGTTAAAATTTATGAGCCCCAAACTAAATCCAAAATTACGGTTTGCATCCCTTCAATCCGGCAGTAACGGAAATTGCCTTTTCGTGCAGGCCGGTGATGTCCGATTGCTCTTCGATGCCGGTCTGACTGGAATACAAACAAAACAACGCCTCGAATCGCTCGGAATTGACATCACCACAATCCATGCCGTCATCATTTCCCATGCCCATTCCGATCATGTTTATTATGCCGGCGTGCTGCAACGGCAATACAAGTTGCCTATTTACATGACGCACGGAACCCACCAAAAAATGCTGGATTCCAAAAAACTTGGCCGGGTAAATGAACCCCAAATTTTCAGTGCAGGTGATACCTTGACATTTGATTCAGTAACGGTCGAAACCATTCCGACGACGCATGATGCCCCGGAAGGCGTTTGCTTTGTCGTCGATACCGGCACGGTTCGGTTGGGCATTATGAGCGATCTCGGCAGCCGATTTCTTGGTTTGCCGGAGATTATCACAACGCTTGACGGTATTTATATCGAAAGCAATTACGACCCGGAAATGTTGCTTTATGGCGTGTATTCTGACGAGTTGAAGCGACGAATTCAGGGCGATGAGGGCCATCTGTCGAACATAGAGGCTGCCGAATTGTTGTTGAAATCGCCGCGATTACGTTGGGCGTGTTTGGGACATTTGTCGGCCAAGAATAATTGTCCGATATTGGCGATGGAAACGCACCGCAAGATTTTGGGCGAATCATTGTCGTTGTACATCGCTCCGCGGTACGATGTGTCCGAAGTGCTGGAATTGTGAGTATCGTCCTCCGTTTTGAGGCTCAGCAGACGCTCCTATCTTACGCCCCGGGCTCGGGAATGATACAATGACGCTTTCCCTTACCCTCGCCTTCCCATGGAAGTTCCCTTCATACACCTACACTGCCATAGCCATTACTCGCTCCTCGACGGAGCAGGAAAAGTCGGCGATCTCGTTAAACGCGCCAAAATGCTCGGGATGCCCGCCCTCGCTATCACCGATCACGGAAATCTCTACGGCGCCCTCGAATTCTACCAAACCGCCAAAATTGAAAACGTTAAACCCATCATCGGTTACGAAGCTTATATCGCCCGGGGCTCCCGACACGACAAAACTGCCGCCAAACAACGCGAAGCCTATAATCACTTAACCCTACTCGCACTCAACCATACTGGATACAAAAATCTACTTAAACTCGCCTCCATCGCTCATATCGAAGGATTCTATTACAAACCCCGTATCGACAAAGAAGTCCTCGAACAATTCAACCAAGGACTCATTTGCTTGAGCGGCTGCGCATCAAGCGAAATCTCTAAACTCATCTGCGAAGAAACGGCCGAAGGTTTTACTCAAGCCCTCGAAGTTGCGGCCTGGTATCAACAAGTCTTCGGCGACCGATACTATCTTGAAATCCAAAATCACGGCCTCGAATTCCAGAAAACGATTCTCGACGGCGTGCAGAAAATTGCTGGCGAACTCAACATTCCCGTTGCCGCAACTAACGATGTACATTACATTTACCAAGAAGACGACAGCACGCAAGATATGCTGCTTTGCGTCGGGCGAAATGAACTCTACAACGACCCGAACCGAAAAGATGCGGACCATCCCGACCAATTTTTTTTCCGTAGCGGCAGCGAAATGAAACGGGCAATGCCGGGCCATGAAGAAGCGATTGCCCGAACCGTTGAAATTGCCGACCGGATTAACATTGATCTCGACCTGTCCAAACGATATTTCCCCGTCTTCACCCCGCCGAGGGGCCTCTCTCCCGACGATTATCTTCGGGAACTTTGTCTCGCAGGCCTCAAAAAACGCTATGCCGACAATCCCAAACGCTATCAAGACGGCAAACTCTCCGACGAAGTGCTCGCCCGACTCGATAGGGAACTCGGTATCATCGCGAAACTGGGCTTTCCCGACTATTTTTTGGTCGTTTGGGACATCGTCCGCTTTGCCGAAGAGCGTGGTATTCACCGGACGGCCAGGGGCAGTGCGGTCGGGGCCCTCGTGAGTTACGCACTGGACATGTCGCATGTTTGTCCGCTTGATTTCGACCTGCTTTTTGAACGGTTTCTCGACGAAAGCCGAGCCGAAGCGCCCGATATTGACATCGACTTCGACCAGGACCGGCGGCAGGAAGTGTTGGATTACATCACCGAAAAATACGGCAAGGAAAATGTCGCTCAACTCGGAACTTTCGGAACGATGCTTGCGAAAAATGCGATTCGGGACGTTGGCCGTGCCTTGGAATTGCCGATCGCGTTTGTCTCCGATGTTACGAAACTCGTTCCCGACATGACGAAGTCCATCGAAAAAGCGTTGGAAGAGAGCGCGGAACTCGATAAACGTTACCGGAATGAATCGGAAATCAAAGAATTGCTTGATTTTGCCCAACGGCTCGAAGGCGTCGCCCGAAATACCGGCGTGCATGCTTGCGGGGTGATCATTGCGGACAAACCGCTCGATGAATACGTTCCGCTTCGGCTCGATAAGAAGGAAGGCGTCGTAACGCAATGGCAGGGTGCCGACGTCGAAAAAGCCGGCCTGCTCAAAATGGATTTGCTCGGCCTGCGGAACCTGACCATCTTGGCGCATTCCATTGTGCTCGTCAAGGAAACGACCGGAAAAACGATTGACCCTTACCGTTTGCCGCTCAATGACAAGAAAACGTTTGAATTGCTCTGTCGGGGCGAAACCAAGGGGATTTTTCAACTTGAGGGCGGCGGGATGCGGGAACTCCTGCAAAGAATGAGGCCGGATAACTTCCGCGATATTATCGCAACGCTTGCGCTGTATCGGCCCGGCCCGCTCGAAGGAGGAATGGTGGATGATTACGTCAATGTTAAACACGGCAAAGCCAAGGCGAAGTACGAGCATCCGGTCTTGGAAGAAATCCTGGCCGAAACCAACGGCGTGATGGTCTATCAAGAGCAAATTATGCGAATTCTAAACCGGCTCGGCAACATCCCGTTGGGCGATGCGTATGCTTGCATTAAGGCAATCGGCAAGAAAAAGGATTTCAGCAAGTTCCGCGAGCAATTTGTTGCGGGTTCCCAGGCGAACGGCCTGGCCGAAAAGAAGGCCGATGATATTTTCGACCTGATCGTCAAGTTTGCCGGATACGGTTTCAATAAATCGCATTCGACGGCATACGCATTGATTGCGTATATTACGGCATATCTCAAAGCGCATTATCCCGTCGAGTTTATGGCGGCCTTGCTCTGCGGCGATATTTCCAAACGCAATTTTTCGTCGAAGGACTCGACGGTCGAACACATTGAAGATTGCGTGCGGATGGGAATCGAAATCATTCCGCCGGATGTTAACACCTCGAAGCAACTTTATTCGGTCGTCGACGGCAAAATTGCTTTCGCGCTGACGGCCATCAAGGGGTGCGGCGATTGGGCTGCCGACAAAATTGTCGAAGCAAGGAATAAGGGCGGAAAGTTTAAGAGTTTATTCGATTTCTGCGAACGGGTTGATACGAAGGCTTGCAATCGGTCAACGATTGAAACGTTGGTAAAAGCCGGTGCGTTTGATTCGTTGGAATGCAAGCGTTCGCAGTTGTTTCAAACGGTCGAATTAGCACTCAAAGCGAGTCAGCATGCAGCGGCGGATATTGCCAAAGGGCAGGGCAGTTTGTTCGGCGGGGATGAGGAGCCGGCAACGGCCCAAGTTGCCGCCACGCAGGGCTTGCCGAACATCCCTGAATGGACGGAAAATGAAAAGTCGATGAATGAAAAGGATGTGTTGGGTTTTTATCTTTCGGCGCATCCTTTGCAAGCATTTGCGGAAATTTTTGCGAAACTGCGGACGCATGAATGTGCGGAGGTGTTGACCTTGCCGGATCGTACGCAAGTCGTGTTGGCCGGTGTTGTTACCGACGTCAAAATTGCGACGGGCAAGGACGGGAAGAAATACGGCAATTTTACGCTGGAAGATGCGTCGGGCGGCGTGCGCTCGATTATGTGGGCGAATATGTATGAAAAGTGTTCGCATCTTATCAAAAACGATACGATTGTGTGTATGCGGGGCAAGATGAATCGCAAAAAGAGTGCGAGTGCGGATTCGCCGGATGGGAATTTCGTGCCGGACGAGTCTTGGGCGCTGGACATTGCGATCATGTTGGATGAGCGTCGTCATCAGGAGGGAGCGGTGGATTTATTGCATCAGATTCTCCGGGAGCATCCGGGCAGCGGTTTGGTGGAGTTATCGTTGCGATTGCGTGATGGGGCGTTGGTTTCGTTTAACGGCAACCGCTTGACGGCTGCGGTGACTCCGGCATTGCAGCAGCGCATTGCGGCGGCGTTGGGATCGCGTTCGGCAAAGATCGGAACGCAGATCGCGAAACGCTTGAAGGGGATTTAGCGAGCCGGAATCCAGCGGGACAGCGCGGCTAACGCCAAGATTTAGTATAATGTTGGCGACTCGCAATAATTCTGCAATGGCCGACTTCTCCCTGACCGACATCATCCACGCACCGCTCGACGAACTGCTCCGCGAAGCAAGCCGCATCCGCTCCGATACTTTCGCAAACGAAATTGATTTCTGTGCCATCGTCAATATCAAGAGCGGACGCTGTCCCATGAACTGCAAATTCTGTGCTCAAAGCCAGCACCATACCGCAACGGTCGAAACGCATCCCCTTGTCCCCGCCGATGAATTGGCAGAGCAAACCCGAAAATTATGGAACCAAAACATCCAACGCGTCGGTTGGGTAGCCAGCGGACGCTCGACGACGACGGAAGAAATTGATACAATCATCGACTCGGCAACGCCAATTTTGGCCGATGCAGTCTTGGCCGATGGGCAGGCGAAGCAAATCTGCTGCGTTTCGCTGGGGCAATTAGACATGCCGGAATTGATTCGCCTCAAGGAAGCAGGCTTTTGCCGGTATCACCATAATTTGGAAACGTCGGAACGCTTTTATCCCTCCATCTGCACGACGCAGCGTTGGAGCGACCGTCGGGCAACGGTTGAACGGGTCAAGGCATTAGGCTGGGAAATATGCAGCGGCGGACTCTTCGGACTCGGCGAAACTTGGGAAGACCGATTGCAACTTGCTCGCACGCTCAAGGAATTGGAAGTTGATTCCGTGCCGATTAACTTTTTGAATCCGATTCCCGGCACCCCGTTTGCGGCTCAACCGTTGCTTTCCGCCGATGAAGCCCTGCGGATTGTCGTGTTATTCCGACTGACTTTACCGAAAGCGTCGGTTCGAATCTGCGGGGGACGGCCTGCCGTTTTTGCAGGCCGCGAACGGGATGAACTGCTGTTCCGAGCGGGCGCGAATGCTTTGATGACGGGCAACTATCTGACGACATCCGGCATCTCGCCCGAAGAGGACAAAAAACTGCTCGAACGCGCCGGGTTTGTTCCCGCGGGCTAGAGCCGTTATCGAATTGGAGGGGGCTCGTTCTCGTCATTCCGGCGCAAGCCGGAATCCAGAGGAACCGCCATCACTCGCAATGTCTGGATTCCGGCTTGCGCCGGAATGACGGTTTTTTGTCCATTCCAACACGCGAAACGCTCTAGGACGGGCCGCGTCGGACGATCACCACGGAATTGATCCCCACCATGCCGAACGAATTGTTCAAAATGTACTCGACTCGCTCGACCGTTTTTGGCGTGTCAATCACCAAGCCCTCCATCGCACAGTCCGCATCAAGGTCTTCGCAGTTAATCGTCGGATGAATCACATTGTCCGAAAACGACGGCAAATTGCCCGCTAACTCCAATACGCCTATCGAACCCATCGCATGCCCAATGAGACTCTTCGTATTGTTGATACACGTCTTGGCATTTTCGCCAAAAATCTTCCGAATCGCCCCAATTTCCTGCGAATCGCCCATCGGCGTCGCCGTCGCATGCGTACTGATTAAATCAATCTGGCCGGGCTCCAAATTCGCCTTTTTGAGTGCCTTTGCCATACATTCCGCCTGCCGGTCTGGATTCGGCAACACAAAATCGCTCGCATCACTATTCATCGCATAACCAACAATTTCGCCGTAAATCTTGGCTCCCCGACGCGTTGCATCCGAAAGACGCTCCAGTGTGAAAATGCAGCCGCCTTCCGAAATCACGATGCCGTTTCGATTCTTGTCAAAAGGCCGCGATGCTTTCGTCGGCTCCTCATGAACGGCCAACGCATTTTCCGATGCAAAGGCGGCGAAAATGCCGAATGTATGAATGCTTTCCGACACGCCGCCCGCCAATGCGAAATCGACTTCGCCAAGCCGAAGCATTTGCACGCCCTGAATGAGACCGGCATTGCCTGCCGCACACGCTGCACCGATGCAATAATGCGGTCCGGTAATCCGCAGGTTGAGCGTAACTTCGCCGGCTGGATTGTTGGCGACCGTTCGGGGATTGTGAAAATGCGACCAGGTGGAGCAATCGTAATCGAACTGTTTGATATTGTAGATTTCGTTTTCGGTTTCGACGTTGCCGTGTTCGGTAATTCCGATGAACACGCCGACTTGGGAGGTATCGACGGATTGCCAGTCGATATTGCTGTCGGCAACGGCTTCGTTCGCACAGTAAACGGCAATGCTTCCGGCTCGTGTACCGCGTCGGAGGTCTTTTTTCTTTTGATATTTTGTGGCGTCGAAGTTACAGATACCGGCGAGAGTTTTTCCAAAATATCGGATTTCGTAGGGCGAAACGCCGCTTTTTCCATTAAGGAGAGCGGATCGGTATTCGGCGAGGGAGTTGCCGTTTGGGGCGGTCAATCCGATACCGGTGATGACGATGCGTTGGGAGGGATCCATACTTTATATGATACCGCACGGGAGCGCAAACGACAAGTGCAACGCATAGAAATTGAGGGTACATTCCCCTCCCGTCAAAGCCGAAACAATTTTCGCAACGCATCGACCAATTTCTGCGGTTCGGCATCCGGCGACTCGTCCCGCAACGACTCCAACGGCGAATGCAAATACTTGGCCAATAACCGCTCAAAAGCATATTGAATCTCCGCCCGCTCCTGCTCGCTCAATTCCGGTAACTTGTTGAATAACCGATGCAATTCGCTATCCTTCGTCTTCGTCCAACGCTCCCGAAGTTGCTGAATGACCGTGCCATTTTGCCGATGCGAAATGTCCTTCATAAACGCCTCCGCAGACCGTTTGACAATCTTCTCCGCCTTGGGAATTTCCCGATCCCGTTCCTGTCGATGCTTATCGCACACTTCCTGTAAATCATCCACCGAGCAAAGATGCACGCCGGAACACGCCGCGATTGCCGGATCAAAATCCCGAGGAACGGCCAAATCCAAGACGCAAAGCGTTTTGCCCGCTCGTTTTGCCTCGATATTTCGGTAATCGGCCAGCGTAACAATCGGCTCGTCCGCACTGGTCGTCGAAACGATAATATCCGCATCGCTCATCAGGTCAAATCGGCTCCGCCAGTCTGCAACACGGCAGTCCGCAACACTTTCCCCGAACTTTGCCGCCAAGGTTTCGGCACGCTCTTGATTGCGGTTGAGAATGGTAATCGACTTTGCTCCGTATTCGACGAGGTATCGCAGCGTTTCGAGGCCCATTTCGCCGGCTCCGAAAACCAAAATGTTTTTGTCGTCGAGGTGCTCGAAAATCCGTCGGGCAAAATCGGAGACGGCAATGCTCGGGATACTGACGCGGTGTTCGTGCAAAGCGGTTTCGGTCGCGACGCGCTTGGCCGTTTTGAGGGCATTTTGGAACAGGGCGTGTATCCAGGAACCGGCGGTATCGGCATCGAGAGCGAGTTGATAGGCGGTTTTAACCTGGGCGAGGATTTGCACTTCGCCGAGTACCATACTGTCGAGGCCTGAGGCGACGGCGAAGAGGTGTTCGACGGCATCGGCATTGTCGAGGGTGAAAATTTGCGAAGATAATGTGAATCCCGTCGGCGGGCTGGTTTTTTGATAGAGCAGAAATTGGAGCAATCGGTCATTTGTCGGCAAATCATTTTCCGGTGAGGCGACGTAAAGTTCGGTACGATTGCAGGTTGAGAGAAGGACGGCTTCGAGATTTGCGGTTTGATCTTGCCAGGCGGTCAGCGCATCGGCGACCTGTGCTGACGAAAACGCCAACTGTTCCCGCACTTCGAGCGGCGCAGAACGATGATTCAGACCAATAACCCTTAACATCCCACGGGAAAGATTGTATTATAACCTGAACGCAGTTGGTATCAAGCCCAAAACCGGGACTGTTGACTTTTACAAATTTTTCCGCTAGAATGCAGCGATACACATTAAGGCCCCGTTCTGGTGCTCGATCCATGCTCTTGCGTTTTTTCACTGGACATTTTGTCAGATGCTGCTATTTGGCGGGCAACGTCATCATTTTGACGCTTTTTACGACCTTGCCGATTTGGGCGCAGGAGGTTCCGGCAGTTCCGCCTGACAATGAGGCCCAGATTTGGGTATTGCCGTATGCCATTATGTTGCTGTTTTTTGCACTGGTATTGGGCGTTATGTTACGGCCTACGAAGCGGAGTGACTCGGCATTTTCTTACGACGAGCAACTTGCTCAAAAGGAAGAGGAAATGAAGAAAATCAAGGGCGGACATTAGTTAGCCACGTCGCTCTGCGGCGTGCCGGATGCAGCAAAATCGTGCCGGATAACCGAAAATCACTCACGGGGGCTTGCCGTAAGCACGCGGGAAAGGATAATGGTAGCAAAAGCAGTCCGGCAAGGAAAAATCGCAAAATCGCAGATTTTTTAACCGGCTCCAATACATATGCTTATCACGCCGCGCACGCTCAAAGGATTCCGAGACTTCCTGCCCGAAGTCATGCTGCCAAGAGAACAACTCATCGAAACGGCTACCGAAGCCTTCCGCTCCTACGGGTTCTGCCCCATTGATACGCCCGCTCTCGAATACCTCGAAATCCTGCAAGGAAAAGGAAGCGATGAAACCGATAAACAACTTTATCAGTTTACCGATCACGGCAACCGAAAAGTCGGCCTCCGATTCGACCTCACCGTGCCGCTCGCACGATACACCGCACAACATTTCGCCGAACTGACCTTTCCCTTCAAACGCTATCACATCGGCAAAGTCTGGCGAGGCGAAAACACACAAGCCGGTCGATACCGAGAGTTTACGCAATGTGACTTCGATGCCATCGGAACCAAATCGCTCGCTGCCGACATCGAAATCCTCCTCGTCATCAACGACCTGCTCGAGCGCATTGACCTGAAAACCAAACAAACGTTTACGCGTTTTACCATCCGCATCAACAACCGTAAAGTCCTGAACGGCTTGCTGGATAAACATCACATTGCCGACAAAACCACACCGATTCTCCGAGCATTGGACAAACTCGGCAAAATCGGAAAACAGGCCGTGATCGCAGAGATGATGCAAACGGCAACTGTTTCCGAACACCAAGCGGAATCGGTGTTAACGCTGGCCGAACTCAGCAATGTTGCCCAAGAGCGGGGGACAGTAGGCTCCCGGTGCGATGATGTACTTTTAGCACTTCGCCCATTGCTTGCGGGCAATGCACTCGGTGAAGAGGGTGTTGCGGAACTTGATGAGTTAATTCGTTGCGTTTGGGCATCGGGAATTCCTGAAGGCCGAGTGGAACTGGATGTTTCTATTGCCCGGGGGTTGGATTATTATACCGGCACGATTTACGAAACGTTTCTTGACGATTTGCCGAAAATAGGCAGTGTATGCAGCGGCGGGCGGTATGATAATTTGGCGGGACTTTACACGAAGCAGGAACTGCCCGGAGTGGGCTCATCGCTCGGTTTGGACCGTTTGATGTCGGCGATGGAGGAACTGGGAATGCTCGCAAAAACATCATCGCCGGTTCAGGTTTTCTTGCCGTTTTTTGCGGCGGATCGTCTTGCGGATTATTTGCGATTTGCGTCGGATCTTCGTCGTTTGGGCATTGGCGTGGAGTTTTATCCTGAGGCGAAGAAGTTGGGGCAGCAATTAAAGTATGCGGACAAGCGTGGATTCCTTTGGGCGATCATCATTGGCGAAGAGGAATGGACGCAGGGAACATGCCAAATCAAGGACTTGCAGACCGGCGAGGCGGTTGTATGTTTGCTGGCCGAGTGTGCGGCCAAATTATCGGGAGGCTAGGGCCCCTCTTGCGATCACATTGCCCTTGCGGGACTTGCAGTTGTTCGCGTTTTCCGGTAAAAAAGAGCAACAATCAGGAAACCGCAAAGAAAAAGCCGATGAACCGCGACGACGCTTGGAAGTTATTGACCCAATACAATGATGATCCCTTCCACCTGCACCATGCCCAGGTGATGGAAGGCGTGATGAAGCATTTCGCCCATAAGGAAGGCTTCGGCGATGAGGCCGAATTTTGGAGCATCGTCGGCCTGCTGCACGATCTCGATTTCGGACGCTTTCCCGAAGAACACTGTGTCAAGCAGCAGGAAATTATGAAGGAACACGGCGTTGACCCGCGTATCATTCGTTCGACCGCCTCGCATGGCTGGGGAATGACCAACGTGGAATTTGAACCGGAACATCGGATGGAGAAAATCCTCTACGCGACGGACGAATTGACGGGTTTGATCGGAGCGGCTGCCCTGATGCGTCCCTCAAAAAGCGTGCAGGATATGGAAGTCAAGTCGGTCAAGAGCAAATTTAAGTCGCCGAGTTTCGCCGCCGGCTGTTCCCGCGAGGTCATTCAAAAGGGTGCCGAACTGCTCGGCTGGCCGCTCGAGGAACTTTTCGCCCAAACGCTCGATGCAATGAAGCAAGTCGATGTGGTTCAGTGAAGGAACGGAAAACCAACGGATTAACGCGCTGCCATATAACTTTCGTCCATTCCGAGCGACATTTGCAGCGTTCTGAAACGTTGAAAATGCTCATCCCGAGTGATGTGAACATGTTCGGCTTCCGTAATCAACGGCATCGTGTCATTAAGAGGGATGTTGTGCCGATGCAAGATTTGTTCAAACGGCCCGAGCGATTTCGCGCGTACATAAATCAATTTATGCTCATCTAATCGGACTTCAGCCCGTATTTTGGGAGCAAGCACCGCAATACCGGTACAGCCGTCATGGAGCAGCAAGTCTTCATGCTCATAGAGAAAACTCTTCAGCACCGGCAGGTCAATGTGTTCCCGGTGAAGTTCCGTCCGATGCGCCCCGGAATAGCGATGACTCGTTTCCAAGACGGCGTGAACGGTATTGCCCAACGGGTCCAGCAAATCCAAAAATGTGTCAAAGAGTCCTTCCAGCGAGACGGAGATGGTCAAGATGGGCATCAGCCATCGGGCACTGTTTTTTTGGAGCGGAGTGCGGATATATTTGTATCCTTGTTCGGGAATGATCGTCAGGTCAAGTGAAGGCCGAATGGCTTCGGTCAGTGTAAAATTTTGATATTTTGCGGTTACCAAATGCGATTCGAGTTCCAGGGAATGGATTCTATCTTCGTTTGTACCGGAAACAAACGCCACACGGTTCTGCAAGACATTGCGATAAAATCGTTTGAGCGTATCCATGGCGAAAAATCTGCAGAAACTGCTGGGGGGAACCTCATTGTTAATATAATAGGTCATAGACTGGAAAAATGCAAAAAATACCGGGACATTTTTTGCATTTTTTTTGTTTACCCGGCGGTGCAAATCGCCTTCGTTGGAATAAACGGCGTAAAGGGACTCGAAATGGAGAGGTTGCAAGGGGACAAGTGGACGGACAGCGGGGCTGGACAGGGAAAAAAAATGTTGTAGAATGTGGTGGTGTATTTTTAGCGTTTCGGGTAGGTAGCTCAGTAGGTAGAGCAACGGACTGAAAATCCGTGTGTCGGCGGTTCGATCCCGCCCCTGCCCAATGTGTGATTGGGCGATTTCCGATCATACACTGTGTGCGGGGTTAATGTTCGGACTTGTTGGCGGCATTGACGCTTCGAACCCGTGTGCTGTTGATCCCCGCTGGCGTTTGTTCCACAACGCCACCCGGGGACTCTTTTTTTTCGCCCCAACGGGGAAGGGAGGTGGCTTACGAACCTCTCCGCTCTCAAATCCTTCATCGAAAAACTGGCAGACGACGGCTTTACGTCTGTCCAAGAGAAACTCATCGCTCTTGCTCTTACAATCCTAGACGAAGAAATTCAGCAGTGCGAAATCATTGAAACGCTCATACTGAACGCGAAACATTGGCGAAATACTCTCAAATCGTTTGAAGGGAAAAACGTCGTTAAAGTATCAGGCAAACGGGACGTGTTTTATCGAATGTCCCCGGCGTACCGCAACATGTCGCCTGTACCCTCACGGGAGTCCCCCCCCTCCGTCCCGCAAATCGCAAAAATGCGCACAAGAAAATATAAATTCAAATTTAAAGAAAAAACACGATTCGAATTTTTCGTCACCTTTGCCAAAAAAAGCCCGAAAACATCGCGGCTCCATGACCATCGTTGAAGTTTGTGCTATAAACTATGCTACTAACAAATTTCGCAAATAGATTAAGAAAATTCTACTGCCGTCGTTGATCGCCTCGAAGTCTATATGATCATTGCGTCGTGTGAATGATACGACAAGCAGATTGGAAAAGTAGAAGTAGAACTGATTAAATATTCGGAAGAGGCATAGACAAGAGGAATCATTCTCGGAAAAAAGAAGGAATGGCTTTGAAATGCAATAGCAAAACAAAGGCATGATGAGTAATAGTAGTAATATAATAAATTAACGTTAGCAGTATAATAAAATTACGAAAATAGAAAACAAAAAAACAAGATAACAAGTGAAATCGTTTGTTAGTCGAATCGTCTTCGGACGATTCCTTGGAAATCGATGAGAACCTTGTTAAGGCATCTCTGAAAGTAGCCCCCCCGTCAAGTGGGGCTCGTAAAAAATTGTTAAAATTTAGTCCATTCAGACGCACAATGAACGCTCTTCAAGTCAATCGAAGTTCGTCAATCGTAATGCAAAAATACGCAATTTGTTTTCACTCTCGTAAAAACTTGTTTCTCTGTTTCGTTCAATCGCTCGTTATCAAAAACTACCGAGGCTGCCTTAACCAACCTGGTCTGCGGCACTCTTGCCGCTTGCGCCCCACACTTCTCTTCGTACTATACTACTTATGAGGGCGGCCCGCTACTTCCAACAAGACGCTCGACACATCACGCCGACACGTATGATATTTACCGATTGTCTTGAAATATCGAGGAACCAAATCTTAATGTCGCTCAACAGAACTTGCATTCTCCAATGCCAACCATTAACGCGGTTCTCACAATTTCCAAGGAATCGTCCGAAGACGATTCTACTAATAAACGATTTAACATGTGATCTTGTTCTTGTTTGTTCTCCTTTCGTGATTTTTTATATTTTATGCTACTGATGTTAACTTGTTATATTACTCATCACGCCTTTGATTTACATCTGCATTTCAAAGGCGTTCCTTTTTTTCGAGAATGATTCCTGTTGCCCATGCCTCCAAAAACCTTCTTCGACGACCGATGCTCATCCTTGTTCGGTGTTACTACTGGTGGATCATAACGAAACTGATAGGGCTTGCCCCATCGAAGTATGTGCCAAATAATTGTTGCCAGCCTGCGCATCACAGCAACTCTTGCCGTCTTTGTACCCTTCTTGTTCTTGATCTTCTTGTGCCATGCCTTCATTGTCGGGTCTTTGCATGCAATATGGTTCACCGCAAAGTTCAAAACAACTCTCGCAACAGCATTGCCTCGCTTCGTGATGCCGCCGATACGATGCTTGCCGCCAGAATTATGGCAGCCCGATGTCAGACCAAAGTAGTTTGCAAAGCTTTCAGAATTCTTGAAATGCTTGATGTCACCAATCCGTAAAAGCAATGCAATCGCTCCCATTGCACTGATGCCGGGAATCGCCTTGAGACGATAGACATCCATCATCTTTTCTTTCGATGCCTCCGCGCGTTTGACAAGTTCCGATTCGATTTCGATGATTTGCTTGTCATAGAGTTCTAGCGACTCGATGTTCATCTTAACTTCGAGCCGATCAGCGACCGGCAGTGGCACCGCTTTGATCCATTTGCGGAACTTTTGTGTGGCAGAGTTGTCTGTCGGTGCATCATGCGACAGGTTGTGTTTGTTAATAATTCCTTTGATCTTGTTGATGACTCTTGTTCGTTGCCGTAGCAAATGCTGTCGATAGTTGGCGATTTGACGAACTTGAGCACCCGCAGGATCGGCAGAAAAAATGCGTCGAATGCCGTTGGGACGTTGTCCGCCTTGGAGTCGTTTGCGGTTATTCCAAAGGAGTGCGCCAAGGGCATCGGCATCGCGTTGATCGGTCTTGTTCACAGCAGTGCTATTGGGTTGAATGACAACGATTTCTTTACATTGAGTCTTCTTGAATTTTTTCGAGGAGCCAGTCGTTGCTGTGTTTCCTTTTTGGACGCAAGACTTCGACGATGGCCATGGAGCTGCGATGCGTGCGGACCTTTTTGGTAAAGGCGACGAAAAATTCATCAATATCAATGATTGGTAGAGACTTGTTCTTTTTGGAGGACATCTCCTCGTTCGTTTCGGATATTGAAGGTCAAATGGTTCTTGTGTTAGTCGATAGCAAAGTACAGCATGGTTGGTTCTCCATTGGGTTAAAGTGTTGATGTTCAAACATATACTTTACCTTACGGGAACCTCTGTGCGTTTCTACGCTACGAGGGATTACTTTCTGTATGTCTAGTGCGTTCGGAGATCGCAGCAGATTTGCGATACGGGACCATCTTGGTGCGAAATTTTTCCAGTGCCCCTCCAAGAGTGGTGTGTCGGTATAGAACTTTTTCCAACTCATCACGAGCAGCAACACCGGACTTGATCCGCTCAACTCGGCTTCATATCGGGCAAGTCTCTTCTCTGCCACAAGACGGTTGTTGGCCTTGGTCGCATGTCGCTGCTGACCATTTTCGTCGATGAATTGTGTCTTCCAAGTATCGACTTAAACGCTCATCTTGTTCAAGCCGGACAGATTACCGATTTTCTTTTTACTTTTGGCTTTCCAGATGAGGATATTCTTTTTAATCGTTGCCCCCGATGGCAGGGGCAACGTATTCCATGTTCCTCGCTTTTACCATGGCAACGATGAACAATCAGCACTCAAATACGGGCGAAGCCACCCTTTGCTATGCCGATCGCGGCATAGCAGTATTCCCACTAGAGCGGATTAAAATTTACTCTGGAGTTATTTTTGCAATTTGCTATACTCTATTTGTATTTTTTGTAGTAGCATTTTATTTTCAGGGAGGAGTCCATGCCGCGAGCGTACTCATTGGATTTGCGAGAACGCATGTTGAAAGATTGCGATGGCGGTCTGTCCAGCGAGGCCGTCGCGAACAAAGATAACGTCAGTCCCTCCTGAGTCTATTCATTGCCGTAAGCAATGCCGTAAACCAGAAGCATCACTCCCAAGAAACGACAACGAGGCATCCATCTCAAACTGGCACCCTACGAACAAGAAGTCCGACAACTCGTTTCGGATCATCCCGATGCGACGCTCGTTGAATTTCATTCCTTATTGCCCAATAAAGACAATGTAACAGTAGTAACCCGTCATAATTTTCTGAAGCATTTGAAGATTACATGAAAAAAAAGACTCTTATTGCGTCAGAGCAGAAGCGTGAAGACGTAGTAGAACAACGCAAAGAATGGCAACAAATACAAGAAGATTTCGACATTACCTCGTTGTTTGGAAAACAGGTGTTGTATCCGTTCGATGTCTTCTTGTGTCCATTTCATCAGAGGAGTCTAACAGAATGAAAATGCCTGTCAAGAGTAGTGTCAACACGCCCTAGGTCATTTCTAAAACTCAATACTCAAGAAGACTTTAAAATAGCAATAGAACACTTGAATTTAGCAAGAGCTATATTTGAAGAACAAGAACATTACTCCATTGTCGGAGATGTTCTGATGGATTTACTTGTCTCGCATGCTCATATAAATCAAAGAGATAAGGCTGAGATTCTGTATAAAGATGCTGAGCGATATTTTAACATTGCGAATGACAAACTGGGAATGCTCAGATTACAAAGAAAATACATCATTTTCATGGAACCTAAGTTTTCTGCGCCTTTACTGAAGAATTTGGCTACTAGCTGGAAGAGACTTAATATACTACACGAACATATTATGGCGATGACAAATGCAGCCGTGGAGTATATAAATCTAAACAACTATGGAGAGGCAAAACTGATATTGACAGAAGTACTTGTCTATATCAATTGATATTGAAAACTTTGGGCATATATATACAACAATTTAGGATTGATTAACATTTTTATAAAACAATATGACAAAACTGGAAAAAATTTCAATGAGGCTTGAAATGGAAAATATCGTCATGTGGAGCAGCTTATTATCGATGTGAACCAATCCGTTCTTACGGCCATAACAGACGGAATTGATGTCGCTTTTTCTTTTTTCAAAAAGGCATATAGAGATTCCAAGAATACAGGGGAAAATGCATATATTATTCCCGCATCAATAAATTGGGGCATTGCAAATAATAAAAAAGGCAACAATCTCTTGGCTCATGAAATATTGACAGACGTTGAGCTGTTATTGAAAGAATACTACACAGATTACGTGCTTCTTGTTTGGCACAAAGATATGCATGCATCTTTTAAAAACAATAGCAAAAAGGTTGTTGGATTTTGAGCATCGATATCAGAAAACACTAGGGCGTGTTGGCACTAATCTTGCATTATATTATCGCAATCGTTATAGTATGCGTTATGGAATGGACTCAAGCACATATTGACCGTATCCAACACTTGCTGCCCAAACAACGCGGCAATGTTGAG
>Ga0099364_10002398_pt1 | contig 29915 bp, 21 predicted proteins | sample TergutTh196P3_FD_73070 | JGI IMG/M metagenome (GOLD analysis project Ga0099364, IMG submission 73070) | Microcerotermes parvus P3 segment gut microbial communities from Pointe-Noire, Republic of the Congo - Th196 P3 | ecosystem: Host-associated > Arthropoda: Insects > Digestive system > Gut ...
CGCCCTCGCGCGTGATGAAGCTTCGCTGACGCAACGTCTGAATAGAATAGCTGCGCCCGTAATGCTTCGCCACCATGCGAAGGCAGGCAGGTCCGCAATCCATGGCATCAAGCTGGAGAGTGAATGGAAATTTTTTAACCAAATTGACAGCTGTTTAAAATAATTCGCAAAGATAGGGAAAATTTTTGGAAATGGCAAGGGATTTTTTTTGAACTGCTATTTTTGCCGTCATACATGCTTGTATGCGGCGCTACCGGTCTTCCAATATATACTAATGCGCTTCCATCCAATTGCGTCCCTCTTTCATTTCCACTATCAGCGGGACGTTTAATTGGTATGCGTTTTCCATTTCGTAGCGAACAATTTCTTTAACCCGCTCTAATTCAGGCTTTAGCACATCAAATACTAATTCGTCATGCACTTGCAGTATCATTTTGGATTTTAATTTTTCATTGCAGAAGGCATCGTAAATGCGTATCATTGCTAATTTTATAATGTCTGCCGCAGAGCCTTGCAGGGGTGCATTTATAGCGTTTCGTTCAGCCATTCCGCGCACTATGGCGTTCGCCGAGTTTATGTCGGGCAAGTAGCGGCGGCGTCCTAAAAGGGTTTCTACATAGCCGTGTTCACGCGCCTTGTCTATGGCGTCGTTCATATATTGGCGCACTCCCGGATAAGCATCAAAATAGCCTGAAATCAACTCTTGCGCCTCGTTGCGGGGAATAGCCAATCTTTGCGCCAGTCCAAATACCGATATCCCGTAAATAATACCGAAATTGGCAGTTTTGGCATTGCGACGCATGTCGGTGGTCACTTGCGAAACAGGCAAACTGTAAATTCTGGCTGCTGTGGCGGCGTGTATATCTTCGTTTTGTCTGAACGCTTCCAGCATGTTAGCGTCGCCGCTTTTGTGTGCCATCAGCCGCAGTTCTATTTGCGAATAGTCGGCTGAAAGGAGCAAGTTATTTTCGTCGGCGGGGATGAAGGCTTTGCGCAGTTGCCGACCGCGATCTTCACGTATCGGAATGTTTTGCAGGTTAGGGTCAGTAGAACTCAAACGCCCGGTGGCGGTTACTGCCTGATTAAAAGACGTGTGGATGCGTCCCGTGCGAGGATTTATAAGTTTTGGCAACGCCTCAACGTAAGTGTTCTGTAATTTTTTTATACCCCTGTATTCCAATATTTTAGGCACAATAGGATGCTTATGTTCTAATGCAGCCAAGACTTCCTCGCTTGTAGACGCCTGCTTGGTCTTGGTCTTTTTGATTGACTTTTTTTCGCCCTCATTGATTTTCAGACGCACAAATAATATATCGCCCAACTGTTTTGGCGAGGCAATGTTAAAACTTGTGCCGGCAAGCGCGTAAATTTCCTTTTCCATTTTTTCGGCTTCGCTGTTCAATATTTGCAGAAAAGATTCCATAACGCAAAGGTCTATTTTTACGCCGGCAGCCTCCATCTCCACAAGCGTATTTATTAAAGGCATTTCAACAGTTTTCGAAAGAGCGGTCATGCCGCATTTTTCTAATTCAGGCTCTAAACAACGCTGCAATTGCAGTGTTATATCTGCGTCTTCGGCAGCATATTCGGCAACTTTTTCAACGGCAACCGAGCGCATGTTGTCTGTTTTGGACAAAAGCGTTTTTATTTCTATAGGCGAATAGTCTAAATATTTCTCTGACAAATAGTTGAGGTTGTTGCGCTGTTCGGGTTGCAGAAGATAGTGAGCCAGCATCGTATCAAAAAGCGTGCCGGCAACGGTAACGTCATACAGGCGAAGCATCAATATATCAAACTTCAGGTTTTGACCTATTTTGCGGATAGCGGGATTTTCAAAAAGAGGCTTAAATTCGTTGATAATAGCATGAGCTTCTTCACGTGCCTCAGGAATAGGGACATACCACGCCTGGTGAGGCTTCACCGAAAATGATATTCCCACTAATTCGCTGCTAAATTTATCAAGTCCTGTTGTTTCCGTATCAAAACAAAATTCAGACGTATTTTGCAGTATTTCAATCAATTGCTGACGTTTTTCGGGCATGTCTGCGATGATATATTCGTGCGCCACAGTGTTGATATTTTTGAAAATGGCTTCAGTTGTTTGAAGCGGCTGTGGCTGCTGTGGCTGAGGAGGTTGCAGAACATCAAAAAGACCCGGCTGATGCGATGGAATGGGAGAGGAACGCTTATCCAACCGAGCAAGAAAAGTGCGAAAATTGAACTCTTTAAACAGTTCCTTGAGTTTGGTGACATTGGGGGGTTTCAAAACATAGTCGTCTTCCGAAAAAATGATAGGAACGTTGGTGCATATAGTGACTAACTCTTTAGACAACAGTAAATTATCCCTGTCGGCAATAATTTTATCCCTGTTTGCGCCCTTTATCCTGTCTAAATTTGCTAAAATATTTTCGACCGTATCAAATTCGGCAATCAATTTTGCAGCTCCGGTTTCGCCTATACCCTTGACACCCGGTATGTTATCCGACTTGTCGCCCATCAGGGCAAGCATTTCGATAAACTGTTTAGGATATTTCACCTTATATTTTTCGCAAACCTTTTTCGCGTCTAATATTTCTACGCTTGTGCCCGAGCGTGCGGGTTTATACATAAAAACGCGGTTATCAACCAATTGTGCATAATCCTTGTCGGGGGTCATCATATACACTGAGTAGCCACTTTCGGACGCAAGTCGCGCTATTGTTCCTATCACATCGTCGGCTTCGAAGCGATTGTGCTGGATAATAGGTATCCGGTAGGCTTCAATCAGCTCTTTGATGCGAGGCGTGGACTTGATGATTTCTTCCGGCGTATCCTTGCGTGTGGCTTTATACTGCGGATAAAGTTCGTGGCGAAACGTAGGCGAGGGCGGGTCGAACGCTATGGCAATATGTGTCGGCTTTTCCTTCGACAACAACTCCTCAAGTGTATTGATAAAGCCGAAAATCGTCGAAGTATTAAATCCCGATGAATTGTACATGGGATTGTGGATTAATGCATAGTATGCCCTGTAAATCAATGCGTAGGCATCTAATAGAAAAAGTTTTTTGTCAGACATTTAATGTATTTTAATGTATTTTAATTTGCCGCAAAAGTAATCTTTTTTTTTTGATATTAAATTTTTTTTGTAACTTTGTCGTAATTTTTTTTGTAATAATTAATAATTAATTTTGAAGTATAGTATGAAAATCTTATTATCAGTTTTATTTTTGGCATTTAGTTTGCCAAACGTGGTTTTCTCTCAAATGGGCAAGGTCATAGAGACGCGTACCCTTAGGAGCGAAATACTTCGAGCGGAGCGCCGGTATTCGATTTATCTACCGGCTTGCTACGATGTTTCCGACCGCAGTTATCCCGTATTGTATCTTTTGCACGGCTCGGGCGACGACCACACCGGCTGGGTGCAGTTTGGGCAGGTGAATAACATCGCCGACCGCGTGATAGCAGAAGGGTTAGCCGGACCGATGATTATCGTGATGCCCGACGCTAATACAGGCGTACGCGGATATTTCAACGCCATTCAGGGAAACTTCAATTACGAAGATTTCTTTTTTCAGGAGTTGATACCGCACATTGAAAAAACCTATCGTGTGCGCAGCGAAAGGCGTTATCGGGCAGTAGCGGGACTGTCGATGGGTGGCGGCGGAACAATATTTTATGCCTTGCACAGACCCGATATGTTTGCTGCGGCAGCTCCACTGAGCGCTTCGACCGGAAACTGGAGTTTAGAGCAGTTTAAGCAGAGAATGAGCGCCAACAACGCGTTGGCAGGACTTTCAGACAGGCAAATAGAAGACTACTTCAACCGCCACAGCATTGAAAGCCTGATAAAAAACGCAACAGCCGACCAAATGAGGCAAATAAAGTCTATTCGCTGGTATATCAGCAACGGCGACGATGATTTCCTCTATGAAGGAAACGCCCGACTGCATATCCTGTTTCGGCAAAACGAAATACCACACGAGTTTCGCATTAAAGACGGCGGACACACATGGACCTACTGGCGCATGGAACTGCCTATAGTAATGGAATTTGTGGCAAAATCGTTTATGCAGCATTAAAATATATGCCTACGTTTCTGTTTGACAAGATTGTAATTGGACCTGTAATAAGCCGCCGGTTGGGCGTTTCGTTAGGAATAAATCTTTTGCCGGCGAGTAACAAATTCTGCAATTTTGACTGTATTTATTGTGAATGTGGCAGAAACTCGGAAAATCAGTCAAAAAATTTGCCTGCACGAACTGATGTTTATGCAGCATTAGAGGACAGATTGAGCGCCATGCAACAATCGGGACAACTGCCCGATGCCATCACTTTTGCCGGCAACGGCGAGCCAACGCTGCATCCCGCTTTTGCCGACATAGTAGATGATACGATATTGCTGCGCAACCGTTATGCACCGCAATCAAAAATAACCGTATTGTCAAATGCCACTATGCTACACAGGGAAGAGACAGTAGAGGCGCTGAAAAAGGTCGATATGCCTATACTCAAATTAGATACGGCAACAGATGCAACCTTAGAAACGCTTAACCAACCGGCAAAAAAGATTAGCGTCGCCAGACTGATAGAGCAGTTGCAAACATTTGGAAACAAATGCATCATTCAAACCATGTTTTTAAAGGGCGAGTACAAGGGCAAGACAGTGGACAACACCACCGCCGCCGAATTAGACGCATGGGAGAACGCCATAGTTGCCATACGTCCACAAAAGGTGACTATTTACTCAATAGCCCGCGACACGCCGGTTGAAACCCTTAAAAAAGTTTCGGGCGACACGCTAAAAAATATAGCCCAAAGAATTAGTAATCACGGAATTTCAATACAAGTATCAGAGTAGTTTTCAGTTTTCAGTTTTCAGTTTTCAGTTTTCAGTTATTCAGTCATTCAGTTATTCAGTTATTCATTTATGCAAATATCAATAAATAATACTCAAATAGAAGTAGTTAGCGGCGAGACGCTATTGAAGGCAGCCCGTCGCGCGGGGTTTGACATTCCTTCGCTATGCTATGTAGAGGGCGCCAAGCATAGACCCTCGTGTATGATTTGTGGGGTCAAAGACTGTTCTACCGGTCAGATCATCCCGTCGTGCGCCACCATGCCCGTTGAAGGCATGCAGATTGACAGCGCCAGCGACGAGGTTCAGCATATTCGTTCGTTGTCGTTGGAGTTGCTTTTGAGCGACCACCGCGCCGACTGCGATGCGCCATGTTCTTTAGTTTGTCCTCAGGGATTAGACATCGAACAGATGCTGACCCTTTATGATGCCCACCGGCACGAAGAAGCACACGCCTTGACGGTTGCCTCGCTTACATTGGGGTGTGCAGACTGCAAGGCGCCCTGTGAAAAAGTGTGCCGTCGAAAGTCAGTAGACAAGGAAGTACCTATACGTCAAATAATTAATGGATTGACAGAAAAATATGGGGCAACGGTTTCATCGGAAGTCAAAAAAGAAAATAAAAAGGCTGACCAAACTCAGTATCAATCCCGTCTGGGACGCTTCACCACGCGCGAAAAGGAGTGGTTGAAGAAGAATGTAACAACCACTTCCGGCTGTCTGCATTGCGCCTGCACCGGAAAAGACGATTGCCGGTTGCGACATTACGCAACGGCAGCAGGCATCAAACGTCCGCGCTATGAGGCTTCGTCGGCGCTTCCGGTGATGCAAAAGCAACACGTGACCGGCAAAATGTGGTTCGACCCGGCAAAATGTATACGTTGCGGACTGTGCGTATACAACAGCAACAACGGCTTCACCTTCATAAACAGAGGCTTCGGCATGCAGGTGGTCATACCCGAAGAAAGCAGGGAAAACGTAGGAGAAGAACTGGCGGCATTGTGCCCCACGGGGTCGTTGGCGTTAGTGTAACTTTGTCCCTATCAAATGTATAAACTCTTCGCGTGTGCGGTGGTCTTTCAGGAATACTCCCGTAAACGCCGAAGTTGTGGTTACCGAGTTCTGTTTCTGAACGCCGCGCATCATCATGCACAGGTGCTGCGCCTCAATGACAACTGCTACTCCCATTGGCTCCAGCGCTTTTTGGATACAGTCGCGTATCTCCATTGTCATGCGTTCCTGCACTTGCAGCCGTCGCGCAAAACAGTCAACCACCCGTGCTATCTTGCTCAAGCCGGTTATCTTGCCGTCGGGAATGTATGCCACATGCGCCTTCCCAAAAAACGGTAGCAGATGGTGCTCGCACATCGAATACATTTCAATATCCTTCACAAGCACCATCTGGCGGTAATCCTCGTGAAACAGCGCCGAGCAAAGTATCGCTTCGGGGTCGGTTGAATAACCCTCAGTCAGCGTGTCGAGCGCCTTGGCTATCCGCAACGGCGTCTTTTGCAAACCCTCACGCTGAAAATCAGGCGTAATATGCTGCAACACCTCACTATACAATTCTGTCAGTTTTTCAATTTTATCCATTTTTTTATGTTTTTAAGCTTTTTACCGGATTAGCCATTGCCGCCTTAATAGCAATAGCGCTCACAGTTAGCAGCGTCAGCGCTATGGTAATCAATGCTGCTGCGGCAAACATCCACCACGAAAGAGAAATACGATAGGTAAAGTCTTGCAAATACCGTTCGCCGACCCACCACGCTATCGGAATAGCTATTACCAACGAAATCAACAGCAGTTTCACGTAATTATTGGTAAACAATTTTACGATGTCAATAACGCTTGCCCCCATCACTTTGCGTACGCCTATTTCTTTTGTGCGTTGCTCTGCCATGAACGCTGTCAGTCCAAACACTCCCATACATGCTATAAAAATTGCCAATATTGAGAATACAAGAGATATCTGACTTGTAGTCTGTGTTCCCTGATAAGCGTTTTTCATCCTCAATTCCGGATAATGAACATCAAACATATCATTGGGGTAGTGCTCTTTAAATATTTTTTCATAATTTTTCAATTGTCCGGGTACGTCATGGCTGCTGATGCGCGCCATAAAATAAAATCGTCCTCCAAATCTGCTGTTGTGGATGCCAAATTCTCCAATCGGGCGATGAAGACTTTCGAAATGAAAATTTTCAACTACTCCGCAAACATATACCTGTTCGCGAAATCCAGTAAGTATTCTTTTTCCGATAATATCTTCGGGAGTTTCTCCGAGATACTCTACTGCCTTGCGATTTAACACTATTTGTGCAATGGTATCGGTCGGCAATCTTGCAGGCAAAGGTCTTCCGGCAATCATTTGCAACTGCACAAGGTCTATCAGATTTTCGTCGGCATTACATACAGACATCAAGACGCCCTCGTCATTTGTATCTCTGTACAATAATGTTTGGTCGCCCATTGTGGGAAAAAAACTGACGCGAGATATGCCCAACACCGAACTTTGAGCTCTAAAATCGTTTTCGAAAGGAGTAAAATCAGGTCCGGGATTGGTTCTTATCCAGAAGGAAATCACCTGATCGAGGTTTAATCCCATGTCTCTATTGTTGATATACCGTATTTGAGTATAAATAACAATTACCCAACTTATCAACACAATGGCGGCTACAAACTGACCCACGGTTAATACTTTACGAACAAAAGCGCTTTGAGACCCTTTGAAATTTGCATTTTTGATAGCGCTCAAAGGAGGAAAACCAGACATGTAAAAAGCCGGATAAGAGGCTGCAATAGTGGTAGTCAGAATGAGGATGGCTAAAGCGCCAAGCATAAACCCGATATCAAACACAAGCCAAAAATCAAGTTTCACATGACTGATTATGTACTGACCTCCGGCAAAAGTGGCGGAAACTCCAACCAAATTGTTAAAAACCGGTAGCAGTAAATATGCTAATCCTAACGCTATAATGAAAGAAAAAACAGTAAGCATCCCTGTTTCGACAAACAACTGAATTGCCAGTTCAAAGCGTCTGGCGCCAACAGTTTTACTTATCCCTATCTCTCTTGAGCGTTTCTGCGCCCGAGCAGTTGCCAAATTCATGTAATTGATGCATGCTATTAACAGGATAATGACAGCCAGCAACATAAACATCTTCACTTTCTCGATATCTCCGGGCGTGGTGGTAGCAGACCCCGATATATGACCTGAATGTAAATGTATATTGGTCAGTTCCTGCAGTTCGAGTGTGAAGGGTACATCCTCTCCGCCGGTCATAGCTTTTGCTTCTTCGTTCCATATACGCCTCAATTGTTGCCCCACGCTTGCTGTGTCTACATTTTCGTGCAAAAGAACAAAAGTTTCGTAATTAAGATGAAATTTAACTTGCGGGGAGTTGAAAACAGGAGGGGTGCCAACTATTTTGTCAAACCCATAAAACGAACTGTTTATCGGAAAGTCTTTGAAAACGGCGACTATTTCAAATGTCTGGGGACCAAAAAGCACTGTTTCGCCCACAGGGTCTCTATTTCCGAAAATCTTCCTCGCCTCTGTTTCAGACAACGCCATAGCATCGCCCGGACGTTTTAGCGTTTCCTCTACAGAACCATAAAGAACCTGAGTATCAAACAAGTCAAAGAAGCCTTCATCTGCAAGGTATATTCGTGTATCGTCTTCATAATCGCCTGCCTTCAGAACATGGTATCTTCTCCAAATCCGCACAGCCTCCTTTACGCCCGGAATATTATCCTTCATTGTCTGTGCAAGACCGCCGGTGGTTATTGCCGATGTTTCTCCCGCCCTGACAGCAGTATGCCATCGGGCATTTACACGATAAATATTTTCACTTTCATTGAAGGATTTATCAAATGACAACTCGTGATGTATTTGCAAATACATCAGCAGAACCACAGCCAAGCTGATAGACAGACCCAAAATGTTGACTGTCGAAAAAACGCCTCGTTTTGTGAGGGCTCGCCAGGTAATGTTCAAAAAATGCAAGCTCATTATTTAAAATTTTTACAGATTTTTTTACGCTACAAAGATAAACATTTTTTTTGAAAAAAACAAACAAAAAGCGAGAAATCTACCATCAAATTTTTTACACCCCACCCGTAGGGACAAAATATCGGAAGAAAAAGCGTCCCTACATGCTCTACGCCGTCCCAAAGGGACGGCTGCTCGTCATACCGGCGTATGCCGGTATCCCCTGACAGTTTTTTATTTTGATAAAAAAAGGCAAAAAAAATTTGTTTATTAAGTTTAAAATATTTATTTTTGCGGAAAAATTAGAATTTAGAATTAAACGAAAATGGGAAATGGGAAATAATATTAATGTATACGAAAAATTTTTAAAATTAATAATTTATTTGAATTGAGATAGTATTATGAAAATACCATTACGTAGCGCTGCCAGCACGCATGGACGGCGGATGGCAGGCGCAAGAAGCCTCTGGCGGGCAAACGGCATGAAGACAGAACAGTTTGGCAAGCCTGTCATAGCGATAGTGAACTCCTTCACGCAGTTCGTACCCGGACACGTTCATCTGCATAAAATAGGTCAGACAGTCAAAAACAAAATAGAAGCCTCAGGCTGTTTTGCCGCCGAGTTTAACACTATAGCCATTGACGACGGCATCGCCATGGGACACGACGGCATGCTTTATTCGTTGCCCTCGCGCGAGTTGATTGCTGACAGCGTGGAATATATGTGCAACGCCCACAAAGCCGACGCCATGATTTGCATCAGCAATTGCGACAAAATAACTCCGGGTATGCTGATGGCTGCCATGCGGCTAAATATCCCTACTGTTTTCGTTTCGGGGGGACCTATGGAAGCCGGCAGAATAGGCGACAGGCATTATGACCTGATTGACGTCATGGTGCAGGCTGCCGACGAAAGCGTGAGCGACGACGAGTTGCAAAAATTAGAAACAGCAGCCTGTCCTACCTGCGGCTCATGCTCGGGAATGTTTACGGCAAACTCGATGAACTGCCTCAATGAAGCCATTGGTCTTGCATTGCCCGGCAACGGCACTGTTGTTGCAACACACGTCAATCGCAAAAAATTATTTGCAGATGCGGCTGAGTTGATAGTTAAGAACGCATACAAATACTATCGCGACGGCGACGCAAGCGTTTTGCCGCGCAACATAGCTACCCGCGCTGCATTTCTTAATGCCATGACGCTCGATATTGCCATGGGCGGCTCCACGAACACTATCCTGCATCTGCTCGCTATAGCGCAAGAAGCTGAGGTAAACTTCACTATGGACGACATAGATGCACTGTCGCGAGATACGCCGTGCCTGTGTAAAGTAGCGCCCAACACGCAAAAATATCATATAGAAGATGTAAACCGCGCCGGAGGTATAGTCGGCATACTTGCCGAATTAGACCGCGCCGGACTAATTGATACATACGCAAACTGTGTGGAAGGTAAATATTTGGAAAACATAATCACGCACTATGACATTATGAACCCCGACGTTTCACAATGGTCTACAACCTTATACAAGTCAGCTCCGGCTGGGCGTTTCAACCTTGAGCTTGGCTCGCAGGAAACATACTATCCCGACTTGGACAGGGACAGGGTAAACGGTTGTATTCGCAATGCAGCTAACGCTTACAGCAAGGACGGCGGTTTAGCTGTGCTGAAAGGAAACATTGCGCAGGATGGCTGCGTGATAAAAACAGCCGGCGTAGACGAAAGCCTGATGACCTTTAAGGGCGCTGCAAAGGTTTTCGACAGTCAGGATGCAGCTTGCGAGGCTATCCTTAACGGAAAAATAATAGCAGGCGATGTAGTAGTGATTACTCACGAAGGACCCAGGGGTGGTCCGGGTATGCAGGAAATGCTCTACCCCACGTCATACATCAAGTCCAAGCATTTAGGCAAGGCGTGCGCCTTAATCACCGACGGGCGTTTTTCGGGCGGCACTTCGGGCTTGTCCGTAGGGCATATCTCTCCCGAAGCGGCTGCCGGAGGCAACATCGGCTTAATACGCGACGGCGACATCATCGAAATCAATATTCCCGAAAGGAGCATCAATGTGCTGCTGAGCGACGAAACGCTTGCACGCCGTCGCGACGAAGAACTCTCACGCGGCGACAAGGCCTTCGCCCCGCCAAAACGTACGCGCACAGTGTCAAAGGCATTGAAGGCGTACGCATCGATGGTTAGCTCGGCTGATAAAGGCGCAGTGAGGATTTAAAAGAACATCGAAGCTGATATTCCGCCAAGCCACGTGTGACCAAGAATTTTCTCAAGCTTTTCACTATTGCTATTACCCGGTAGATTATTAAAATCTATATCTAATTTTCTTTCGGTATCGAACAGTTCGCTTGAATTAATTCTGTAAAATCCGCTTATAGAAAATCTGTTGGTAGTGTAGCCCAATGAAAAGATAGTTGAGGTATAAGTGCGGTATACAAATTCAGAACTTGCAACTTTAGAATCAGAAGCCGCCCCTTCGTGTTTAGACCCTCTGATGTTGTAGTTAAACTGATATGTTCCGGCAACAAAAACTGCCCATGGACTTACGGACCTTCTGCCCGACCTTACTAAGTTCAGCTGCAAGGTACCGGGTACCGACAGTTGCATGGCTCCAACTGACCATGTTTTGTTATTTTCGGGTCTTTCATTTTTTCCGCCGTCGGTATCAAAATAATCTCCTGAGTATCCTGAAAAATTTACGCCTACATGCAGGTTTACCAATTTTTCACAGCTAAAAATTTTTAGTCCGGCGCCTATGTTAAAATTCGAAATGCCGCCTGCACCAAAGCCTAAGCCTAAGCCTACCGATGGGCGGAAAATTTTTTCTACAGTTTTTATTCTGCTTTCAATCAATGGTCTGAGAGGGGTGTTCCTGTTTCTATCTAAATAACTTTGAAGCCATACAGATGATACATCGCCGTCGTATTTTTGCCATTCGTATTCAAATTCATAATAGCTTGCGTTTTCTTGCCATTCAGGTGTGAGAGGCATTTCTAACGCTCGGGCGCTGGCTACGTGATTTAGCGGAACTTGATATAGCGCAACGTATCTGTTTAGTTCGGCGTTATCGCGATTTGTAGCGCTTGTAGCTATTCCTCTTGTCGGTCTGGAAGCTCTTTGCGCCGTTCTGAAGGCTTCGGCGGCATTGTCCATGTGCTGTTGCTGTCTGACACGGATATCTGTTTCCCTTACCAATGATTGAAATCCAGCATTTTGTGGGTCTAATCTGGCTGCTTCTCTGAAATATCTTAAAGCTTCGGCATAATTTCCTTGTGTGATATACTGGTTGCCCATGTTTACGTTCGCACTTGCAGCTTGTGGGTTGGCGTTCAATGCTTTTTGAAGATTGTCGCGGTAAGTTGTATTGTTGGGCGCTATATCAAGTGCGGCTCTGAAGTTGCTGGCAGCTTCAGAATATCTACCCTGCGTATAATAAATTTCACCCAGCATATTTTGTGCTGTTTCATCTCTGGGACGCAGTCTGATTGTTCGCTGCAAGAAATCGACCGCCTCATTATTCTTTTCTAATTTTTGAGATACCTCAGCAAGTTTGCGAAGCAAGGAAGCATTATCGGGCGCCTCGGCAAGTGCGCGACGATAATAGTCTTCGGCTTCAGAAAAATTACCGCCATTGAAACGGTTGTCGCCCAGCTCTATAAGCTCTTCGGCAGTAGCAGAAATACCTGCCGGTTGTCTGGGGTTAAGCCTGAAAATTTGTGCCTGACTGGCGCCAATCTCCTCTACCAAGTGGTCGAGACCTTCAAACTCGGGATGATTGATAGAAACTCGGTAACGCCGGTCGGTAGGCTGAACACAAAGCACATATTCATTCCTTTGTGTGTTGTGATTAATGTTGAACAACGCGCTGGGTGGCGACATGGTAATATTCAGGTTGTGAACAGCCGTTCTTAGAACTATCACGCCTTGCGAAGGCGAACCGCACGACTCCAAGTAGACCGCTGTTTCATCGGGCAAACGCTCTATCACAAAATCTCTAATTACCTGCGCATCAATATTCATAATTGATGCAAAAAATACTGTCAATACTATAATAAAATACTTTTTCATCTGTTTATTTAATAAATTAATGAGGTTAAAATTTTTTGGCAAAATTAATTATTTTTTTTTTATTTAACAAATTATTAAAATTATTATAATTTTTTTTAAATATGTTTAAACCACCTTTTTTACGTTCCGGCGACAGTGTTGGTATTATAGCTCCGGCATCCCATATTTCTCAGGAGCAGTGGGCGTCCGCAGTCCCGATGATTGAATCGTGGGGTTTGGAAGTGACACGCGGAAAGAGCCTTAGTTTGTGTGACGGTACCTTTGCCGGCAACGACGCCCAACGCTTGGACGACCTTGTATCGATGATGACTAACCCGAAAATAAAAGCTATTTTTTGTGCTCGTGGCGGATACGGATGTAGCCGGCTTTTGCCACATCTTGAAAACCATTTGTCTACCTTAGGCAAAAAATGGCTCATAGGGTATAGCGATATTACCGTATTAGCCTCGTTTGTGGTAAACAGGCTGCAAACATGCTGTATACACGGCGCCATGGCAATAGACCTGTCGGGCGGGCAAACCCCGGAGAAACAAATATCGTGGGAAACCCTTCGCAATATGCTGTTCGGAAAAAAGCCATTATACAGCCTGCCGGCACACAATTTGAACCGTTTTGGAAATGCTTCAGGAACAATTGCAGGAGGCAATCTGTCTGTTATTTATAGCTTGAACGCGACGCCGTATCAATGGAAAACAAGAGGTTGCATACTGTTTATTGAAGATGTTGGAGAAAAACTGTATCATATAGACCGGATGATGACAAACCTGCGTATTGGCGGACAATTGGCAAACTTAAAAGGGCTTATAGTGGGAGCTATGAACGCTATGGCTGACAGCGAACCGTCGTTTGGAAAAACTGCATACGAAATAATTGCAGAGCACGTTAAAGAATACAAATATCCGGTGGCGTTCGGTTTTCCGGCTGGGCATGATGGCGTGAACTATCCGTTGATGCTTGGCGCTAAAGCTTCTATGAATGTATCGGAAGAAAATTTTAGTCTAAGCACAGATTAATATAATTCCAAAAACGCTTTCCCGATACAATTCACGATATCCCCGGCTATTAGCGCTTCTTGCGAGTTCGCTGCTGCCATGTCGCCGGCTATTCCGTGCAGGTCTACTCCGGCGCATGCTGCAACGTCGGGCGGGTATCCCTGAGCAAGTAGCGATGCTATCATTCCTGTTAACACATCCCCGCTGCCGGCTGTCGCCATTCCGGGATTGCCCGAATCGTTGAAAATACACCTGCCATTGGGAATGGCTATTGATGTGTGTGCGCCTTTCAGGACTATGAAAACAGAATATTTTTGCGCCATTTCTATTTGCTTCCGGCAGCGGTCGTAGCTGTTGGCGCAGGCGCCAAAAAGACGGTCGAACTCGCCCGGATGAGGGGTAAGTATAGTATCGGACGGCAACATTTTCAACCACTTGCGGTTTACCGAAAGGATATTCAGCGCGTCGGCGTCTAAAACTAATTTGCCAGCAAAATCGATTTTGCAAGATTTTATTACCTCTAATTGCCGTAACAGCTCAAAAAAGGCTCTCTGTGTTTTTGGTTTTGTGCCTATTCCCGGACCAACGGCAATTGCAGTATATTTTTCTATATCAGGAACTTTGGAAAAACATTTTGTGTTTTTATCTAATGAAGTCATCGCTTCCGGCACAGCTATTTGCATAATTATATTTCCATCTTTGGGTATGTGTGCTGTCACCTTTCCGGCTCCGGTTCTCAGGCACGCTTTTGCGGCAAGTACTGCTGCGCCCATCATACCGCAGCTGCCTGCTATCAACAGAACATGTCCAAAATCGCCCTTGTGATCAAACTTGGAGCGTGGCTCGATAAGCATCCCAATTTTTGTACTCTCTAAAAAAAAGAGTTTTGGAGCTTGTTTTTCTATTGCTGCAGGCAAAATACCGATATGCAAAGATGTGTGTTTGCCGACATATTTTTCGTTTTCGGCAAAGAAAAAAGACATTTTGGGTTGCTGCAAACTAAGAGTATAGTTGGCGCAAATGATATTGTCGTAATTATTTTTTGCATTATCTTCGCTAAACAAGCCCGAAGGCATGTCAATAGATAACACCGTGCAGTCGTTATTGTTGATATGATGCACTGTTTTTGCCGCCAAGCCGTCAAGGGGACGCGATAAGCCCACGCCGAAAAGAGCATCAATAACAAGTGTAGACCGATGTAGTTCGGGCATATTTTCTTCGGTCAAAACAACCGGAGCAACACTCAAACGCTCGTAATTGATATACGCATCGGGCGACAGTGCGCTGCTTTCGGTAAGCATATACACAGAAACACTGTATTTTAAATCGTGCAACAGGCGCGCGATAGCCAAGCCATCGCCCCCATTGTTGCCCGGACCGACGAAAACTGCTATTTTTTTATAAACCCCATCGTCATAATATTTACGAATTGCTTTAACACACTCTGTTGCTGCGCGCTCCATCAAGTCTATTGATGCAATGGGCTCGTGTTCAATAGTATAGGCGTCGGCTGCCCTGATTTGACTTGGTGATAATATTTTCATTTATTTTTGGAAGTAAGGCATGAAAAATTAACTACTTGTAAATGTACGTCTGAAAACTGAAAACTGAGAACTGATAACTGATAACTATTCATACAATTCATATTTACTTTTGCCTATAAACACCACAATCGCCGTTTTTAAGTCGGGTCGTCCGGTTAGGCGGTATGCCTGCATGTAGCGCTGCAATTGTTCCTCCGCTTCTTTTTTGGCTTTGGGCAGGTCTTTTTCGTCCTCCACTTTTAGATACTTCAACTCCAATACCCACTCATATTTTACTTCCGGCAGATGCGGGCTGCGTTGCAGAAAAATATCAGTATAACCGCCGCTCGTTTCAAATTCGCTCATCGTTACATACACCTTGCTCTGAAACAGATAGGCAAGCAACAAAGCTTTTATATATTTTTCGTCAAAGCGACTCAAGTCATTGTTAGACAATTTGCTAAAGGCGTTTTGCGAAACGTATTCCATAAATGTATGTACCTCGCCTTTTATTGCCATGTTACGAATAGCCTCGTCCAACTGTTCTGTTTCTATCGTCATATCCGGCGATGTTTCACGGACTAAAGAATTAAGATAACCCCAAAATACTGTACGAATGGAGTAGTTAGGTATATGCAGACGATACTTCCCAAAATACCTCTCTTTAATAGTGAGCAGTCCCATGTAGAAAAGCAGAGATATAAAATATTCGTCCCTATACATCGTATCCATGGAAAATTCCTTAATGATGTCGGAATTTATACTGCCTTCCTTTATTATTTTTATCAAAGTATTTCTGTTATTTTCATTTCGCACTAATTGTTTAAGACGTCCATAGTCGGTCTTTAGATTGGAGTCAATAATGTTTTCGGCAGTCAATTCTTCATCGTTCAAAATGAGGTTAAAGAAATATAGAACCATCGTTGAATTGTACAATCGATTTTTGGCATTGCCATTAAACAGATAGCCATTGTAATATGAAGTCATATCTATGTTTATTTTTGCAGGGTCAATCCCGGTTTCGCGCATCAACGCATCAACTTCCTCCTGCTTAAACCCCATCATTTCATTGTATCGAAATGTTATTGTCAAATTGTCGGCAATATTGAAACCGCTGGTCAAATCATCAAGCATTACGGGCGAAATACCGGTAATGAAAATACGGTCGATAACGGTAGACCTGCCTGTTTTGAGAATTTCATAGAAATCGCGCACTATACCGTTAGATTCGACCATGTCGCGATAAAAATCTTTTCCCTTGTGGCTACCCATCGCAATCAAATCGTTGGCAAAATGGTCATACTCGTCTATAATGACAAAGAGTTTGAGGTTTGCAGGTTCGATAATTTCGAATAAAATATTGAAACTGTCAACACCCATTTTTTCTGTCTTTATTTCTTGAATTGAGGCATCAGCGTTACGATAATAATCACGATAGATAGATATAAACTTTGTAATGGTATCTTGGACTCTACGTGAAAAAGACGTAACAAATCCTTCTTCGCTTCTGGTATTTAGTCCCGAAAAATCAAAGTTCATCACCGCATAAGAGTTTTTTCGTGGCGTAGGATTTTTGCCGATATACAAATCGCCGAACAATTGTTCAAACTTTGCCGCTTTACGAATATCGTAATAAGCGGTTAGCACAGACAGAAGCAGGCTTTTGCCGAACTTGCGCGGACGAATGAAAAATTGAGACCTGTTGGCTTCTTTTTCTAACAGTTCGATAAACCGCGTTTTGTCTACGTAGGCAAAATTTTCGGTCCTGATGCTCTCAAAATCGGAATTGCCATAGGGCAATTGTTTGAATTTTTTGGTTGTCATAGCGTATTTTTTTAAGTTTCTTTATCCCTCGTCTTCTCTAAGCAAAAAACTTCGTATCAATCGTCGCAGCTCTAATTCCTGGCTTTCAACTTCACGTCTGTATGCAGGTCTGTAAAACTCTGGATACAACGTTCTTGCAAGGCTAACTCTGTGTCTTTCAAGGTTTCCGGTCACATCGACGGCTAATCGGAATGGTATAGGCGATTCCACTACTGTTATGTTATAAATAAAACTCATATCCAGGTCGTGCCGTCCGCCCACTACTGCTTTGTATCTGTCCATAACTATCAGAAATGGATATACGTCTACATCGTTTCTAAAGATAGTAAATTCTGCCGAAAGGCTATCTACTTTGTTTTCAGCTCTTTTGGTAAATCTGAGCATTTGCGCTATTTCACTGAACGTTTCACCGTCCATCAACACAAGGTCTGTTCCGCGTATGGACGATGCCCCGCGTATAGTCGACATCTTGACGTTGTACAGGGAATCGGTATACATATCTCCCGAAAATCTAAATTCAGCTCTTCCGCCAAAGGAGCGCAGCATCGGCATAAGTGAATCAACCTCGGGTATCATGTGCAAGAGCTCCGCAATTTCGATATGTAGCATACGCAGGTTTATACCCACGAACAAGTGGTTTTGACGCGGCGTGCGATATACGACGCTAAGTTCCATATCCGTAGCGGGCGTGGTAAAAGTCAGTTGGTCTAAAATCAGCGTTCCGTCGCGAACATGTACTTGCCCCCTGATATTGTCAGCTGTCACATCTTTACCGTATATAGCCCTGTCTATGTATGTGTTTAGCGTCAGTTCTACGCCTTTTGGCACTAAAAATGTAGACGAGCTGCCTGCAAGTTCGTCTTTTTCATCCTCTTCATACCCAATAGCATTAGTCATGTCCATCAATTGGGAGATGTCGGTCATTTTCGATGTAAAATTAAAATTTCCGCGCAGAATAGAATCGCCTCTAAACCAGGACGATATGTTGTTTAGTCGCCCCGACAGGCTGAAATCAGAATTTTCAAAAATCATTGCCCCCCGTTCTATTGCAAATGCTTCGGGCTGAAAGTTCATCCTTAAAACAGGGATTTCAATAGGATTTTCGACGCCTGCCAACATTATTTTTCCTTGCTCTAAACCGATAAATCCGCCGGGCATCCATTGTGTGATAATGTTCTCTTTCTCAGGGTCGTTCATCACATCTGCTACAAGTTCAAGTTGTTCTATTATTGCTGTGTTCGATGCTATTTCGGCTTCAATTCGTCCGCTACGGTACGAAAAATCTATTGCCGGATTTTTGGGGTTGCTTCTTGCGGGCGACAGCAATATTCTTCCGGTGGGCGCAAATACCGAAAAATTAATGCTATCCATATTTGCCGCTAAATCGGCTATTTTGAACACACAAACAATATTGGGCATTCGAGTGGTATCTCTCACATCCGAAGTTTCTAAACCTATTTCGGCGCCAAGCAAAGATACGTCAAAACTGTTTATTTTGCTTGCTTCTAACGAGTTGGTACGAACGTTTGCTGCGACAAAACCGGCTGTTGCCGAAGTTGGATTTGGGTTAGGCAACGAAAATTCTAAGGTCGTAAGGTCGGATTTTACCGAAAGGCTATCGTAAACAGCCGTGAAATCAGACAAGGTCAATAAGCCCGAAACGTTCATCTTTTCAACCTGCATCTCAGCTATTTGCGACATCGTAAATACAGATTTTACATTCCCCGAAAGAGTACCTGTTGCCGTAATATCCATACTATCGGGAATAAATGGCGCAAATTCGGGTAAGTTCAGCATTAAGTTAGTATTCAGGTTGGCGCGAACATCGGCAAAAAGATTGTTCAATGTTCCGGTAGTTCTGATTGACGATTGCGGAGTTCGCGCATCAAACCGGTTAATACGAACGATTGACTGCGGATTTTTCAGGTCGGTGCGAATGGTCAGGTCGGCGTTGATATCCCTTAACGGAAGCGGGAAATCATCGTATGTGAGCGTTCCTCTTTCTAACGTGAGCCTGATATCTGCCATCGGAAAGGACGACTGGCTGTAAATGCCGTCAATTACGCCTTCGGACGACAGCTGCCCGCTTGCGTCAATACCCTCCAAAAGAGAAGCCATAGACGCTGGAACAAGCGACAGGAGTGACTGAATTGACCATGAATTGAACTTATAGGAAAGATTTGTGGCGAGACTGTTATTAATGGTATCGTTTTCAACAGTGCCTGACAGGTCTAACTTCAAGCCGTTCAACGACATTGAGGCATTTTTCAGATTAAATGTTTGATTTGAAAGATTAGCCTCGCCCGCCAGATTTAACTGTATTTCTGCATCTTGCAAGTATTTTTCGGCGCCGTTTGCAAGCGTCATGCGGAAGGGTTTGATTTGCGCCTCACCCGAAAAGTCGTCAAGGTTTGTGGCGCAGTTTATCAATGCCGAAAAATTTTCTATTTCTGTTTTTATACCATTGATACTCACCGCTATATCGAACGGATTTATCTCTATTTTTCCGTTGATTATTCCCGAACTCATAGAGCCGTCAATTTTTGCTGACAAATTTCGTATTTCCGTCTTTATAGCCTCAGCATCTTCGGGTTGAAGTTCTAACGACACATCAAACGGCTTAGCGTCTACGACGGCTGTTATATTTTCAGCTTCCATAGAGCCGCTGATTGTTGCCGTCAAACGCCGCACATCAGCCTTCATGTTCGTAGACAGGTCTAAATAACTGACGTCTATGTCTTTCAGATTTATATTACTGACGTCTATGATTTTGAAAAACATGTCAGTATCGGTATCGTCGTCAATAGAAAGCGTGTCAGTTGGAAAAATATCAAAATTTGTAAACCCCAGGCTGTCTATAAACGCCGAAATTCGACCATCCGACAGCCTAAACTCGCTCACAATTAGCTCGTTGTCTCTAATCAGCGAGCTTATATTGATAATTCCAACTATTTCGTTTGCCTTCAGAAGCGTGTCACAGGGTGCGCCATCTACGGGGTTGATAAATACGAGCCGGTCGGCTTTCAAGCCAAACTTGGGAAAAGTGCTGAAAAAACTAAGCTCTATCCGTCCTATTTCTGTGTGACAGTTGATGAATTTGGCAGCCTGATTGCGAACTACCGGCGTCAGTTTTTCGGGCGTAAAAACAAACCACAAGGCGACAGAAATAGCAATAAATACCAGCAAGAGCGCCGATGCAAACGTTATCAGAAAATATTTAAGGTACTTTTTCATAGGCAATCAATTTACTTTGGTGAATGAATAACTTCTAAAACTGTCTTTATATCTCAACGAGCTGCTTGTGAGCTCAGTAACAGTGTAATACCTTGGCACCACTCCGCCCATTTCGATAGTATGCAATTGCTGTAGCGATGATTTTTTAAGTTCCCACGTAAACGCCTGTCCTTCTTCTTCGCGCACATCGTCGGCAGTGTCCCAACTAACGCCGCTACCGTTGGAATCATACCTGTAATACAGTGTCCCCGACCGCCATCTGCCATACAGCAACGTTTCGTCAAAAGTTTCTTCTTCCCGACAGGAATTTATCGGAACGAAAACTGCCAAAACCAATAAAAAAACTAAAAACTTCTTAGCCATCAAATCAAATTTTTACATACAATTATATCCAACAAAAATCGTGCCAAAATATTTTTTTGCCGGTAAATTTTTTATTTTTTATTTTCGATTTTATAGATAGAAAAACAGGTGCGGAGTGTTTTTTTGTACATTCCTCTAATCCGAGCCAACCAACCCTCTTGACCGCGCTCTTCTCCATTGCTGTTCGCTATCTTGAAATTCGTAACGTCGTGCATATTGGAAAAAACGTGCGGCTCTGTTCAGGGAAACGTTCACCATCAGTTCGTGGGAGCCGAACGTGTATCTTTGAATAGGGCTTATAGTGTAGTCAAAGGCGTATCCGAAGTAGTAATTGTTATATCTTACGCCGAATATTACTGCTGCGCCACCCAGCGTTCCTCCGCCTCCGGTGCGATATGACAAGCCTCCCCAGAAGATGTCGAAATGATAACCTATCACATTGACGTCTAACTGCACTGCGCCTCTTTCGACGTATTTGAGCTGTGCGGTAGGCACTATGCTAAATTCGCGCGAGGGTTCGAAAATGTATCCGCCAATAAAAGTATATTGCCGTTCGATGCGGTGCTCTTCGCTGGCGCGTCCGCCAAAGGTGAGGTATGACTGAAAAAGGTGCGACGCCGAAAGACCTACATAAAAGTCCCGCTGGGTATAGTGAAGTCCAAATGAAAAATCGGGAACCATGTTGTTTAGCTTGTTATTGTCTAAAAATTCGTCAAATTCTTTTTCGGTTCTTATTTTGTTTCTGTTAACTGACAGTTGGAATATAGACCCTGTTATTCCGAAGGATAGTTGTCCCTCGCCTCCTTCCAGGTGGTATGCGTATGTGAGGTGTGTTCCGGTTGTGCGGAGTGGTCCGCGTATATCGTTGAACAGGGCTATTCCCAGCCCGACATTTTCGGGGTTGTATCCGCCTCCGCCCATCCTCACGGGCGCCGAGCCGCCTCCGCCAAAGAGCCCCCCGCGCGGAAGACGCATTTGTCCTGTTAATGTTTGATTGAAGGGTGCGTCGCCAAAGCCGGTCCACTGGTCTTTGATGGTTATTCCTACCATTGAGTGACCGTTAGCGCCACAGGCTGCCGGGTTCAACAAATAACGATTGAACAAATATTGCGTAAAAGGCTGTGACTGCTGACTATGTATTATGCCAGCCGAACAGCCTGAAAAGGTTACAATAATGATGATGTATCTGATGGCTTTTTTCATATATTATCTATCTTATTATTGTTATTGTTCCGTGAACCGGCGGCGTACCGATTGCATCGTTTACTTGAATTATATAGTAATATGCTTCCATTGGCAGTTCGCGTCTGTTCATGTCTCTACCGTCCCAAGGAGTTGGATATCCTCTTGGCGAGATGAACACTCTACGACCCCATCTGTCGAAGATTTCTACTATGCTGTTTGGATAATCCTGCAGTATACTGATGTTCCATTCATCGTTGTCGCCGTCGTCGTTAGGCGTGATTGTGTTTGGTATGTTGTATATTGTAGGTATTACACAGGCGCGCACTCTGGCTGTGTCGCTGGCGTAGCAGCCGTTATACTCGGCATGTACCCAGTAGCGGTTGTCTACGTCCATGTCTCTGTCGGCTATCATGACGCTTCTCACGTTGGTGCCGGAAGTTATTGTTGTCTGGAACGCTCCGGGTTCGCCCGTAGACCATGTATAGACGGTTTCAGGCGGGTTGTTCTGCGTGTTGAGAGCATAGAGCGTAAAGAGCTGGGTGCAAATCATAGTGTCCGGGCGCAAGGTTACGCGGGGCATAGGCGTTTGAATGACGTCTACATAACTGCTTAACAGACAGCTATTTTGGTCTATTGTTCTAAGTTCGTATCGTCCCGGACGGGTGATGCGTCCATTTTCGGGTATCGTTCTGTCTACCCATTCCCATGCTATAAAGTTAGCCTTGTTGAAGTTTACATAGACAGCGCTGTCGCCGCAAATATTGTATGTTAAATGTTCAAATTCTGCAACGTCGCCTGTCACCTGCACTTCGAGATATGCCCAATCGCCAACGCAGCCTCTGAAAGACGTTTCGCGAACGCCAAGCCGGTAAATACCGCGTGTCATGCCCCATTCTACTATAATACTGTCATTGTGTGTACGTATTAGGGTGCCTGCTTCGGGCGGGTCTAAGGTAAATTCATAAGTGGAGCCATCCCATCCATTTGCGGCATATAGCACTCGAGCGCCCATGCAAACCTGTGTCCTGATGTCTGCTGCTTCAACAGACAGGGGACAGGCAAGCGCTATCAGCAATGCCGCAAAAAATGATATGTTACTCCTCTTATTCATTACTTCTTTTTTTATTACATTATTACTACTACTACTATCTCTTAATTCTTCATTCTTAATTGTTCATCAAATGTCTGACCGGCTGCAGCACCTCAGTGCTTGGTCTTGGATAGATATATACTGTATATGTGGACGCAGGCAGGTCTAATCCGGCTTGTGCCGCCACAGCAGCCATATCTAACGACTTGCGCGATATGCGGTCAGTAATATTCAGAAACTCTATCACGTATACTCCCGGCTCATTGAACAACTCGCCCGGAAATTCCAATGTTTTGCCCTCTAACACTAACCATTGGTCTGCAACGATGGTAGTAAAATTGGTGCTTGCCATTGGTCTGCGACGCATAGTGAACTGAATGTTCAGGTCTTCATATCCGTCTAATAACAGATGTCCTGTCTCGCCTGTTGGAATAATAACATCTTCGTCTATACACGAAATCGTTTCGAGGTCTCTTGAGCTCACTCCGGGTCTTACTCTTATCGACGGACGCGGAACAACATTTATCGTGTAGTTCAGATTATCATTGGGGTCGCCCGGACACATAGGCTGCTCGTTGAATATGTAGCGCGCATTGTGTGTGAGCCTCACCTCGCCGGTCTGAGCCGGCATCCTGACTGATACCTCGTTAGTGAGAAACCAGTTTGCTGTGGGCGCTATCACTGAGGGCGGAGCGGCTGCCGGATTAGGAAGCTCGGTAGCGGCTAAAGGCAAACGCAATACGTTGAGAGCCGACGGACCCGGAGGCGTCATCTGAGGCGAAAACTGCCACAAATATTCAATACGGAAATTGGTATTATCACCTTGAGGCATATCGTCTTCTTCTATGGGCGGTGTCACCACGTAGGGCATTAGACTTCCAACGGTTGCAAAATCTACGCCTTCCTGTGTGACCAAGTTCGCGCCGGCAGGTCCAAAAATCACGAACCGTTCGGTAGGCACAGGGACAGGGGTGTTGGGCAACTCTACGAACCTGGGGTTGGTAAGCTGCGCATATATGCTCGCAGGCAACACTGCGGCTATGATGACTGATATTAATACTATACGTTTCATGACTTTTTATTTTTAAATTGTTATTACTATTATTCTGAAAACTGAAAACTGAAAACTGAAAACTATTTTAATTATTCTGAAAACTGAAAACTGAAAACTACATTAATTATTCTTAATATGTTCTACATCCTGTACGTTGCCCGAAGAGTTCGGTTTAGGATAGATGTATACCTTCATAGAGCCAGCCGGGGGCATGTCGACGTCGGCGACGGCTTTCACAGCGTCCTGGTCGAGCGACTTGCGCGAAATACGGTCGGTAACGTTCAATATATCTATTGTGTAAACGCCTACCTGAGTAAACATAGCTCCGGGGAATGTCAATTCTTTTCCGGTCAATTCAATCCACTGGGCGTTCACTACCGTAGTTGCATCGCCGCCACCGAGAGGTCTGCGCTTAAGCGTAAATTGAACGTTAATAACATCATAACCATCGACTATTAATAGCGCTCCTTCATCTGAATTTGTCGGAAATGTGACGGGGTCTTCCACGCAACTTATCATTTCGAGGTCGCCTACTCCGATGCCGTCTGCCGTATTTATTTTGATAGACGGACGCGGCACTACTCTTATAGTGTAGTTCAAATCATTTGTACCCGGAGCCTCATCACACATAACTGTTCCGTTAAATACTAATCTGGAATTGTTTGTTAATGCAACGGTACCCACTGTGGTAGGCATTTTTACGCTCACTTCGTTGGTGGTATACCAATGTAAAACAGGGTTCGATGTTGCTGCCGGAGCCGCTCCCGGATTGGGTACGCCTGAAGCGTCAACGGGCATCCTTAAAACAGGTAGCACTGCTGTGCCTGACATAAACTGCCACTTATAATCAATGCTAAAGTTTGTATTGGCGCCGGTGGGCATATCGCCTTCAAGTACAGGCGGATTAACCCTGTAGGGCATAAGGCTACCTACGGTTACAAAGTCTACGCCCTCCTGAGTTACCAAATTCTCAGCTGCCGGTCCAAACTTCACGAAATGAGTAGGAGCTATGGGCCAGGGCGGCGTGATGCTGGGCAGCGGCGTTGCCGACTGAGCGTTTACTACCGCCGGTAGGAGCGCCGCCAAAATTATCATTATTGCTATTATACGTTTCATGATTTCTACTTTTTATATTGTTAATACTATATTATTCAACTATTTATGACATTATAATAAACCATAGTTTTTAATGTGCTGAACATCGTTCATCGTTTCAGGCGTGCTGTTAGATTGCGGATAGATATACACTTTCAATTTGCCATTTTCGGGCGTATCAGTGCCCACCGTAGCTGCAACGGCGACCTGGTCGAGCGATTTGCGCGAAATACGGTCAGTTACATTCAAAATGTCTATTGTATACACTCCTACTTCGTCAAACAAAGAGCCGGGAAATTCCAGTGTTTTTCCGTCTAACTCAAGCCATTCTCCTGTTACTTTTGCTGTCGGAGCTGCTGTAGAGCCTAATGGTCTGTGCCAAAGCGTGAACTGGACATTTATTTTATCATATCCGTCTACTACCAAGTTGGCTCCCGGGTTCGTTACCGGAAAAAGTACATCATCGCCAACGCAGGCTACTATTTCCACATCGGGATCTGTGGCGCCACCGGTAGCAGTCAATTTTATTGAAGGCTTGGGGACTACCTTTATTCTGTACGTCAAATCTGCGGGCGGATTTGAGGGGTCAAAGCACAGAATTTCACCATTAAACACGAAGCGAGTGTTATGAGCCAGAGTTATTTCCGAGCCCGTTGCTGTTGGCGTTAAGGGCATTCTAATGCTTACCTCGTTGGTGGTGTACCAGTTTGGTGTGGCGGGGCTCATTGTAGGAGCTGCAGTAGCCGCACTGGGATGTGTGGCTGTGAAAGGACCACCTGTAGTGGGCATGTTTAGAACTGTATTGCTGTGGGAGAAATGCCACTTATAATCAATTCTGAAGTTTGTACCCTCCTGTTTAGGCATATCGGCGCCTGCCAGGGGCACATTAACCCTGTAGGGCATAAGACTACCAACGGTCACATAGTCCCAGCCTTCCTGAGTATCTAACGTTTGACCGTCCGCTCCGAAGTCCACAAAATGGGTCTCGGTTATGGGCCAAGGCGGCGTAGAGCTTGGCATAGGGGTTGTCGAATGTACCGACTGAGCATATAGGCTCAGAGGTAAGAGCGCCGCTAAAACTGATATTAATACTATACGTTTCATGATTTCTATTTTTTATATTGTTATTACTATGATACTCAAGAATTTAAATTATTATTATAATGGTCTGTTACGCAGGTGCTGTACAGGCTCCATATCTTCGGGCGCAGTGATTTTGGGTAATATATACACCTTCAATGCTCCCGCAGGGGGCGTATCGGCATTAGCACCGGAAGTAACCGATTTTACTAAGCTTTGGTCGAGCGACTTGCGCGAAATACGGTCGGAGATATTCAATATATCTATTGTATACACTCCGGGTTTGGTAAAAATTTCTCCCGGAAACACCAGTGTATTTCCTGTCAATTTAAGCCATTGGTTGTCGAATGGGGTCGTTACAGCTCCGCCATCTCCTACTAACGCCTGATGGGTTACTTTTATTTGAATAATGATGTCTGCAAAACCGTCTACTACTAACATTCCACTTGCATCCGTGCCTGTTGGTATAGTAACTGGCTCTTCCACGCATCCTACAAATTCAAGGTCGGCAACTCCAACGCCGTGCTCCGCGTTCAATTTTACCGATGGACGCGCAACTACCTGTATTTCCTGTTCTCTTTTTTCCGGATTTGTTTCGGGACACATTTCCGTTCCTTTGAACGTGTATCTAACCCTGTGTACAAGGTCTACCATGCCCGGCAGAGGCGGCATTTTTACGCTAACTTCGTTGTTTTGGTAAAAATTCGTATTAGGCGTTACTGTAGCCGGTGTTGCGGCAACCGTTGTTTCAGCTTCAGCTACTGTTGTCGGCATCTTCCATACGTCCAATTTAGCTGTGGCATTGGGCGCTTTGGGCGTAAACAGCCACATATAATCCATGGTGAAGTTTGCCGGTATTTCGTCCGGTGTCAGAGGTATATTAACCCTGTAGGGCATAAGGCTACCTACTGTGGCAAAGTCTACGCCTTCATCGGTTGAAGAGGCACCCGTCCCAAAATCTATAAAATGGGTTGTTAAGGGAGTGATTGGCACCGGTACCAACAACAAGTCATACTGGGCTTGGGTCATTAATTGCGCTTGTATTTTCGCGGGCGAAAAGGCGCCTATGACTGCTATTATTACTACTATTGCTATACGTTTCATGACTATTACGTTTTTATATTGTTATTACTATAATTATTTACTATACTATTACTATTTCTGAAAACTGAAAACTGAAAACTACAAAGGTACATTAGGAACGTGCTGAACCGGTAAGTTCTCGTTCAGGTCGTTAGCTCTTGGCAACACTGTTACATTGAATTTGCCGTCTACGCCTGAAACATCGCCTTGTATTGGTATAAGCGATTTGCGCGAAATACGGTCTGTGATATTCAATATTTCAATTTCATATATTCCCGGCTCGTCGAATGTTACTGCGGGGAACACCAGTGAAAAATCATTTAATCCAACCCATTGGTTTACTTCGGTAGTAGGTTTTGTACTTCCTGTGTCAAACGCAAAGGGAGTGAACTTAACCGTATAGTTTACCTCAAACTGCGGGTTTGTTGTTACACCACCTGTCAATATCACGGTTGTTGCCGGAATTGTGTAGGTGTCTTCCAAACAGAATACCCATTCTTTATCAGTTATACCGTCTGCCCATGCTATTTTGGGTTTGGCAACTACCGTTATATTTTGCTTCTTGTCTGAATCAGCCTCATCGGGCGGACACAAAACCTGACCATTAAACAGGTAACGAACGTTTGTTGTCAGTTCGACAGAGCCTGCTGTTTCGGGCATCGATACTGTTACTACATGCTCTTTGTACCAATATGTGGCGGGCGTAGGCGGCACAGAGGCAAGTGGGTTGGGAAGGGTTGTTCCGGTAATCGCTGTAGTCGGCATTATCCGAGGAGGCAGCGTTGCTGGCGTCCCACCGGTGGTTCTAAACAACCACTTGTACTCATACGAGAGGTTTAGCGCTACCCCTGTACCGAGAAGCTCGGTAATATCCATTTTGTAGGGCATAAGGCTACCTACTGTAACGACATCGGGATCCTCATCTTTGAAATCTACCCAATCATCGAATGTGACCGGCGTGTTGGCTGTGGGAGCTGTCAAAAGTGTCTGAGCGCCCGCGCTAACTGCAAACAGCGTGAAAAAGGCTGTTGCTAAAAATACTATTTTTGAATATACTGTTTTCATTTTATTTATTTTTTATATTGTTATTTACTATTTTACTATTTTTAATTTTCGATTTTTATACCACTTGCTAACGACTAAAGACTAACGACTAACGACTAATTAAAATTATTAGGTACACGATATATAGGGCTTGTCTGTATTTCGCGGAATACTCTCACCACAAACTGCCTTCCTGTTTCGGTAGTGTCCAGTTCTCCTTCCACATCCGATTTGCGCGCTACACGGTCGGTAACGTGGGTAAGCGTGACAACATACTCGCCAAGACCGGGTAGGGATACTTCAAATGTACCTGTTATCCGGTTATACATTAATCCCGTCGATACCAATGCCACATTGTTGCCTGCCAATTCGGGCACATCTACGCCGTCTCTGCTAACCGTATAGCTTACCTCTATCTGCGATGAGTGCGTTTCCACGTCTATTTCAAACGTCCATGGCAATACGCCCACTGTTTCGTTTATTGAGAAGCAATATACGCTAAAATACGGTTGCCCTTCAGTGTTTGGAACATGTTTTGCTCTTGGTGCGGGTATTACCTGTATCGGTATAGACGTTTCTATCACATTACACGTTGGGTCGGCGGGTACTTCCTTTACAATAAGGTTGTTAAGACCTGTATTTCTCCACGTTATCTCTATCATTGGTCCTGTTCCGGTAAATGTTCCAAGCGGTGGAACTGACGAAAGCGACCACGTGAATGTAGACCTTACGTTGTCTAACGGATTTGCAACATTGTATCCGGGGTTTAATGCAGGCTTTGGCAACACGAAATATTTTACAGTTGAACCTACCGTTACCGAGTCGCGAGTTTCGCGTATGTTACCTGATGGACCTATAAAAGGACCTCCATCAGTGTTGAAGCCATGTCGAAAATATACCACGCCATCGACCTCCACACTAACCGGAGGCTCTTGTCCGAAGACCGCTCCCGCTGTGCAAAAGAGGATGATGATGCTATATGTTTTCAATTTGTTCATGACTTCAATTTTTTAAATGGTTATTTTTAAATGTTATTTTTTTTATTTTTTTATTTTATTTTGAGGGCAACCACACAGGGTTGCCCCTACAATCTAACTATACTCTATACTCTATACTCTATACTCTAAATTAAGGTGTGAATGCATTTGGTACATGGAATGTTCTGCCAGGTTTCGGTTTCGGCAATATGATGTATGTGAACACATTTTTGCTACCACACGGGGTGCCTGGGTCTCCTAATTTCGAATCTTTTCCTGTAAATACGTATCCGTCTACGCCGCTTTTTCTACCTACGTGGTCGTTTATTCGTACGATTTCAATTTCATACGAACCGTAGGCGGGTGTGGTGGTCGTGAAGGTTACACCTGTTACACCTGCTGCAGCTGTTACTATATCGGCATGTACAATATTCAGCGGCAATTCTTTTGTGCCCGCCGATACCCATT